>Ga0268360_1001335_pt1 | contig 27035 bp, 25 predicted proteins | sample BioMet11_FD_192465 | JGI IMG/M metagenome (GOLD analysis project Ga0268360, IMG submission 192465) | Sewage microbial communities from Oakland, California, United States - Biofuel 11 (Illumina Assembly) | ecosystem: Engineered > Wastewater > Sewage > Unclassified | place: USA: California... | reverse complement strand
TATCGCCAAATTCTTTAATTTGTTTTTCGGTTTGGAAAATCAAAGCATCGGCATTATTCAGTTTATCCACTTCCTCCTTCATTTTACGGTCGGCTTCGGCGTTGGCTTCAGCTTCGGTTTTCATACGCTGGATTTCGCTGTCGGATAGGCCAGAGGATGCTTCAATACGGATATGTTGTGATCTGTCGGTAGCTTTGTCCTTGGCTGTAACATTAAGAATACCGTTGGCATCAATATCAAAAATCACTTCAATTTGAGGTATGCCACGGGGTGCCGGTGGTAATCCATCGAGATGAAAACGTCCGATACTCTTATTTCCGTTTGCCATTGGACGTTCGCCCTGTAAGATATGGATTTCTACCGAAGGCTGGTTATCGGATGCGGTGGAAAATACTTCCGACTTCCGTGTAGGAATGGTCGTGTTGGATTCTATCAGTTTAGTCATCACTCCGCCAAGGGTTTCAATACCTAAGGAAAGTGGAGTTACATCCAGTAACAGTACGTCTTTAATTTCACCGGTTAAAACGCCTCCCTGAATAGCAGCGCCAATAGCCACTACTTCATCGGGATTTACACCTTTGGAAGGAGCTTTGCCGAAAAAGTCTTCAACAATTTTCTGCACCATAGGTATACGCGTGGAACCGCCAACAAGGATAATCTCGTTGATGTCGCTTTGCGTCAAGTTAGCGTCAGCCATTGCTTTACGGCAAGGTTCAATGGTAGAGCGTACCAATTTGTCAATCAATTGTTCAAATTTAGCACGTGTAAGTGTGCGAACCAAATGCTTAGGAATTCCATCAACAGGCATAATATATGGTAGGTTGATTTCGGTGGAAGCAGAGCTTGAGAGTTCGATTTTTGCTTTTTCAGCAGCTTCTTTCAAACGCTGCAAAGCCATAGCATCTTTACGAAGGTCGATATGTTCGTCCTTAAGGAATTCATCTGCCAGCCAATCAATAACAAGTTGGTCGAAATCATCACCGCCAAGGTGTGTATCACCATTGGTGGATTTAACTTCAAAAACACCTTCGCCTAATTCAAGAATAGAGATATCGAAAGTACCTCCACCCAGGTCATACACAGCAACTTTAATATCTTTATGTTTTTTATCCAATCCATAGGCTAAAGCAGCAGCCGTAGGTTCATTAATGATACGTTTTACCGTAAGACCGGCAATTTCTCCGGCTTCTTTGGTAGCCTGACGCTGCGAATCGCTGAAATAGGCTGGAACGGTAATCACCGCTTCTTTAATTTCAGTTCCCAAAAAATCTTCGGCAGTTTTCTTCATTTTCTGAAGAATCATAGCCGATATTTCCTGAGGTGAATACAAACGGTTTTCAATTTTAACACGAGGAGTGTTATTTTCGCCACGGTCAACTTCAAATGGAACCCTGCTGATTTCTTTGGTAACACGGTCGTAGGGTTCGCCCATAAAACGTTTAATGGATGCAACGGTACGTTTTGGATTAGTAATAGCTTGACGTTTTGCCGGTTCGCCAACTTTCCGCTCGCCATTTTCCGTAAAAGCCACGATAGAAGGTGTAGTGCGATGGCCTTCGCTGTTAGGTATTACAACCGGTTCGCTGCCTTCCATTACAGCAACACAGGAATTGGTTGTTCCAAGGTCAATGCCAATGATTTTTCCCATTTTTTATTATTTTTTTATTGATTATTATTTTTTTTCGACATTCTTTGACTTTCAATGATTATGCCAAAAATATTTTTTCGGGGATTTGCTGACAAAAAGACAGAAAAGCTAATCATCATTTCCTATTTTTCCCGCTTTTGCTATTTACGGCAGTATCCATCAGTCAGATTACAGACTTTACGTCATAAGGGGAAAAGGGGTTCAATAAATAGTAATTTATTGAAAATTAAGATGCAATCTCGAACTCCTTGCCCTAAGGGTATCCAAGGATATCGGAGTCAGAGAATAATACCTGGATTTGAAAAAACGGCTTGAAAAAATGCCTATGCCATTTTCGATATTGGTGTATTCGGGTTTTTCCTGAAGTATGCCACTGGAAGGCCCATTGACTTCGATATAGGTATTCAGCTCGTCGCCGCCAGCATAGAATATAAATTCTGCTTTCCCAATAAAGCGTTTAGCCGTAGGATCAAAATTCTTTTTCATAATGGCATTTTCCAGCGTAGTGTAAAAAGTAATTCCCTGATAGGTTAAATACAGGGGTTCATAACCCGTCAGCCCGTTTGATTTGATTGTACCAAGACTCCAGTCAACATATTTACTAATGGTATCGGTAGAATTTGCCGCTTTTTCACTATAATGAATACGGATAATTACTTCGTATCTCCTTGCATTTACTGCCGATTCCCATGCAACCCTGAAGTTACTTGTTCCTATCGAAACAAAACCTATTTTGCTTGCCGACCAGGAGGGATTGGTAATATTGAAATCCTGAACAAGATTAGTATTGGCAGAAACTATTTTACCGGTCTTTTTATTTTTAATCTCTAATTTATATTCGTAAGCGCTGTTTAGATGAAATTTAGTCTTATACAATATCTGACCCGGATAATAAAAAGTGCCAGAGTCCTTCAATATTTCCGTTACGGGATACAACAACGTGGAATCATGAAGCATGCCATTATTCAATTCTATAAGTTTTACCTGGATTACCGCCGTATCGTAAAGGCTGGAATCGGGAATCTGAACCATTTTAAGAGCATTTCCTTCTCCCAGAAATGCTTTGCTTATTCTAATATACTGAGCCGTATCACCTTGATTCAGCAAACCATAAACGATAGTGATGTCCTTCCATTTATCGTTGATATGCACATCCGTTTTGCAGGAAGCAATAAACAAAACGACTAACAGAAGTAAATAAACCCGGAATTGTTTCATGGGGCAAATATAAAACTTTTACCTAACTTTGCATTAAATTTCATTCATCGTAAATATTTTTTTAATTAAATAGACTGGATGGAACCCATATATTTGATAATTATTTTAATGCGTATTCATCTGTGGGTTTCATCAGAAAATATATTCTAAAATAAATTAAAGATTATGAACACTCCACGCAAAATAACTACTCATGTATTGCAAGAAATGAAGCTTAAGGGTGAGAAAATAGCCATGCTTACTGCTTACGATTTTTCGTTTGCCCGTTTATTGGACAGGGCAGGCATTGATATTATTCTGGTTGGCGATTCGGCATCCAACGTCATGGCGGGATACGACTCCACGCTCCCCATCACGCTCAACGAAATGATATATCATGCCTCGTCGGTCGTTCGCGGGGTAAACCGTGCCTTAGTGGTAGTTGATATGCCTTTCGGCACTTACCAGGGAAATTCAAAAGAAGCGCTTTCGTCGTCGATACGCATAATGAAGGAGTCGGGTGCAGATGCGGTTAAACTTGAAGGAGGTAAGGAAGTTCTGGAATCGGTTGATCGTATCCTTACCGCCGGCATACCAGTAATGGGTCATCTGGGACTTACTCCTCAATCTATTCATAAATTCGGAACCTACGTGGTGAGGGCTACCGACCCAAAAGAAGCCGATAAATTAATTGAAGATGCTCATCTGCTCGAAAAAGCCGGCTGCTTCAGCATTGTACTCGAAAAAATTCCGGCTAAACTGGGAGCCCAGGTTTCCAACGAACTTAAAATACCTATCATCGGTATAGGCGCCGGCAGTCAGGTTGACGGACAAGTACTCGTACTGCACGATATGCTCGGCATTACCACCGAGTTTTCGCCACGATTCCTGCGCCGCTATCATAACCTCAGCGATGAAATTCAGGGATCGGTAAAAGCCTATATACAGGATGTGAAATCGGTGGACTTCCCAAACGAACGGGAGCAATATTAGCTATTGGCTATTAGCTATTGGCTGTTCGTAATTCGTAATTGTTAATTCGTAATTGTTGTTAATTTGTCGTTCGTCCCTTGTCCCTTGTCCCTCGTCCCTTGTCCCTTGTCCCTTGTCCCTCGTCCCTCGTCCCTTGTCCCTCGTAATTCGTAATTGTTAATTCGTAATTGTTAATTCCATGCCTGAATACCCGATTGAAGTATTATACGAAGATAACCATTTAATAGTCGTTAATAAACGTCCGGGCGATATTGTGCAGGGTGATAAAACCGGCGATGAACCTTTGGGTGAAAAAGTAAAACAATATATCAAGAAAAAATACCAGAAACCCGGGGAAGTATTTATCGGAGTGGTTCACCGCATTGACCGTCCGGTGAGCGGAGCCGTTATTTTTGCCCGTACCTCCAAGGCTTTGACCCGTATGACAAACATGTTCAAGAGCCATGAAGTACATAAAACATACTGGGCCATCGTTAAGAATCAACCTCCACAAGATGAAGGCCATCTCATCCATTATCTGAAAAAAAATGAAGCGCAGAATAAATCCTACGTTTATCCTGATGAAACCACGGGTACTTTACGTGCTGAACTAAACTATAAAGTTATCGGAAAAAGCGATACGTATTACCTGATAGAAGTGGAATTGCTTACCGGGCGTCATCACCAGATACGTGTGCAACTTGCAGCTATCGGCTGCCCTATCAAAGGCGATCTCAAATATGGTTTTCCCCGTTCTAATCCCGATGGTTCCATCAGCCTGCACTCCCGCAGGATAGAATTTATCCATCCGGTAAAAAAGGAGCCGGTTGTCATCATTGCCCAACCGCCCAAAGATGCAGTGTGGGACTATTTTTGCAGTAAGCAGTAGGCAGTAGGCAGTAAGCAGTAGGCAGTAAGCAGTAAGCAGTAGGCAGTAAGCAGTAAGCAGTAAGCAGTAAGCAGTTAGCAGTAAGCAGTTGGCAGGCAGTTGATGACGGTAACTGCTGCCTTCTGCCTTCTGCTTTTTGCCTTCTGCTTTCTTTTATGCTTCTTTTTCCTTTTTCCTTACAGCGTATATTTTTTTAGCTCCATAGGCAGCGCCCAGAACAAGCAAAATACTTAGCCCGCCGTCGATGGGAGCGCCATTTCCAGGTTCATTACCGCTGGAGCCATGTGCTCCAGGAGGAGATGGAGGAGCCGTCGGATCATCAGCTAAAACATTATTGATGGTTGCTGATCCTAAAAGCAGGAAAAGAATTAAAGTGATGTTGCGAAATATCTTTTTCATAGTTTGTATTTTTTATTGATAACCAACTCATCCCGACCCCTCTCTTGGAAAAAAGAGAGGGGAGAAAGAGCGTAAAGTAATTTATAATATTATTTTTTGTGAATAAACACCTTTATCCGTTGTAACCTTTACGATATAACAACCCGGTTTGCCATTGAAACTGAACTTTTGCAAGCGGTCGCCGGTAAGTGAACGGGTAGTAATTGCCTGACCGGTTACGGAATAAACCGTAACGGTTCCTTTTAACGTTTGGTTCTCACTATTATTTACGTAGATAATACCGTTATTAGAATAAATGCTGAATGGATTGGCTGAAGGTTCGTTAATGCCAAAAGCTCCACTGAACTTCAGTATAAAACGGTTGGCATCATCGCCAGTAGCAGATGTAAAAGAATAGATCGGATTATCATTCAACTTTTGCTGTATGCCGGCTTTCAAATCCTCCAGTATTGCCGATTGGCCATTGGCAAAGGTTTCGATACCCGAAGCAGAAAGTGTGTAGCTATCTGCATTTCCTTTAACAAAACCTAAAGGAATAGTAGGCGCTTCCCCGCTTACCGGAAAAACGTTGGAAGAGAGTTTTTCATTACCAACAATGGAATAGAATTGAGGTGCACCATAGATACCACTCAGGAAATGAGAATCAAACATTTCATCAAAACCAGTGGTTGCTTCAGGATCGAAACGAACAACCGTTTCTGCGTAAGTATTATTATTATCACTTTGTGCGGTAAGCTTAAGTTTATTAGCCTGAACATCCTTATACCATAAAGGAGCATCAGTAACACGGGCAGCTTTGGGGATTATAATTTTGTTGGTGGAATTGGTTACCTCCACAAAGAAACCCTGCATAGCAGGAATTATCCCGTTTGCTGTTACGTCGGTATATGAACCACCCGAATTAAGTACTTTGGCTGTAGGATTAACATTTGACAGAGTCCAATTACCATCATTCCATTTTATCGAACAAGGGAAAGGATTACCAAGCAAATGCCAGCCCCGGGTGCTTGTAAGTGACATGTTACTAAAGGAGACATCGGCATTGTTGGGTACTCCGGTGAAGCTTTTTGTTGCAGCCGATTGATAAGAACATAGATATCCTTCGCCATTGGTAAAGTCGAAGCTGGATACTTTCCAGTTTTCCCACAGGTTTTCGGTTTCACTATATTTATAAAAATCATCATTGGTTCCCGGAGAGAAGTTTCCGATAACCGCTCCATTTACTGGAGAAGAAACCAAATGCCAACCGTCGGTTGCCGTTGTATAAGCTCCGATATACCGTTCAGCAATTACATTACCGCTAACTGTCCCGTTGGTAATCAACGAACCCGGAGCCCCATTATCGTCGGGAGATTGAAGGATAAGAGTGCCGTTGTTGGTAAGGGCGCCGGAGACGGTAAGGGAACCAGTTGAGGCTATTGTAAGTGAACGAGCGCTATTAATTTTGAGTCCGGCCACTTCAACTGCTGTTGATATTGTTGCCGTTCCGTCTATAATCACATTTGCTGAGGCGTCTGGCACTATACCGGTATTCCACCTGGCAGTTTCTGTCCAGTTGCCTGTGCCGGTAAAAGTTGGTAACTGCCCAACAATATCTGTCCAAGTGGTAGAAACTCTGATGCCATCAAGTTTAAGAACAGGTGCATTTGATGCAGAACCTTGGCGAAGAGCTACTGAACCAACCTCAGTTAGATCTGTACCAGCCGCATCAGTATTTGTAATCCAACCACTCGAAGGTTCATCAGCATTTAATGCAGGATTTATAAAAATTGAAGCAACATCGTTTGTACCTCCATCAACAATTATATATTTTAATACAACCAGACAAGTGGTATTCAAATCATAATTAAATTCGGTATAATTTGCATTATTTGTGCTTTGTGCAATACCAAATGCTAATTTGTTACTTGCATCTGCTTTTACAAATACCCGACCTTTATAATTGGTACCAATAGGAGTTTGACCTACATTAAAGAAATAATCTCCTGTCGTAGTAGCACTTGTTACATTTACCAGAAACGAAAAATAAACCGTACCGGAAATTTGAGCTGTAAACGTTCTATTAACATCTTCTCCTGATGTGGTCAAAGTTACTTCATTTCCTATTCCGGAAGATAAATATCCCGGATACGTAATTGAACTAGCCGCTACTGTAACTGAATTTGTTCCAACTCCACTGTGGGCAGCCCAACAATTAGATGTTAATAAAGTACCCACAGTATAGTCGAAATCATCATAAAATGGGAATGAAGCTGCAGCACAATTAACTGTACCGCTTACAGCTTTATTAACTTGGGTCGCATCTGTACTAGTAAAAGATACGTTACCACCATAAGAACCTGTGGCAACACCTGTTAATCGAACATAAATATTCCCGTTAAATGTGGATGCAAGAGATAATGTTGATGTCCATGGAGCAGCATCGGTGGTAGAATATTCATATCCGGACAAAGCCAAAACTTCAATAGTGGAAGTCAAATTCGATCCTAATACTACAACGTTTTGCGATGTAGAGGGTGTTCCAACGGTTGTGGTAAAAGTACTGAAAGTGCCTGTTACAGTAATTACCGGCGGAGGTGCAGTTACACTACCACTTACTGCTTTATCAACCTGGGTTGCGCCCGTACTGGTAAAAGATACGTTTCCGGTGTATGTTCCAATGCTTGCGCCCGTTAAACGAACATAAATATTTCCACTAAATGATGATGCAAGAGATAATGTTGATGTCCATGGGGCTGCATTGGTTGTTGAATATTCGTATCCTGTAACAGCAGATACATCTATATTGGCAGTCAAATTCGACCCTGACACTGCAACGTTTTGCGATACAGAGGGTGTCCCCACGGTTGTGGTAAAAGCACTAAAAGTACCTGTTATATTTATTACTGGATCAAGTGAATTAACTGTACCACTTACTGCTTTATCAACCTGGGTTGCTCCCGTACTGGTAAAAGATACATTTCCAGTGTATGTTCCAATGCTTGCGCCCGTTAAACGAACATAAACATTTCCACTAAATGATGATGCAAGAGATAATGAAGAAGACCAATTAGAATTGTCTGTTGAGTATTCATATCCTGACAAAGCCGCAACCTCAATAGAGGAAGTCAAATTCGACCCTGACACTGCAACTGATTGCGATGCTGAAGAAGTTCCGACGGTTGTAGTAAAAGTACTGAATATCCCTGTTACATTAATTGTAGGGCTAGTAAGTTTATATAGGGTAATATTTTGTTGAGAACCCGTATAGCATGCAAAACGAGGTGAGCCTGTATTATATTGCAAAAGACGGGTGGCGGAGGTTACATTTGTAACAGTAAAAATAGATGTTGACCAAGCAAATGTCCAACATTCTGAACCACCTGTAACGCTAGATACAGCATATGCAGTATTACTACTTCCTGAATAAGATACATATTTTGTAGAGGCTTCACTGTAAATTGTACGCCCACCATAAGTAGTATTAGTTTGTATTTTCCATACAATTGTTGTTGCTGGGTTAGTAAGAGTATTGCTGGAGGGAGTGATAGCTGTGTTCCCAAAATAATTGCTGCTATTTGTATTGTTCATGGCGAAAGTTGTTCCATAAGCAATAACATAATAACCATCGGTAAGATCAGAAAGGGATGTAATCTTAGTAAATGTACCAGTACCGGAGTATTGCCCCCACCCCCAGTATCCGAGGCTTAGCATAAAAATAATTAAAAGTAAAAGTTTTCGTTTCATAAATTTTTTGTGTGTTTGTTATTATTAATTTTTAATTCGGTTGCTTTACTAAAAGAGATACGGTTCTCTTTGGTAAGAGATGCGGTTCTCTTTGGTAAGAGATACGGTTCTCTTTGGTAAGAGATACGGTTCTCTTCGGTCAGAGATACGGTTCTCCTACAAAAAAGCTCCGTATCTTTTTGCTGACAGATACGGAACTTTTCGGGTTGTGATTAGATCGTTTTTACAAAATCAATATTATCTATCACTTGCATAAATTCTTTACCGGCTCTAAACTTTACAGTCGTTTTCTTAATTTGTGCTTTATTAAGTTCATGAACTGAGGCTGCTCCTTCGGATTTCGCCTGCAAAATGAATGAACCAAAATCACCCAAACGGACAATGTTTCCATTGGCTAACTGTTTGGGTATTACCTGGAGCATGCCTTCCAATACCGCCGTGGTATCGGCTACGCTCACCGTTGATATTTCTGCAATTTCTTTAGCCAATTGGCGTAAAGTAATGTTGCCCGAAGTTACTATTTGCATAAAGTACTTAGGCGCTTCTTCTTGTTTTTGCGGATTTTTCTTCGCTACCGCTTTAAAATTTACTGACATCGTTTTTTTGTTTTTTAGTTAATAAAATATTGTGATTTAAGTATTAGTTCCAAAGCTTACCTTTTTGCTTAATCCTTATTTCAATCACCATTTTACAAAACATACTACCGAAAGATAAAGCAAAAATAGAATGGTTTATGTACGTACCATCTTTTGTTACATTAAGTTAATGTTAATAAATTATACTATGGTTTAATTAATAAATGCGTGTTATACTACGTTTATTTCCGGGCTTAATCTTTCTTTATTCTTGCCAAAAACACGTGTTGCTATTTCTGCAACGGAGCATGTCTTTCATTGCCTTACACATGCCGGAAAAATTTCTGGCGTAAAAATAAATAAAATATCATAACAAAACATAAAATTTTTTAAAATTTTTTATTAAAAACTATATGACGAAAAGGATAATTAAACTTTAGCGTAAGACAACTGATATTCTGCCGTATAATCACCAGTAATCTGCAGATGGACAAAATAAAAAAATCCACCGGAAAATTTGGCTTTATTAATTTTATCATACATTTGTAAAACAATCCTTATGCATCCGCTGGCATGAAACAACCGGATGCATAAAAAATTTGTTGCATTGGCTATTATCCTGCCTTCCTTTAGAGCTAAAATGTAAAACGAAATGGAACAACAAATGTATAAGCCTGTTTTCTCCTGATGAGATTGTGAAGTAATAATTTTTGTGTACGTTTGAAAAATATTTTATTAAACATGAACAGATAAAGAATTAACAAGGTGGAAAGTTACACATTCTCAGCGATCGATCTATTAATCAATCCGAATCATTACTTCCACCAAAAAGTATAAACCAATGACTAAAACAATATGTATTACCGGGGCCACCAGTGGCATCGGAAAAGCTACCGCCACCAAATTTGCTCAAAACAATTGCAATCTGATTATTACCGGGCGCAGGCAGGAGCGTTTGGCTGAATTGGCAAATAAATTAACTTCAGCCTATTCCATCAAAGTGCTTACGCTCGCTTTTGATGTTCGCGATAAAGACGCTGTGGCTAAAGCCATTTCAACGCTACCAGAGGAATGGAAAAAAATTGACATTCTGGTCAACAATGCCGGCTTAGCTGTTGAACTTTTACCCGTAAGCGAAGGACTGCTCGACGACTGGGAGCGCATGATTGATACCAATATTAAAGGCTTGCTTTATGTCAGTCGCAATATCATTCCATTGATGATCGAAAATGGCAGGGGACATATCATCAATATTGGCTCTATTGCCGGCAAGGAAGTTTATCCCAATGGAAATGTATATTGTGCCACCAAGCACGCCGTGGATGCACTCACCAAAGCCATGCGGATGGACTTGCTCAAGTATGGAATCAAGGTCTCGCAAATAGCCCCCGGAGCCGTAGAAACGGAATTTTCGCTGGTGCGGTTTAAAGGCGATGCCGCCAAAGCAAGTAATGTCTACAAAGGATATACACCACTTTCGCCCGACGATGTTGCCGATGCTATTTATTACGTAAGCAGCCTTCCCAGCCATGTTAACATCAACGATTTAAACATTATGCCTTTAGCACAGGCCAATACGATGGTTTTCAATAAAAAATAACAATTGTCGAAAACTTTTTGCCGATGGTAACTTATTCTTAGTATTATTGTAAAGCGTAAAGCGATGTATTGATTAATCATTTAAAATAAAACCATAATGGAAATTCCTGTAAATCGGATATTCGATTTATTACCTCGTTATGCCCAAAAATTCGACCCCAAAGATGATGTGCTTGCCGGAAAAGAAAAAGGAGAATGGAAAAAGTATAGCATTCAACAATTTATTGAAATATCCAACAACGTCAGTTATGGGCTGTTAGCTCTTGGCATTAAACCCGGCGATAAAATTGCCACCATCACCAACAACCGTCCCGAATGGAATTTCCTCGACATGGGAATAATTCAAACGGGCGCTATTCACCTTCCTGTTTATCCAACCATCAGTGAATCGGATTACCAGTATATTCTTAACCATTCCATGGTAAAGTACGTTTTCGTTTCTTCCGAAGACCTTTACCATAAAATCTCCAACATCCTTCCCCAGCTTACGTCTACACCCGAAATTTATATCCTAAATCCCATCAATGGCTATCCTACGCTTGACGAATTGATTAAGCTTGGAAGCGATAATCCCCAGCCCGTTTTGCTCGAACAAATCAAATCGGCTATCCAGCCGGACGATTGTTTTACCATCATTTATACTTCAGGCACTACCGGAAATCCCAAAGGAGTGATGCTTTCGCACCGTAATCTGATATACAATATTGTGCAGCTTTCCTACATTCCTCAGTTTGGTCAGGAAGGTAAAGCATTAAGTTTTTTGCCTTTATGTCATGTTTACGAACGCATGCTTAACTATCTTTATCTTTATTTGGGTATTTCCATTTATTATGCCGAAAGCTTAGCCACCATAGCCGACAATATCAAGGAAATCCGTCCCGACATGATGTGCTGCGTTCCCCGTTTGCTCGAAAAAGTGTACGATAAATTTATTTCAAGCGGCCGGAAACTGAAAGGCATAAAAAGAGCTATTTTCTTTTGGGCTGTTCATATTGGAAAACATTACGAATTAAATGGTGCCAACGGCTGGTGGTACGAACTTAAGCTTAAGATAGCCTATAAACTTGTATTAAGTAAATGGAATGAAGCCCTTGGCGGGAACTTTAAAATTATCGTTTCGGGCGGGGCGGCCATTTTACCGAAACTAAGCAGAATCTACCGGGCATCAAGATTACCTGTTTATGAAGGATACGGACTTACCGAAACATCGCCCGTGATAGCCGTTACCAGTATTGATTCCAACGGAATAAAGTTTGGCACCGTGGGCCCGCCGTTAAGAGGTGTGGAAGTAAAAATAGCCGATGACGGGGAAATCATCTGCAAAAGTCCCAGCGTAATGTTGGGATATTACCAGGACCCCGAATTAACAAAATCAGTGATTGACAAAGATGGATGGTTTCATACCGGAGATATCGGAGAGTTTGAACCCGAAGGTCAGCTAAAAATTACCGGACGGAAAAAGGAAATCTTCAAAACTTCGCTCGGTAAGTATATCGCTCCCGAATTGATTGAAAATAAAATTAAAGCATCCCCGTTTATTGATCAGGTTATGGTAGTCGGCGAAAATCAAAAATTTGCTGCGGCATTAATCGTTCCGGATTTTATTCATCTTAAATCATGGTGCCAGATCAAGGGAATTGATTATACTACGGATCAGGAAGTTGTTCGCTTGCCCCAGATTAAAAAACGATTCGCAAAAGAAATTGATAAATACAACAAACAACTGGGGAAAACCGAGCAGATCAAAAAATTTGAATTGATGGATACCGAATGGTCGCCGGCTTCCGGTGAATTATCCCCCACCCTGAAGCTTCGCCGTAATTTAACAAACAAAAAATACCAGGATGTAATCAATAAAATTTTCGCTATCGGAAAAGAAGAAGAATAAAATTAATAAAAATGGAAACTGTTGATCGGATTTTCGACTTACTGGAACGAACAAAAGAGAAATTCCCTTTTAAAGATGATTTGATAGCCGGAAAAGAAAACGGACAATGGGTTAAGTATAATATTTACCAATACATTGAAATTGCCAATAACATAAGCTACGCCCTTTTAGCCCTCGGCGTTAAAAAAGGCGACAGGATCGCAACCATTACTTCCAATCGTCCCGAATGGAATTTTCTTGATATGGCTATCTTACAAATTGGTGCCATTCATTTGCCTATTTATCCAACCATCAGCGAGTCGGATTATCGTTACATTCTTAACCATGCCGAAGTTAGTTATATTTTCATTTCCGGAAACGAAATATTCCGTAAGATAGAACATCTGCTTCCCGAAATTCCTTCGTTAAAAGGAATCTATTCCATTAAACCCACCGACAATTTAAAACTATTGAGTGATTTAATCGAATATGGCAAGACAAACGAGAATGAAGCCCGTTTGCAGGGAATCAAAAAATCCATCGGCTCCAACGATTGTGCTACACTCATTTATACTTCAGGAACCACCGGGAAACAAAAAGGAGTCATGCTCAGCCATCGTAACCTGATTAGTAATTTTTTAGCTGTTTCTAACATTTCTCCCTATGGCCCCGAATGCAAAACGTTGAGTTACCTGCCGCTTTGTCATGTTTATGAGCGAATGCTGAATTATTTATTCCAATACCTTGGATACTCAATATATTATACCGAAAGCATAGCTACCATTACCGAAAACATCAAAGAAGTTCAGCCCCAGATTATGACATCGGTTCCAAGGCTGCTCGAAAAAATTTATGATAAAATTGTATTTACCGGGAACAAACTCACTGGTTTTAAAAAAATTATTTTTTCCTGGGCATTGAGGCTGGCATTAAGTTTTGAATTAGATAGCGCCAATGGTTTATTGTATGAAATTGAGCGGAAAATAGCCGATAAACTGGTATACCAGAAATGGCGCGAAGCCCTCGGTGGCAAACTTAGCATTATTGTATCGGGAGGCGCCGCCTTGCAACCACGGCTTAGCCGTTTTTATTGGGCAGCAGGCATTTCAGTAATTGAAGGCTACGGTTTAACAGAGACTTCGCCTGTAATTGCCGTGGGCAATTTTAAAAAAAACGGGGTTAAATTTGGCACCGTTGGTCCTATTTTGCCGGGCGTGCAGGTTGATTTCGCTCACGACGGCGAAATCCTGTGCAAAGGACCGAATGTAATGTTGGGCTATTTTAAGGACGAAGAACATACAAAAAAAGCGATAGATAAAAACGGATGGTTTCATACCGGCGATGTCGGGCAGCTCGAGCCTGAAGGGCAACTTCGGATTACCGGCCGAAAAAAAGAAATCTTTAAAACTTCCTTTGGAAAATATATCAGCCCCGAACTCCTTGAAAATAAATTTAAGGAATCACCTTTTATTGATGCCATTCTGGTGATTGGAGAAAATCAGAAATTTGCTGCGGCACTCATTGTTCCCGATTTCGACTATTTACGCTTATGGTGTGCCCAAAAAGAAATTCCTTTCTCTTCGCCTGAAAAAATGGTGCAAATGCCCGAAATAAAAAAACGCTTTCAGAAGGAAATTGGCAGATTTAATAAATATTTTGGAGCTACAGAACAAATCAAACGCTTTGAATTGATGCCTGAAGAATGGAGTTTTGAAACCGGTGAACTCACAGCCTCGCTAAAACTTAAACGTTCATTTATCTGCAATAAATACAAACACTTGATTGATAAAATATTCGATCTAAAAACAAATTAATTTTTAGTGAAGCATTTTAAATACCAACTCCCTCAGCAGTCCACCTTCTTCGGTCGAAATATTGTCGACGCCCTTGGCTTTCATATCGTAAGCCCTTAAAAATGAGATAATGCTACTTGCTTTTTCAAAACTATATTTTGAAGCAGCCGTTTTATAATCATTCACGAAATACGGATTAACTCCTAAAACGGAAGCGACATTGTTCTGGGATTTATCCACCAGTTGGTGGTAAAGCAAAATCTTGGAAAAAAACGAAAACAACACGGTTATGATCTGGAATATAGAATTTTCCTTAGGATTACCCGTTAAATGATTCAGAATCAAATTTGATTTGTAAACATTTTTTTCTCCTATGGCTTTTTGAAGTTCAAAAACATTAAAATCCTTGCTGATCCCCGTATTTTTATCTATGATTTCTTCGGTAATCTGAGCATGATGAGGAAGATTAATGATTAGCTTACTGATTTCGTTAACAATTTTATGCAAGTCATTGCCAATGCTTTCCGAAAGCAACATGCACCCTTTTTGAGTAATCGTATAGCCTTTGTTTTTCAAATAATTAACAATCCAGTCTGGAATCTTGTTATCATACAACTTTATAGTGTTCAGCAAAATTCCTTTTTTCTCAATCGCTTTAAAAACAGATTTCCGTTTATCTATTTTTTTATATTTATAGCAAAGGACTAAAATGGTTGAGCTTAAAGGATGTTCAATGTAAGTTTCAAACAGAGATTTGTTCTTTTCTTCGCCCTTTTTATTTTTTGCTTTTTGCTCAAACTGTTCTTTTTCTTTTGGAATCAGGTCTTTGATATCCTGAGCTTCTTTAACAATGACAACCTGATAGTTCGACATCATCGGGAAACGTTTGGCATATCCGATGAGCGTTGACACATCTACATCTTTTCCGTAAACTACCGTTTTATTAAATTCTGCTTCGGCTTCCGAAAGCACGTGGTGTTCAATAAAATCGGAAATTTCATCAATATAATAAGGTTCTTCACCGCATAAAAAATAAAATGGATAATAGATCTTATTTTTTAAATCGTTGATAATTTGCTCGAAAGTCATCGGAAAAAATTAATCGTTTTCGTAATAATCGAAATAAAGGTGTTTTACAGTTAATCCATTATTTATTAGCTGATTCAAGGAATCAATTCCTATTTCAAGGTGCATATCGAGAAATTCAGCCGACACCTTTTTGTCGCTTTCTTCTGTTTTAATGCCTTCGGGAACCATTGGCTGATCAGAAACTAAAAGCAGGGCTCCGGTAGGAATTTTATTGGCAAAACCGACAACAAAAATGGTAGCCGTTTCCAGGTCAATTGCCATTGCTCTGGTTTTGCGCAGATAATCCTTAAATTCCTCATCATATTCCCAAACCCGGCGGTTGGTAGTATATACCGTTCCTGTCCAGTAATCCCTTTTATGATCGCGTATCGTGGTAGAAATAGCCTTTTGAAGGTTAAAAGCCGGTAAAGCCGGTACTTCGGGTGGAAAATAATCATTGGAAGTACCTTCGCCACGAATGGCTGCTATGGGTAAAATCAGATCTCCGACGTTATTTTTTCGTTTCAGTCCGCCACATTTTCCGATAAACAAAGCAGCTTTTGGCTGAATACTACTCAATAAATCCATAACTGTAGCAGCATTGGCACTCCCCATTCCAAAATTAATGATGGTTATCCCATTTGCCGTTGCGCTGGGCATGGGTTTGCCCATCCCCATGATTTCCGCACCATTTTTTTCAGCAAACATCTCTACATATTTCTGAAAATTAGTCAGCAGGATGTATTTCCCGAATTCGTCAAGCCGTGTACCCGTATAGCGGGGAAGCCAGTTTTCAACAATTTCCTTTTTCGTTTTCATTCGTAAACAATTTGTTTCCTATCGGTCGTTTAACCTATCCCGCTTTGCGGGAGAACTCGTCCCAATAAGCGGAACTTGTTTCTTTTTTGCAAAGGTAGTGGTTTGAATTTTATTTTGTCATTTTAAGTTTGTAATATTGGCTTTTGAATTAAAATTATTGTACCCGTAAATGCTAAAACTTAATCTGCCCGAGTATCATTTCAGGACTCGTTCAGCCGGCGATCGAACAGAAATATTTGATAACCTGCGGAAAAAATACGTTGCGCTTACCCCCGAAGAATGGGTAAGGCAAAATTTTATCCAATTTCTGATTGATGAAAAAAAAGTACCCGAAGGCCTTATATGTGTCGAAATGATGCTGAAATATAATCGATTGGTTCGGCGGTGTGACATTGCCATTTACAATACCTCCGGTTTACCAGCCATGATTGTTGAATGTAAAGCTCCCAACATCGAAATTTCTCAGGATGTTTTTGACCAGATCGCCCGGTATAATATGACATTAAAAGTAAAATATCTTGTGGTAACCAACGGATTGAGACATTTTTGCTGTAAAATTGATTTTGAAAATAAAAACTATGAATTTCTAAATTACATTCCAACATATCAAGAATTTAAATAATTTATGACAAAATCTCACATTTTAAAAATTCCGAAACTGACGTTTTTGATATTTTTCATTTTTGCGAATGCTTTGGGTGTTTATTCTCAAAAAGATACTATTAGAGAAAACAATTTAAACATCGGCGTGGATGTGGCAAGCCGTTTTGTTTGGCGAGGAACCGATTATGGGCATTCGCCAAGTTTACAACCTCAGATATCCTATAGCAAAGGTTTTTTTACCCTTGGTTCATGGGGTGCCTATGCTTTAAATTCCGATTATCGTGAAACCGATTTTTTCATCGATTGTAATTATAAATCCTTTACATTTTCAGTTTGGGACTATTATAGTACCGACACCATCGGTAGCAATCCCTATTTTAATTATTCAAATAAAAATACAAGCCATACATTTGAGGGAATAGCCAAGCTAAATCAAATTGGGAGATTTCCCCTTTCGATAACGGCAGGATATAACTTTTATGGAAACGATAAAACAAATTCGGTATACGTTGAATTAGCCTATTCGGGCAATTATCAAAATATTGATTATCAGTTTTTTTGTGGTGCTGCTCCCAGGAAAGGTATCTATGCCGATTCGCCCGGTGTTGTAAATTTAGGTGGCAGCTTTACAAAATCTATAAAAATTACCAATCATTTTTCGTTGCCTTTACAAATTTCACTTATTACCAATCCCGAAGCCGAAAATATTTTTTTAATTGCCGCTATAAGTTTTTAAAATCCAACGATAAAATTGTAATTTTGGCCCGAAGAATGTCATCTATTCTTCTTTATTAATATGCTCTAAACAAGGGTACATGACAATTTTTTTTAATATAAAAAATATCATCTGATTGATGAAAACTCAAAAAAGAATTTTTAGCCTTTTGCTTGCATGTTCGCTATTATTTATCATAGCCTTTTTTATCCTACAACAAGTTCAACTGCAGCAAAAGCATTTGATCATAAATTCCATTATCCAGCAACAAAATGCATCCATCAATACAGCGATAAAAATTGAATCGACACGTATAGAACAGGTAATTAACGATAATTCTTCCTGGGATGAAATGGTAAGATTTGTAAAAAAACCAAATTATCAATGGGCAGACGATAATATAGCATCATTTATTAGTTCATATAAAGTTAGTTCTATTTTTATTTATAATGTGAACAAACAAATCGTCTATCAAAAAGGAATTTTCGGAGATAAAACCATTTCGGACAAAGTTTCAAATGATATAATGATACCCCCGGATGTTTTTCCCATTTTACTGGAAAAAAGAAGCATACATTATTTTTTAAAAATTAAGGAAGGAATACTTGAAATTAACGGTAATACTATTCATCCATCGTTTGATACCTATCGAAAAACCGCTCCCCAGGGATTTTTGTTTCTTGCAAAAATTTGGAATAATAATTATATTAAAGAATTTGAAGAACTTACAAATTCCAAGGTCAAAATTTTATCCCTATCCGGCAAAACCCCCGACATAATAGTTAAGAAATCTGCTATTGTAAAAAGCCTTAAACTATCTAATTGGAAGAACCAACCAGTGGTTTTGGTTTCATTTACCAGAAATTATCAATTGATAAATTTGTTTGACAGTTTGAATCTGCTATTCCTGATATTCTTTATTTTACTTGCATGCATTATTCTTATCATTTTTTTCTTTGCTTCCCGTTCATGGGTTTATCTTCCTTTAAAGATGGTAAAAATAGCCCTGGAAAAAGAAGATTATCAAAAAGTAAATAAGCTCAAACAATCCAGAACAGAATTCCGGCAAATTGGTTTTTTGATTGAAAAATTTCTGATGCAAAAGCACGAGCTGGAAAAGGAAATTTCTGAACGCAAAACAGCAAGTAAAAAATTAATTTCGAGGGAATTACAACTTACCACCTCACTGGACGCTGCCGGGCAAGGATTATGGGATTGGAATATGGAAAAGAAAACCATCTATTTTGATAAAAAATGGAATGAATTGCTTGGCGATGAGCCCAAAGAATATTATTTATCATTTAATGAATTTGTTAAAAAAATCCATCCCGAAGATTGGACTAAGATAAAAGCGATTTTAGAAAAACGCGTTCAGGAAGAAACTGCACCTTTTAATCTGGAATTTCGGGTCAAAAAAATAAATGGAAACTGGATTTGGATTTATGGCAAAGGAAGGATCATCGAATATACTCCAGATAATAAGCCTCTGCGAATGATGGGTACTATCCAGGATATGACCGAAAGGATCGAATTTGAAAACGAATTAGCCGAAGCTAAAAAAAGAGCCGAAGAATCGGACAAGCTGAAATCGTCTTTTCTGGCAAATATGAGCCACGAAATACGTACTCCCATGAATGGCATCCTTGGTTTTGCTGAAATACTTAAAGAGCCCGACCTTACTCCCAAAGAACGCATTAATTACCTTCAAATAGTAGAAAATAGCGGAAATCATCTCCTGAATATTATTAACGATATTGTGGATATTTCTAAAATTGAAGCCAATTTGCTAAAAATTCATAAAGAAAAATATTCTGTAAACGAAATCCTTAACTCTTTGCATCAATTTTTTTCGCAGAATCGAGACATTAAAAAAAATAATATTCGGCTTATCCTTAAAAAGGGTCTGCTCGACGAACAAAGTTCGATTCTTACCGACAAAACCCGTTTAAATCAAATTCTTACAAATATTATCGGTAACGCATGCAAATTTACAACTCAGGGCTCCATTGAATTCGGTTATACTAAGCAAGACGAAAAAACCTTGCTATTTTATGTAAAAGATACAGGTTTTGGCATACCCGATAACAAGCTACAGTCTATTTTTGAACGGTTTATCCAAGCCGAAACGCCTTCGGATCGTCAACAGGAAGGGACGGGACTGGGATTGGCTATTTCCGAAGCCCTGATTAAACTACTGGGTGGTAAAATTTGGGTTGAATCGAAAGTCGGAAAGGGTTCCGCATTTTATTTTACCATTCCTTACGCAGTACCGGTACACTTTTCCGACACTTTATCAGGTATTACCTCTGCTACTCCAGGAGTATTCGATTGGCATGAAAAAACCATATTGATTGCCGAAGATATTGAAAGTAATTTTTACCTTATAAAAATTATGCTCCGGAGTACAAAAGCCGAAATCATCTGGGCAACCAATGGACAGGAAGCCGTTGACCTGATTAAACAAAATAAAAATATTGATTTGGTATTGATGGACATCCGTATGCCGGTTATGAATGGTTACGATGCCACACGTCTGATCAAAAAAATGCGTCCCGACCTGCCGGTTATAGCTCAAACAGCTTATTCGCTTGACGGTGATAAAAACAAATCATTTGAAGCCGGTTGCGACGAATACGTTACCAAACCGGTAAATGCCGGTCAATTACTTGCCAAAATCAACTTTTTCTTTCAAAAAAAATAAATCCATTTATGCCGGAAAGTATTCAGCCAATAGTAAGTTTTATTGATAAATCGTTTAATCGCAACCGGGTTCTGGACTATTGTTTATCGTTTTCTGTCTCTGATAACGAACTGGTTTATTGCATACTCGATTCCGGAAAAAATAAATATATCACCATCGAAAGTTATTCTTTAAATGATGATCTGAAACAAAAACTACCTGCCGAAACTGTATCCGCCAACTCTTTTGAAGGCATTCTACATCATCTCAACCTGCCTTATAATGATTTTCAGTCCATTCATGTAATCATTAACAACCAGAAATCCACTTTAATACCTTTTCCACTTTACAAGCCGGAAGAAAAAGAAAACTATCTGAATTTTTGTCAGCAAGTGGAACCGGAAGAAGAATTTTTTGCCGACAGATTAATTAATATGCAGGCATTTAATGTTTATGCATTTCCAAAAGCGTTAGTCCAAACCATTAATGAATTATTACCTTCTGCCAGAATTTTCCATTTTTCAAGCAGTATGATTGAAGGATTACTGGTAAGCTATAAAAATCAGAATTCAGAAATTAAAGTCTTTACCAATGTGAGTTCCAATTGCCTGAATATACTGGTGATTAACGGCAAACAACCATTGTTTTATAATTCATTTCATTATTCAGTAAAAGAAGATTTCATTTATTTCCTGATTTTTGTTTTCGAACAACTCGGGCTCAATCCCGAAACCACATCCCTGGTTCTGATGGGAGAAATAGAGAAAGAATCGGCCATTTTTGAAACCATCTTTCAGTATATCCGGAATATAAGCTTTATTCCGCGCAACCAGGCAATAGATTACAGTGATGTTTTCGACAAATTACCCTCACATTATTATTACACCCTTTTAAATCATAAACTTTGCGGATTATAAGCGGATCACACCGTGGTCGTCATATTATGGCACCTGCCAACCTGCCGGTGAGGCCTACCACCGACCTTGCCAAGGAAAGCCTTTTCAATATTTTAAATAACAGCATTGATCTTGAAGAAGTTTCAGTTCTCGACCTGTTTGCCGGGACCGGAAATATTTCCTACGAATTTGCTTCCCGCGGCAGCAAGACGGTAGTTGCCGTGGATATTAATTTACGTTGTACTGATTTTATCAAACGAACGGCTGCTATGCTTAATTTTGACGCCATTCAGGTGATAAAATCCAATGTCTTTGGATTCCTGAAATTTGCCAACCGCTCCTACGACATTATCTTTGCCGATCCACCCTATGATATGGAAAATATTCCATTGCTTCCTGACCTGATTTTTCAGAATAATTTACTCAACGATAATGGCTTGCTGATTATTGAACATTCCAGAGACAATGATTTCACGCTACATCCCAACTTTAGTCATATCAGAAATTACGGCAAGGTAAATTTCAGCTTTTTTGAAAACAAAAACGAAACGGATAATCCTGAATTAATACGTTAGTATTTCGGTCAATCCTTTTTTAATTTCCCGAAGTTGATCTTCGGTAATTTCGCCCAGTTTTCTGATGAATCTTTCCGCCGTAAGGGTTCGTACCTGGAATGTAATTATCTCAGAATCCTGCTCCAATCCGTTTATCGCATCTTTTTCCAAGATCAGACAGCCGGCATAATTTTTAACTTTAGTACTTAAGGGGCATATAATAGAAATTCCAAGATGATCGTTCATGGAATTGCCGCTGATAACTACCACCGGCCGTATTCCACGTTGCTCGCTGCCTTTCACCGGATTGAGATCGGCAAGATAAATTTCCCGTTGCTTCATTCTTCAAGCATTTTGATAAAATCCTCAAGACCTTCTTCGGCCATTACCGAAATTTCCGGGTCGTTTTTTGCCTTGCGGAACGAAAGAACATACTCCGCTTTGCGTAAGCGTTCAAAATAAAGATTCAAAGCGCTTTCGATGAGTTTATTTTTCGGAATTTTCAGCTTTTCAGCATATTCGTTCACTTTTCCAAATAGATCCGGGGGCAAAGTGCTGGAATAAGTTATTACGTTTTTCATCAGTATATAATTTGTTTTTAAAGGTCTGATGGAACTCGTCCCGAAAATCGGGACTCGGTTCATTTTTTAATATTTTTTACAAATATAAACAATATTTTCGTTTCGTAAATAGAATCCATCTTTTTAAAAGAAGTTTTCACGAATAAACGTTAAAATACCGTACTTTTGCCTTCCAAAATAAATTCATCGATGATAGATTCCCTGATTGCCGGTAAAACGGTGGAAGCCGTCCAAAAACTTTACGGACAAGAGGTAAAACCTGAAAGTATTAGTTTACAAAAAACCAGGCCCGAATTTGAAGGCGACCTTACCCTTACCGTTTTTCCATTGACTAAAATTTCGCGGAAAGCGCCCGAACTTACCGCTAATGAAATTGGCAATTATTTAGCGGAGAATCTTCCGGAAATAAAACGTTTCAATGTTATCAAGGGGTTTCTGAATTTAGTGATAGACGACAACTATTACCTTCGTCATTTTTATCAGAACCTTAATATCCCGGACTACGGTTACACCAAAGAGGGCGATTCCAAACCGGTGATGGTGGAATATTCCTCACCCAACACTAATAAACCTTTGCATCTCGGTCATATCCGCAACAACCTCTTAGGATGGTCGGTGGCCGAAATACTGAAAGCCAACGGAAAAAAGGTGATTAAAGTAAACCTGGTGAACGACCGCGGTATTCACATCTGCAAATCCATGCTTGCCTGGCAACGCTGGGGAAACGGGGAAACGCCCGAATCGTCGGGCATGAAAGGCGATCATCTGATCGGAAAATATTACGTAATGTTCGATCAGGAGTACAAAAAGCAGTTGACAGAACTTAAAGCTTCAGGAATGAGCGACGAAGAAGCCGCCAACCAGGCTCCGCTGATGGGTGAAGCCCGCGAGATGCTTCAGAAATGGGAAAAACAGGATACCGAAACCATCCGCCTGTGGAAAATGATGAACGAATGGGTTTACAAGGGTTTCGACGAAACATACAAACGCTTAGGCATTGACTTTGATAAGATTTACTACGAATCACAAACCTACCTCTTAGGAAAAAAGTTGGTTGAAAATGGTCTGGAAGATCAGGTTTTATTCCGCAAGGACGATGGTTCCGTGTGGGCCGACCTTACCGGCGACGGTCTGGACGAAAAACTACTCCTCCGCTCCGACGGCACCTCTGTTTACATGACCCAGGACCTGGGAACCGCCAAATTACGCTACAATGAATTCGAGGCCGAAAAGATGATTTATGTGGTTGGCAACGAACAAAACTACCATTTTGATGTGCTGAAACTCGTCCTGAAAAAGCTGGGTTATGACTGGGCGGAGAACATTTTGCACCTTAACTATGGCATGGTGGAGCTGCCCGAAGGCAAGATGAAATCGCGCGAAGGAACCGTGGTGGATGCCGACGACCTGATGGACGAAATGTATACCACCGCCAAAGAAACGACCGAACAATTGGGTAAAAGCACCGATTTCACACCCGGAGAACTCGACCATCTCTATCACATTGCCGGACTTGCCGCCCTTAAATATTTTATTTTAAAGGTTGATCCGAAAAAGAATATGGTCTTCAATCCCAAAGAATCCATTGACTTTAACGGAAACACCGGGACGTTTATTCAATATACCTACGCAAGGATACAGTCGGTGCTCAGGAAAGCGCCTCCTATGCCCCAGGGTGCGAACAATGAAAAGCCGGTAGCTTGCCTTCCCAAAGAAAAAGAATTATTGAAGCTGATTTACGACTTTCCGGCTGCCGTTAAACTTGCCGGCGATACGCTGAGTCCTGCCCAGATAGCCAACTACACCTTTGATTTAGCCAAGGAATTCAACCAGTTTTACCACGACATCACCATACTCCAGGAAGAAGACCCCATCAAAAAGCAGTTCCGTATCGCTTTGGCGAAATTCACCGGAACAGTCATCAAAAATGCCATGCATCTGCTGGGGATTGAAGTGCCAGAAAGGATGTAAAAAATAATATCTCCTTGGTGATTTTTTAATCATTCGTTATCTTTGCAATAAAAAACGACATGACTACTTTACAGCTATTATTACCAGACGATTTAAGCAGGTTTCTCAATTCTTTGGGCAAGGATAAGGAAGCTTTCGTGCTGGATGCCATCAAAAGTAAATTAGCAAACAATTATCATAAAACGAATACAGAACAACTCGCAGAGGCTTACCGTTCATCGGCCAAAGAGGCAAAAAAAGTTTCCATTGATTATATAAATGCGGATTTAGAACATTGGGATGAATAGTAAACGTGGTTAAAATCCGTTTTTCTCATGTTTTTTATGGCTTTAACCAATTACTTTGTGGCTTTACAATAAGTCTTGCATTGTTGTACGCCATTTTCAAAATCAAGCAAGTCCGGGCAGTATAAGTTTTGTCATTTAACCTGTGAACTACTAATGCTAAGTCTGGATTGGGAGATCCTGATGTTAAGTACAAAGGAAGAAGAAGTTGAATCTTGCCATCATAGTATTGCGGAACAGCAATTTTATAGTTTGTCCTCACTCTCTTTTTCACATCCTCGATGGCTCCAGTTACCTGTCTGCGTAATTCTGAATCATCAGCTTTTTGTAAATGTTTTGGGAAACGATCAATATTGTCTTTGATTATATGATCAATGTCAGGAATTAACTCGCATTTAGGGTTAAAAATTAACAGTTCTGGCTTTTCAAAAAAATTTGCTATGTCGGGTAAGTTATTAGAAAAATATCTCAAAATTTTGTTGTCACTCTTTTTTAAAAAAGCTTTAAAACAATATGGTGTATTAAATCCGGGTCTTGGATTTTTATATTCCTCAAAAAAAGCAAAAATATCTTCAAGATTGTCCGTAATAAGTCCGGTGTTAAAACAAGCAAATTTATTGTCTTGCGTAAAAGCGACTTTCTTCTCTTGCTGCAACTTCCTGAACGTAAATTCAAGATAGTTTTTAAGAATAGAGTATGATTTCGTTTGAGAATCTGAGAAGTCCCATTCTTCTTTATCTGCAAGCACTTCAGACAAAAACTGAATACTTTCGTTGTGTTTGGGAAATACTGCGAACTTGAAAAGTTCAGAATTAAAGCTTGTCATAATGATTTATTTAAAAAATCATTATGTTGTTAAAAATAAGAGCCGTCAACTATATCAGGACGGCTCTTTTTATGTAATCTTTGCTTTTATTTCAGTTTTTGCAGATAGACCTGCAAAAGTCTTTATGTTACAATATTTGTTACAAATGTACTAAAGTTTTTAGTAGAACCTACGATAAACAGAAAAAATTTTAATTTTTTTCAAATCGACATTTTCAACAATCCGATTTTTTTCATACAACTGACATTTCTCTCTTTCTCGGTTTAGATAAAAAACGTTACAGGTTAAGTATTCCCCACAGATTATTCTATTACCATTTTTTCCAACTCCTTTATAAAATCTTTAACCTGATTTATCAATGGAATAACTGTTATTTCGTCGTAATCATACAAATCGCCATAATCTCCTTTTTGTCTATAATCAAATAATTTAGAAAACAACTTCCCATACTTCTTGTCAATTTTCCCTGTTTTAATAAAACATAGTCCAAACTGAATTCTCGCTCCTTCATGAGTATGTGTCTCAATATTATTTTTGAGTAATAAGGCTATTACTGCATAAAAACAGGAATAATACAATCTGTTTACGACGGCATTCCAGCGTTCATTATCTGCTAAAATTAAAGCCTCATCAAATGACTCCACTGCTCTTTGAAATCTGTAATTAATATAATCATTGCGATTATCAACAATCATAGCTTAACGCCTTCCTTACTAACATTTTTATATAAGGGGGAATAAATTAAATAGCTTTTCCAATAATCTTTCGGATAAATAAAAGTTGAAATTATTTGCCCGGATTCCAATTCAATATTATACAAATCGTCCCTAAAATTATCCTCTATTTCATTTGAAACCGTATTGCCATCAATCAAAATAAGAATGTCCCAGTCCGAATCCTTTCTGTTATCGCCCCGGGCACGGGAACCAAACAAAAAAGCCTCCGCATTAGGGTCTTTATCATGAATCGTTTTACTTATTCTGTCTATGATTAGCTTCTTTCTCATACTATCTCATTTATTTCAACAAAGATAAAAAATTTTGGGAAATGCTTCATGGAATAATTATTGTCAACATCTTCACAATTTCGATTTCCGTTATCCCCTTCAACACCTTTTATAAATCTCATTCTCCATTAAACCCAGCAAATATACTTTTAAAATACCATCCAAATAATAAAAGCGGTGTCCCCTTCCCTCAACACCGCCTTCATTCTTCAATCTAAATTCCCAAATCTGAAATTTGCTTACTTGTCAATGCCTGAAATACGTTGACCACTTTTAATTAAAAATTAAGTTACAAAATTAGTAAAAAATGGCAACAAGAAATCAATTTAAAATGACCATAGCCGAGCGAAGGCATCGTCATTTCAGC
>Ga0268360_1001321_pt1 | contig 27313 bp, 16 predicted proteins | sample BioMet11_FD_192465 | JGI IMG/M metagenome (GOLD analysis project Ga0268360, IMG submission 192465) | Sewage microbial communities from Oakland, California, United States - Biofuel 11 (Illumina Assembly) | ecosystem: Engineered > Wastewater > Sewage > Unclassified | place: USA: California... | reverse complement strand
TTGCATATGGATAGAAAAGTCGACATCCCCAACCGGTATGGTTACAGGTTTGGGGACGGCTGTCCGGGTTCGGCTTTTAATCGTTATGCCCATCCGTTCGCGGTCGCCGTTCGGTATCTTTGAATTACTCGTCAGCCATTGAGCCACAAAACCGCGGAGCTGCTTTTCGTACACTTTACGGGTATCATTTTTTGCCTGTACGTCGGCGCTGGTACGGTTGTTTTTGTTGCTGGACTTAGTAAAACTGATGTTCCAGTTATCCTGAACGGACTTTAATACATTAAAATCTCCTTCAGGAATGTTCCAGTCTGTCAGCTTGGGCAGTACTTCCTTCATCAGATTACCCTGCCACAGATTAAATTTAATGTCGCTTCGCGGAATATAGTTTGTCATAATACCTTGTTTTTAAGAGAATAAATAAGATTAGTTAGCTGATAATTATTATTTATTATAAACAGAAAATGTTTTATTCCTTCATACAGAAATTCCGTATAAAAATACAAAATTTTTATACAGTGATTTAAATTTTTAACAGAAAGATACAAATTTTTAGTATAATCATACTAAATTATAGCATCATTATACGATTATTCTGTATAATATAATTTATTTTTTATTTAATAATACGGATATTGTGTATGATTAGACTGAAGTTTAGTATAATTATACCATTGAATAATTACTTTATACGGAAGTTTTATTCCTTTAAATAAATGAGTTATTCCGCTATACGGAAGAAATATTCCTATAAAAGAATGCTTTGGTTCTTTTCCTAAAACTTTCCGGGAGGGGAAATATTGAAATATGGAAAAGCAAAGCGGAGGAAGACTGTTTTAGATTTCTCCCTCCGGTACCAATGACAGATTTACACAACAGGTACATTTTCTGGTAGGTTCACTGTCATTTTCGCATTATGCCCCTTTTTCTTGGGGTAGACTCTCGAAATGACGATCGTCATTGAAGAGGAAGAAGAGGAAGAAGAGCGGGCGGAGGAAGATTGTTTTAGATTTCTCCCTCCATTTCCATTACTTGTGGCCGTCATTCTGACCGAAGGGAAGAATCCCGGCTGAATAGCAATTATAACACCGCCCGGAATATCGCAGAATTTATAATTTCGCGAAACGAATAGAAATACCGCGTAGCGGTTAAAGTATTGTAGCAAATGAAAAATGAAGATCAATCTGTTCTCCGTAGGAGATAAACAAATGAAAGTGTATAACCTCTACGAGGTATTAAAAACGAAAAAATGAATACGATGGCTACAATACCTTATGTCCTACGGACAAAGACTATTTGAATGGTTTGGAGGATACGGCTGGGCGGCAATTGTAAAGCCGCCCGGAATATTGCGGAATTTATAATTTCGCAAAACGAATAAAACTATTTATCCTCATGCCACTGTCGGGCATCCTATTCAAAAATGTTTGCACGTTTTCTCCGATCTCAATACTATTCCCGTCCGGGTTTCTTTCGTTTTCTGCCTCAAAATTAATATTTTTGTTATTTCATGGAAAAATTTCCATTGAAAACGGAATGAAGTAGGGATGAATTTTTTGTTAATTTCTAAAATACTGTTCTCCGTTTACTTTAAATAACTATTTTTGCTAACAAGGGCGAAAAGCGGCAGATTTGGGTCGTTTGATGAATCCCGGAACCGAAATCAGAAATTAATATCGTATTTCATGAAGAAAGCATTACTCTCAATCATCATTATCCTGATTGCCACAGGCAGTCTTTTTGCCCAAAAAGGCAACATCTTTGGTACCATAAGCGATGCCAATACCGGAGAAACGCTCATCGGAGCAAACATCGTCTATGGACAAGGCAAAGGAGTAAGTACCGATGCTAACGGTAAATTCACGCTTCAGCTTCCTTACGGCGATTATACCTTTTCGATAAGCTATGCCGGATATCTGCCCGAAACGCGTAAGATAAAAATTGGTTCCAGACCCTATCAGCTTGATGTAAAACTGAAAACGACTATCCTCGACGAAGTGCGGGTGGTAGCCGACATTGCCCGTGTACGCGAAACTCCGGTGGCATTCACCAATGTGCTTCCGGCACGTATCAGCGAGCAGATTGCCGGTCGCGATATCCCCATGATGCTGAACAGCACTCCTGGTGTGTATGCTACCCAAACCGGTGGTGGCGACGGCGATGCCCGTATTTCCATACGCGGTTTCAGCGACCGTAATGTAGGCGTGCTGTTGGACGGTGTTCCCGTTAACGACATGGAAAATGGCATCGTTTACTGGTCGAACTGGTTCGGGCTGGATGCCGTAACCCGTAATATTCAAGTACAACGTGGCTTAGGCGCTTCCAAATTAGCATTACCTTCGGTGGGTGGAACTATCAATATCACTACCCGTGGTATTGAAGAACGCCGGGGTGGAAGTATCAAACAGGAAATGGGAGATAACGGATATTTAAGTACATCCTTTGGCTACAATTCGGGTAAAATGAAACATGGCTGGGGAGTAACCGCTGCCGGAACATACAAGCAAGGCGACGGCTGGGTGGAGAAAACCTGGACCAAGGCATATTTCCTTTACTTCAAAGTGGATAAATTTATTGGTAAACACATTATTTCTTTTTCGGCTTATGGCGCTCCGCAAAGTCACGGACAACGCTCCTACAATATGCCGGCCGCCTGCTACAGCACCAAATGGGCACGAAACCACGGGATTGATTCCGCCGACCTTACCAAGTACAAAGCCGAATATACCTTTGGCCACGGACTGCAATATAACCAGCATTGGGGAACCATAGAGGAATATCAGATTACCAACTATGGGAAACCGAATGCCGACACCACAAACCGTGGTCATTTTACAGATAAGAATGAAAGAATAAATGAATATTTCAAACCTCAGTTTACACTTAAAGATTTTTGGAATGCCAGTTCTAAGCTATCCATATCTAATATTCTCTACATGTCCATTGGGCATGGAGGAGGGGTTAGAAGTAAATACACCTTAGGTTTATTACCCAATGGCGAAATGAATTTTCAGGAAGCGTACAATGTTAACGTTTTTCACGCCCCATACAATTACGAACCATTATGTAGTTCAACCCTAAAAAGTTCAACCAATTATCTTATAGAACGCAATAACGATCACAGATGGATAGGAGCTCTTTCTACTTTCAACTATAAGTTTACCAAAGATATTACCATGTCAGGAGGTGTTGACCTGAGGACCTATAAAGGAGTGCATTACGAAAAAATATATGACCTGCTGGGTGGTGATTATGTTTATGATGCTTCTGATAAGTCCGTTAATCATTATAATGCTGACGGCACATATAATTTTCAATCTGCTATGCAGAAGAAAGGTGATAAGTTAAATTATTACAACGACGGGTTGGTTCGCTGGGGCGGATTTTTCTATCAGGCTGAATACAAAAAAGAACGCTGGAATGCTTTTATAAATCTTACCGGCGCACGTACGGGCTATAAACGGGTAGATCATTTTAAAGTGGACAGCTTGCAGGAAACTGCCTGGAAATGGATCAATGGCTATACCATAAAAGGAGGAGCCAACTATAATATCACTTCCAACCTTGGCGTATTTATGAACTTAGGGTATCTGAACAAGGCTCCCCGTTTTAGCAACGTTTTCGATAACAACAATCTTCTTTTCAGAGATATAAAAAACGAAAAGGTGAAAGCGCTTGAGTTAGGGATTAACTTCAATACACCCAAATTTTCGGCAAATTTTAATGTTTATTACACCCAATGGGACAACCGTCCGGTAGATTATGCACCCTATGTTACCATTACCGACTCCTTAACCGGACACTCTGCCAGCTATTCGGCTAACATCAATGGATTGAAGGCACTTCATAAAGGAGTGGAACTGGAATTTGCCTGGAATATCTGCCAGCAGTTAAAATTCCAGGGCTTGGCTTCGATAGGCGATTGGATATGGAATTCTGCCGATTCGGTGCGTGTTCGGGATGATTATGGAAAAACCGTCCTTACCCAATATGTTAATGCCAAAGGTTTGCATGTGGGCGATGCTGCCCAGGTTCAACTGGGAGGCGAACTACGTTTTGAACCATTCAAAGACCTCTATTTCTCCGGCAATATTACCTATTTCGATAAATATTATGCTAATTTTGACCCTATGTCCTACGATGCCAGTAATAATACTAATTATTCCAATTTCACACATCCCAAAGATAAAGATGGCAACGATTTAAAAGACAAAAATGGTCGTTCTATCTATGGTAACCCGGTTGACCCCTGGAAAATTCCAGCCTATTCCTTAGTTGATTTCCATGCCGGATACAGCTACAAGATATTCAAAAATTACCGTTTGCAATTAAGAGCAAACCTCATCAATGCTCTGGATGCCATGTACGTTTCGGATGCCGACGACAATTCCAAGAATATTGGGCAAACGTTTAATACTCACGATGCCCGTTCGGCAGCCGTTTTCTTTGGTTTGGGACGACGATACACTTTTTCAATTGCTTTACAATTTTAAATTAATTAAATATTAATCCTTATGAAAAACATCATTTTTACTATTTTATTTTCTATTTCGCTTGCTCTTTTCTCGCAGGCACAGACTGTTATTCCTATTTCCACAGCCAGGGCTTATCCCGTTGGTACAGACGTAACGATTCAAGGTATTGTAACAAACGATGCATCTAAAATGGGATGGTCGTGGTATATTCAGGATCAAACGGGCGGTATTGCCGGTTATAGTTTGCTTTTCTCTACAGATAGTGTGAAGCAGGGAGATATTATTACGGTTACGGGTACTCTTTCTAATTACAATTCATTACTCGAACTAAATCCGGTAACAACCATTACTATTGTATCGAGCAATAATCCAATCCCTGACCCAATAGTCCTGACTATTCCCGAAGTAGTTGAAAATTACGAATCCATGCTTGTGAAAGTAAACAACATTCATTTTAAATCTACTGATCAGGGAAAACCATTCGTAGCCGGAGCATCAGGGAAAAATTACTACGTTTTTGATCAGATGGGCGATTCCATGCAGATGCGAGTTTTGCCAAATACAGATATAAATGGAACTATTATTCCTACGGGTAATATCAATATGACAGGATGCCTCGGACAGTATAGCACTAATCCTGTTACTGGTTACCAGTTAATTCCCCGTTCATTAACAGATATAGTGATTAATTCAACCATCAAACTTACCGAAGCCGTCAGCGTAGTTGATCTTACGCCTACAGCCATCAACCTGCGCTGGGTAACCGATACCCCGGGTTCCACTTTATTGAAATATGGGCATACTTCTGCTCTGGAAATTGGTTATTTAAATGGGCCCGCCAGCGTAACCGAACATACCATTTCTATTCCCGGAAACGCCAGCGAAATATTTTATGCACGGGCTTTTTCGGTAAGCAACACCGTCGCTACCGATACTGCCAAATCGGCTATCGGAGCTTATATTACCGCTTCCACCTCAACGGGCGATATGAAGGTTTATTTCAATACACCGGTTGATAATACGGTTTCTACCGGTACCAACGCCATCTATCTGAACGAAGCTATTGACGACACATTAATAAGCTACATCAACCGTGCAAAGTACAGCATGGATATTGCCATTTATAGTTTCAGCACCGAAAACCTGAGCGATATTGCCGCAGCTATCAATGCTGCCAAAGCCCGTGGTGTAAACGTCAGGGTAGTTTACGACGGAAGCACAACCAGTTCGGCTATTGCTTTGTTAGATGCTGCCATCAATAAAATCAGTCGTCCGATAGATCCTACCTATGGTGGCATTATGCACAATAAATTTATGGTTATTGATGCCAATTATCCACAGGATGCCATCGTTTGGACTGGATCGTTCAACTGGTCGAGCGACAACATGAATACCGATGCCAACAATGCCATCATCATCCAGGATCAGAGCCTTGCCAAAGTTTATACCGTTGAATTTGAAGAAATGTGGGGATCATCCACGCTTGTTCCAAATGCATCTAATGCAAAATGGGGTGGCGACAAAACCGACAATACGCCTCACGATCTGAGAATAGCCGGAAAACGTGTGGAATGTTTCTTTAGCCCTTCGGATAATGTAAACAATACCATCATCAACCATATCCGCACAGCCAACAGCGATCTGGAAGCAGCCGTAATGTTGCTTACCCGCCGCGAAATGGCTTATGCCATCAGCGATGTTGCCGATTCAGGAGCCATGGTTTCATTTTTAGTCAACAGCAAAGGAGAATGCATCACTCAAACAGGTACACCAGCCGTTGATGACTACCGCGTGGTTAATGCCCTCGCATCGGCTTGCCAGGGTCGCTTTATTGATTATACGGGTGGTGGTGTAATGCACAATAAATATATGATCGTTGACCAAAGCAATACCGCTTCCGATCCCTTTGTTTGGACAGGCTCTCATAACTGGAGCGCCAGCGCCGACATGGATAACGACGAAAATTCCATCGTCATTCATGATTCGACTATCGCCAACATCTACTATCAGAATTTTGCCAAAATTATCACCATGGGCGATGTTATTTACGATGTTCACAATTTAACACTTCCTGAAAGTGCTGTTCAGATTTATCCTAATCCGGCCAACGGACAATTTACCGTTTCTTTACCGGAAACGAAAGCAACAACTAACCAGGTCGCCTTATATGATTTTACCGGAAGATGCGTTTACTCAACGACAAAACATCTAACCGCCGGTGAAAATTCATTCTCCGTTTCTACGATAAATTACACACCCGGTCTTTATATCTTACAGATTAGCACGGGCGAAAAAGTCTACAACCAAAAAGTTTTGGTAAAATAAACCATGCTTTCAGACTCCATAAAAAACCGGACAAACGAATGTTCCGGTTTTTTTTATGGTTAAAGCAACAATTATTATTTCAAATCGTTTCTTTTAAAACATTATCTTTTTAAATACTTTTTATTTTATTTGATTTCGTAAGGTTTCAAAAGATTATTTTTTTACTTTTGCCCCTTGGATTAATTAATCAATTTTATACAACTTTATGAAAACAAAACAACATTGGCTGGTTTATGCCATTATTACAACAATTTTTTGGGGCGTTTGGGGAGCATTGATAGAAATACCTCAGAAAGTATTTCCTCCCACGCTTAGTTATTGCGTATGGGCATTAACCATGGTTCCCTGTGCTTTGGTTGCTTTATACATTATCCGCTGGAAAGTAGAGCATGACTGGAAGTCAATTTTATTGGGTTGCACGGTAGGTTTTACCGGAGCCGGAGGGCAGCTTTTGCTTTTTCAAGCCTTGCGCCAGGGACCAGCTTATATTATTTTCCCGTTTATTTCGCTCTATCCTATTCTTACCATCTTTTTATCGGTATTGATTTTAAGGGAACGTACCAACCTTCGGAAATGGATAGGGATAGGCATTGCGTTAATTGCCATTCTTTTTCTTTCGTACCAGGATCCAAGCCAAAATACCATAAAAAGTAATCTCTGGCTTATTTTATCCCTGTTGGTCTTTGTTGCCTGGGGACTTCAGGCTTACGTGATGAAATTCAGCAACGAAACCATGAAGGCCGAAAGTATTTTCTTTTACATGACCATCACCGGGTTGCTGCTGATGCCGGTAGCCTATCTGATGACCGATTTTTCCCAGCCTATCGAATGGGGCTTCAAGGGACCTTATCTGGCTGCCCTCATTCAGGTATTAAACGCCATAGGCGCCCTTACCCTGGTTTATGCATTGCGATACGGTAAAGCCATCATCGTTGTTCCCATGACCGGTTTGGCACCACTGATCACCATTGTTCTATCATTAGCACTGTATAGCGTTATTCCGGGCATGGTTTTATCTATCGGTTTGGTGATGGCCGTAATAGCCATGTTTATTTTATCCTTCGATTAACAAGACGATCTATTTAACTTTTCCAGTTAAAAAAAGAGGCTGTCCGGAATATTGGACAGCCTTTTGCATTGGTAGCCCATCCTGTCCATGCATTGCTGATTCAGGAATGATCCCCTAAAAGAACGGTACAAACCTCAAAAAGACGAGTCCGGATAGGTCAGGTAAGTGATCCGAACCTTAAAAAGACTAGTCCGGATAGGTTAGGTAAGTGGTCGGAACCTCAAAAAGACGAGTCTGGATAGGTTAGGTAAGTGGTCGGAACCTCAAAAAGAGTGGCCCGGATGGGTTAGGTAAGTGGTCGGAATCTCAAAAAGACTAGTCCGGATGGGTTAGGTAAGTGGTCGGAACCTCAAAAAGACTGGTCAGTACCTGTTTTCGTCATTGGGACACCCCCAAAAGTCATGTGCTTAATTTTGACATTGAGATGATGTTATATAGTTCCTGTTGCTGGATATCCATTTTCAGCATTTGAGTTTTGGTTTCCTTTGAGTTTGGTAGTTGATAAACAATTTGATACATATTGCATGTGATTTCCTGCGTCCTTTTCAGGCTTATTGTTGATTTATTTGCCATTAGCAACCTTTCCAACTCCAGCATAATTGAATAGGCCGTAAAACAAATACATATATGCGCCTCAATGCGGTTATACAGTCTATGGTAGATGGGACGCACACGGAGGTCGGTTTTGGAAACGATCAAACGTATTGTCTTCGTTTTATTTATTACCGAGACATCTCCATCCTTCAATTCCAAGCAAATATTGCCTGTTTGATGTTTTCGGTGTCATTTTTGGGGCCGATCACTTGAATCTGAGAGTTTGAAATGAAGTTTGTCAACCTTATTTCATCTTCATATTCAAAAAGAGACCAGTTCATTTCCGTCTGTTCACGAACATATTGCCTGGCATATTCTTCCAAACGGATAATTTCTACTTCGGTGCTGCCCGTGCCAAAACTTTTTATAACCCGATAATGCCTTTTACTTTTATCTATGACCTGAATACTGATCGATCCTGTCTTATTTGTCTTCCTGCGAATAAACATGGCGCAAATATAGCTCCGGGACACCCAAAATTAAAATCTAATAACAACAACTTATTGTATTTGTGAAATGCAAAATGTATACCGAAAAATATGATGAAAACAGGAAAAAATAAAGTTTGCCGGATAGATAAAATTAAACCTTCCAAGTAATAGAAACCTGGAAGGTTTAACTCTATTCTTATCTTTTTATAACCATTTTCCTTACATAACAAGCATGTTTACTAATCACATTCAGCGTATAAATACCTTCCGGCAAATCGCCTAAACTGATTTCTGTCGAATACTTACCATTAGCTGCAACATTCAATTGTTGATAAACAACCACACCCAACGAATTATAAATTTTTACATCAAATGTCTGTGATTGTGCCGTTTTAAATTCAAGGGTAAATGTTCCGTTATTCGGATTGGGATAAACGGCTATTTCCGACAAACCCGGATTATTAATTCCGGTAAGGGTTGTCGTTAATGATGCAATACTGTAAATGCCATCACTATTCGGAAAAACATTACCGGTATAGGCATCACCGTAAGGATTACTCATGGTGGCTGTTATATCATTATATTCCATTCCCTGGGAAGCTGACCATATTTTGAACGTTACCGGATGATTAGCAGTGAAACCTTCACCGGAATTCAGGGTGGCAAATACAGGAATGGCATTCTCCGTCTGGTTTTCCGGTGTTGGTGTTTGGGTTAAAGCGAGCGAACCGACCAATGTCTGCCCGTCAAATACTCCGATTTCATCACCGGCTTGTAAGCTATAACCGTTGATGGTTGCATCCGAAATGTAAATAGTATAAACAGGATCGGCTGCATTACCGCCTTCAAAAATAAAATGACTATTCGTAAGTGTTTTTTGTGCTAAAATTGATTTGTCTCCCGTTGGATAAATCAGTGTTGCAGGTGCATTCATTTTCACAAGATAGCCTTCGCCGGGATTAACATTTCCAATGTTATTAACCCAGTTAGGTCCAAGTTTACGCAACATATCACCACCCGAATTTCGGATAAAACTCAGATTATCGTTCATTATTCCTGCAAAAGCAATAGTGGCATTCATCGGATAATCGTGCAAATAACTGATAAACTGGTAGCCAGTATTCAGGTTGATAGGTGTATGTGGATCAACTGGTGTTCCCGTAATATTAAAATCGTCAGGAGCGTTCATCTTTACTAAATAGCCCTCGGTAATAATCCAATTGCCGATATTGTTTACCCAGTTAGGTCCCAACTTGCGGAACATATCGCCACCCGAACTACGCACAAAGCTCAGGTTGTTGTTCATCAACTCTGCCAGCACAACCGACATATCAGGGTTGGGTGGTGTAATATAGGATGAAATAAACTGGTAGCCGGTATTCAGGTTAAAAGAGTGTGTAACCGAGGTAAGAAATTCAATGTCAGCTATACTATACTCTCCATCACCTGACGGGAAAACATCACCTAAATAGGCATTTCCATAGGGATCAAGTAAAGTTACATTGGTATAATCACATTCCTTTTGCGCCGATGCGTCCCAACACTTAAAGGTATACAAATTTCCAGGTGTATATCCCTGTCCATTAGTTAAGGTTTGAAATGCAGTAATATACTGATTCGACCAATTTTCTGATGTGAGTACTTCAGTTAAAGTAAAAGCACTGACCATTGTTGCACCATCAAAAACAGCAATTTCATCCATCGGTTGCAAATTCAAACCATCCAAAATGGCTTGTGATATATAAATAGTCCATACAGGATCAGCTGGATTTCCCCCTTCAAAAGCAAAATGCGATGGCATGACAGATACAGGGAATACAGACTGATATCCGCTTCCGCAATCGTTTATGCCATTAACCATAATATAACCAGACAATGCCTGACCGGAAAAATCTACAGTAATTGAATTAGTATTTAAACCAGATACTATCGTGGCTCCAAGTGGTAATGTCCAATTATAACTTGTTGCGTTACTAATTTCAGGTAAAGAATAATTAATACCCTTTTGTCCCTGGTAAACATTTCCTGTTCCTGTAATTTCACCAGCAGTATCAGGTAAAGCATTAATCATAACAGGATAAGCTGGTGAAATTGTTCCATTGCCGCAAGCGTTTACCCCATATACATTTATATCACCAGAAATTGCTGCTTGAGAGAAATTTACAAAAATCAGGTTGGTGTTATTCCCTTCAATAATAGTTGTACCAGAAGGAACGGACCAAACATAACCAGTAGCATTGGCAATCGGTTGAACGGAATATGCTATTCCCGTTTGTCCCTGGCAAACGGAAGTTGAGCCACTAATTATGCCTGCAGCATCAGGCAATGGGTTTACATTAACATTCATCAATGTTGGTGATGTTGCAGTGCATCCATCTGAATTGGTATAATCTATACTGACAGTTTGAGCACCAGAAGTATTCCAAGTTACGGTAATTTGGTTAGTTCCTATTCCCGAAGTAATTGTCCCACCAGAAGAGACTGACCAAAGATAATTGGTCATTCCAGCATCTGTAGAATATGTGATACCTGTTGCACCAAAACAAACTGATGAATCACCTAAAATTGTTGGCAAGGGTCTGGGAAGCAAACTGACCATCAAATTGTTGGACCAACCAGCACATCCATTTGAATTAGTATAACTCACAGAAACCGGATTTATAACTGAAAAGGGTGCAAAAGCAACATTAATAGTATTTGTTCCCTGACCTGAAGTTATAAATCCCCAGGCTCCTACCAACCAGAAATAATTTGTCATTCCAGCCTCTGTTGTATAAACTACATTCTGAGATCCAGCACAAACAAAATCAGGGCCTAATATAGTTGGTACCGGTATAGGATTAACAATGACAGTATAGGCCTGTGAAACAATCCCATTTCCACAACTGTTAGTTCCATAAACAGTGATGTTTCCTGAAATAGCTGTATTAGAATAATTTACGGTTATCGCATTGGTATTATTTCCAGAAGTAATGGTTGCTCCCGAAGGTAAAGTCCAAACATAACCGGTGGCATTGACAATAACCGGGACTGAATAGTTTACATTGGTTTGACCTTGACAAACAGTATCCGTACCTGTAATAGTTTCTGCTGCATCAGGAAAAGAATAAACAGTAACAAAATAAGCTGATGAAATAATCCCGTTTCCACAACTGTTAGTCCCGTAAACGGTAATGCTACCCGAAACTGCAGCATTGGAATAATTGACAGTTATTGAGTGTGTATTGCTGCCGGCAGTAATAATTGCTCCTTCAGGTAATGTCCAGACATATCCGGTAGCATTCATAATTACAGGAACGGAATAATTTACATTGTTTTGACCCTGGCAAACGATAGTTGAGCCAGTGATGTTTCCTGCAGCACTTGGTAAAGGATTAACTATAGTAGTAAAGTTTGAAGATACGGTTCCGTTACCACAATCATTATATCCATATACATTAAAATTCCCAGAAACTGCTGTATTTGAAAAACCAACAATAATAGAATTAGTATTATTACCAGCGATAATAGTTGCTCCTATAGGAACAGACCAGATATAATCGGTGGCATTCGTGATTGCTGGAACAAAATAATTTACATTGTTTTGCCCTTGACAAACAGTTGCTGCTCCGGTAATAGTTCCTGCTGCTCCTGGCAATGGATTGACGGTAACAGCAACGTTAGGTGAAATTGTTCCATTGCCGCAAGCGTTTACCCCATATACATTTATATCACCAGAAATTGCTGCTTGAGAGAAATTTACAAAAATCAGGTTGGTGTTATTCCCTTCAATAATAGTTGTACCAGAAGGAACGGACCAAACATAACCAGTAGCATTAGCAATCGGTTGAACGGAATATGCTATTCCCGTTTGTCCCTGGCAAACGGTAGCCATTCCGGCAATGTTTCCGGCTGCTCCAATTTGTGAATCAACTTCAACATTGAAAGAAGGAGATTCTAAACCACTACCACAAATATTTGTTCCATAAACTGAAATAGATCCCGAAATAGAAGCATTTGTAAAATTAACTACTATTGAATTGCTATTGTACCCGGAAACAATATTTACACCTTGAGGTAGGCTCCAAACATAGGATTCTGCATTGGAAATTTCTTCAATTGAATATTCTACGTTATTTTCGCCTTGGCAAACAACTTCCTGTCCTGTGATTATTCCAGCCGGACCTGCAATACCGGAATTTACAGTAATTCCAAGTGAAGAAAGTAGTCCGATACCACAACTATTTATGCCTTTAACAGTAATATAACCAGATACAACTGAAGAGGTATAATTTACTACAATACTGTTTGTTGTACTACTCCCTGTTGCACCATGAGGTAATGTCCATATATAAGAGGTCGCATTAGCAATTACAGGGACAGAATATGTTTCAACGGAATTTCCAGCACAAATTTCTGTAATTCCTGCTATCGGACCAGCCGCAACAGGTAATGGATTTACATTTACACTTACAGTATCTACCGAACTATCACCCTGTCCATCGCTTACATATACCCAATATTTTGTATTAACAGTCGGTGATACAGTGATAGAAGCGCCCGTCATTCCGTTACTCCAGAGATAGGACGTTCCACCAGTGGCTGTCAGGTTGGTAAATTCGCCCTGACAAATGATTTTATCCTGACCTGCATTAGCAATCACTCCACGTTTCCAGGCACTGTAAAGTCCATCTTTTTTATCCTGAAATCTAACCCATATTGTATCGTTAGCATGCCATGCCAGGGTATCTTTTGTGGCAATCCAAGTGCAGGTGGAATCTGGAGCGGATAGCAGGGTCATTGGTAATGGCAAAGTGGTACTTCCATTGGATGCCAGTTTAATTTTGTATTCAGCACTTTGCATATCTTTGAAATGATATTTCAACGCACGTGACGGTCCCCAACGATTATATGTATCTTTTGCTCGGACATACAAAACATCTCCCCGATGAAGGGCAAGGCTGTCAATGTTCGCTGTGCCACTTAAAAATGTTAACGGGATTCCATTTCCATTTCCGGGATCGGTATTCAGGAAATATTCTCCACCTGCCAGGACTGAACCTGGAGTAATGATAGTAGGTGGACTTTTATACCCACGCGGAAAGCTCCATCGGTTAAATGAATCTTTAACCCGAATATATACAACCTGATTAACAGGAAAATTCAAATTACTTAACTGCATGATTCCGGCGCTGTCAATAGTTAATGGAATTCCATTTCCTTGTCCTGGATCTGTATTGATGAAATACTCTGCATACGGCAACAACGCACCCTGAATGGTGTAATAGACATAACGTATCATTCCATATGGCATACTCCACCTGCCCAAATTATCCTTTACCCTGACATATACCTTGCTGTTAACCGGCAAATTCAGATTGCTTATATTGATAACGCCACCCGAAACAGTTACCGGTGTACCATTTCCTTGTCCAGGATCAGTATTTATGAAATATTCCGCATTACTTAAAACAGCCCCTGTATTTGTAAAATAAGGCTTTCGTTCCGAACCCATCGGAATACTCCATCTACCAAGATTGTCCTTTACACGAACAAATATCTTGCTTCCAATTGGCATGTTGAGATTTGTAATATTGGCGACCCCACTATTTAATGTAATCGGAGTACCATTTCCTTTTCCGGGGTCTGTATTGATAAAATACTCTGCATAATTCAACGTAGCACCAGTATTGGGGAAATAATCAGTCCTTTTGATGCTCATAGGTTTTCCCCACCGTCCCATATCATCTTTAACCCGGACATAAACGGCACTTCCAACCGGTAGATTGAGATTTGTGATGTTGGTAATTCCGTTATTAAGGTTAGTAGAAGTACCATTCCCCTGACCGGGATCTGTATTGATAAAATATTCCGCCGAAGCCAGGGCTGCATTTGAATTTGGCAAGTAATTATTGCGTTTGAATGACTGTGGAGAGCTCCATGTTCCGTTTGTACTTTTAAACCGGACATAAACCCTTGAGCCAACAGGCAGATTAAGATTATTAATATTTACCGTAACATTTACAAGGTTATACGTTCCGGCAATGGATGTGCCATTTTCCGTGCCGGGGTCAGTATTAATAAAATATTCTCCCTGAACAATTTTCGCGTTCTGTGCCCAGCCATGAAAGATGCTGCGTGTGATAGTATCATTGTTATGGTTTTCATCAGTAGTCAGTGTGGCGTAGGATTTTAGATTATACAAAACGCCAGCCCCACTCATGTTCACTTTTTGGGTAAAAGAATAAATATAATAAGCTCCTGGAGCTATAGAAGCCGAGATGGTTTCTGTTACCGGAGTCCCATTGTTTACCTTGTAAGAAACAGAAAAACCTGCCTGTGGGCTTGTTCCAAAATTATAAACCCAAACCTTCACCGTCTCATTAGATCCCAGGTTTGTACCCGTCGCTGGGGTTATAATATCAATTACCCCGATATCATTTACAGGTGATGTTCCTCCCACATTGATGGTATAATCCTCCGTTTCGCCATACATGGTGGTGCCGCAGGAATTGAAAGAACCTTGTCCCGAAAGCCTTACCCTCATGCGGGTATTACCATTTAAAGCAGCTGTCGGAGGTGTAATGGTAGCCGTGTAAGGACCCAATCCCGGAGTGTTGTTTACCGTAATCTGTTCTCCGGCATCTGTAAAATCCCCATCCTGATTCCAATCCACCCAGATAGCACACTGATCAGATACAAAACCAAAACCGTTGGTAACCGTGATGGGATAACCGCTTCCTTTTGCCATGGCTGTCCACAACGATGTGTAATCAGCATATCCACCTGGTGAAAGTAATGTAATATTATAGATAGAGCCAACCTTGACACTGCTGATAAACTGTGCCTGATAGGAGGCATCAGTAGAGCAATAGATTACATCTGTCTGCCCGCGCGCTAATCCCTGGAATCCCAGGACAGCCATTAACGCAAGTGCGTATATAAAAAAGAATTGCTTTTTCATGGCTCATCTTAATAGTTTGCCCTTGCCTTTGCCTGCACGTTGATGTTATTGCCGTTGGGTGTAATGGTCATCTCATACACTACCGGGGAGATCGGGCAATCGGGACCGCCAAAATAGCCCATGTCGCTAACGGATCCGTCTGGATCCGATAGGCTTGGTTGCCCTGTGTTAAAACATGGTGAACCACTAGAAAGATGGTAATTAGTAGTCGAAACAAAAATTGGATCAGCATCAACTGAACCTTGTCCACCAGAAATGCCACAATGATAATCAGCACTTCCACTGCTACCATTACAATATGATTGTAAGAAGTATGGGTAACATCCTCCGATATAAAATCCATTTCCATTATTATTTCTTGAAATAGTATTGATTACTGTAATGCTTGCATTGCTGCTGGTTGCATTTATACCAGAAGAATTATTATTAACAACAACACAATTTTGAATATATGAGGCTCCATTGTCTGCATAAATTCCATTTAACGCACAACTTTTAATAACACAATTGTGAATTCGTCCATTGGTGACTTTTATTCCATTTCCCATTGTTGAAGAAATCATAAACCATTTTATTAAACCATTTGACATGGTTACTGTTGGATTTGTGGAGCTTGTTAGAATTGTATTTTCATATCCGGAACCCTGTAAAACGACATTCTTATTAATATTTATCGCTTCATTATACGTCCCGGGCCAAACCTGGATGGTATCTCCGGGGTTGGCGTTGTCAATAGCCTGTTGTATACTGGTAAACTGCCCGGCTCCATTGATATCAACGATGGTGATAGTTGCAAATGCAGGAATTGTAAAGATTACAACTACGACTGCGAGTAATAGTTTTTTCATTGGTTTTGTTTTTAATGTTAATATTTAATTATTTCATTGCTTTTATAATTTTTTCTTTTGGCTAGCTATTAGCTTTTGGCTGTTAGCTATTAATTGTTAATTCATTAATTCGTAACTTATAGACATTCCATGTTTCAACTGCATTAGCTATTATTATCGCTTTTCCAAATATAACCCGCCTTTGATTTATTTTTTTAAACATGGAATGTCTTTAATTTGTAAATCGTAATTCGTAATTTCCTATACCTCATATACCTATTATATCTAGAACTAACTTCTTTATACATTTCGGATATAGAATCTTCATTATTTAAAAGTCAATTGTTTACTGTTTATTAGTCTTTCACCCTATACTTTTATTAATTTCTAAATTTTAATCCGATAAGTATTCTAAAAGTAGAGTTATCCATCATATTTTTTTCATTATTGAAATTGGTATAATTGATTTTTCCTGGATCATACTGAAAAGATAACATTAATAACCTGTATCTGAAATTGAAAATAAATTCTTCATTTACATGCCGTCCATAGGTATCTTCTCCGGTAAGACCAACAATGGGAGATAGTCTGAATCCGAAATCAAGCCTGATATTATTAACCGGGTTATAAGTAATGATTGGACCTGCTTTTTGCCCCAAATACCAAAACCAATATTCTGTATTGTCTTCTTCTGTTGGGTTTAGCCAGAAGTTTAGATAAGTAACATCTATGCCTATCCGCCACCTGTTGTTAAAAAATGCCGGACCGGTATAAAAATGGGAACCCATTTCAAATGTCCCTCCGGTTTTGATATAGTTATCTTTAGCATAATCCCCTGTGGGAAATACACTACCAACCCTCAAATAGAAACCACTTCTGATTTTATTCTGCGACCATGATAAGCTGATGCATAACATCATTAGTAAAGCTGTTAGTAAAATTTTTCTCATTGGTTTTGTTTTAAAAAATTAATATTTAATTATTTAATTGTTTTTATTGAGTTTAAATGAGGATATATTCAATCCAATCTAATCCTTGCAAACCAAAGTATTTTTCCTTTAGACCTGAACTGTGTGCCAAATAATACTATTTTATTATCATTTAATTTCAGAAAGGGAAGTGCAGGGCATAAGTGATAGTATTTCTTTTTTTCTTTATTAATTTGAAAATTAGAAAATTCAGACATTGAATTTTTACCAAGATCTATCTTTCCGAAGTATGATGTTGTAATGTCGCAATTAAATTTTACATTCCAAAATCCATCACTTAATTTTATTTTATGTAAAGGAGGTTGCTTTATCGGCTTATTGTCGTAAACAGATACTAAAGGATTCCAATTCCAATAAATGGGCTGTAAAACAAACCAATAAATGTTTTGAGGATTTTTGCCTACAAAAAGATATTGATACATTGAAACATCATTACCCCCCATAAATCCTTTGGTATCAAAAATATATTGTCCGATTAGTTTCCCTTGCTTGTCAAACCCAAAGCCAAAACAATCTGAATATTTTATTTTCTTTTCCTTTCCAAATCCCACACCACTATTATTCATATTACTTAATGTACCCATAGCATCAACATACCACGATTGGCCCACAACAAATAAATAGCCTGCCGAAGTAGTAGAATATTCTGATATAAAGAATCGTTTTCCTTCGTAGGGTTTACTCTTTTTCTGTGAAGATGGCATAACAATTTTATTTGATAATTCGTCTATGGAAACAGAGTTGATATATACTAATTTGTGTTCAGCAATTTTCATCACCTGAAATCCATCAAATTTCTTTGTGTCTGAAAGTTCATTATAATATTCTTTATTTTTTTGTAAAGAAGCGCCAAGTAAATAAATCGAATTAGTTTTATCATCAATAATATAATCTTCAATGCTCCAAAACGAACATGGGGATGTAAATGAAATTTTATCAATAATGTTTAAATCGCAATCTACACGTAGATATGTAAAATTGGTTTTATTTGGATCTGATACTTTTGAACCTTCAGCCTTGGGCGCAAAAACAATAATAATATCATTTAGGAAATCATTAAATCGTCCTTCCGATTTTTTATCAACAAACCTGGGGCATGCTATCTCCTGAGGATAATCGAATTTGATTTCAATATCTTTAATGATTTCAGCCTCTTGATTAAGCTTTAATAAATGGAAATTTTTTTCGTTGCTTAGTTTATCTTTTCTTTCGTTTATACCACATAAAATGTATGTATATTCTCCATGATCTTCCGACCACCAGTTACGGTAATGAAAATACTTTTCACCTTCCTCGCTACGTAATTTTATTTTATCCAGGATTTTCGTTTTTGAAGTATATCGCGCATGATTCCATTGGTAGGTATAAGTAGTCGCTTTCTTCTTTAATATTAAATCATCCTTTTCATCCACATATAAATTCTCAGTAGTGTATTCATCACCAAGATAATTCCACCATGAATATTTGGATTTGGCAGCAGAAATAGCTAACTCCTCATTTTCATTTTTAATAAAATTAAAATCTTTATCAAACAGGTAGCTTTCAAACTTTATTTTATCTGATCGTAGTTTTGTAATGTAAGTCATTGTTGTAATTCCTGTACCTTGGTTATAATCAATATTTGCAAGATCATTGATATCAGCCTTCCCTGGTATTTCGTAGGTCTTTTCCAATTCCAGTTCCTGGCACACCCCCCAAAAAGAAAATGCACCGATTAATAAAACAGTAAATAGTATTTTTTTCATTTTTCAATTCTCCTTATTTTTTAGTTAATTGTTGGTTGTTAGTTTAATCATTCGTAATTTGTAATTTGTAATTCGTAATTCGTAATTAAATACCCTACCTTAACCATCTTCCCCATTATCATTAAGGCATCACTCATTTCCGAATTTGTAGCCAATCGAAATACCAATAACTTTATTCTTTAATTTAGTCCTATTTTCCGTATACGGTGATAAATTGGCTAATCCCAATCCATATTGAAAATCTATGATAAAGGAATTAATTCCGATACCTGCTCCGAAATTTAATCCAAAATCAAGTGGTTTCATATCATCTTTATCCTTATTATTACCAAATTTTATTGTATACTTCTTTTTGTCTCCATTTTCACCAAACATTTCTTTATCTGATTTCACTTTTCCCGATAGTGCATAACCCAAATAAGGACCTGTATGTAGTAATATACTGATTTCTTCTAAATTAATTTTATAAACGGCATTAACCGGAACTTCCAAATAGTTTATATTCAATGTATACCGATAATCGTTCTTGTCATACTTATAGCCCTTCATCGAAAACAACAATCCGGTTTCCATGGCAAAGGATTCTGAAATAGGTAACTCGGCTGTAGCCCCCAGGTGAAGACCAGGTTTCATTACAAAATCCTTACTGAACTTTTCGTCATCGTTTTTAGAAAGCATATTTGTTATATTTAACCCTGTTTTTACTCCGAATTTAATCTGAGCAAAAGATTGTGTTGCTACAAGTAGTAACAATACCAATGAAAACAAACTAATTAATTTTTTCATATTTAACAACTTTAAATTTGCCTACTCTTTGATAAAGGATTTTCGGCTTCTCCTTTTTATTTAGCTATTAGCCGTTGGCTATTGGCTGTTAGTTATTTGATTCATAATCGATTCCGTAATTTGTAATTTTTAATTCGTAATTCATCATTCATAAAAGCCAAACGCAAGCATTTCATTTTGCTTCTTTATATACTTAATCCTTCACACAACGAACACTAAAACCGCATCTAATAGCGTTACCATGGGTATAAACCCCGGGACTTGAATAATCAAGATAGCGCTCCCATGCGACCTCCGGCATGAAAAGGGTTGACGACCACCAATCACCGGAAAGACCTAAATAAGAAAAACTTCCGTCTGTTTCACGACTGCCACCCGGTAATGCTGTAAAACCCGTTTCATTGGTTGCACCCTCATTGGGACTTAACCAATGAGCCGTTCCTGCTTCTTTCAATTTTCCTGCTGCTACTTCATCGCCACCAAGCAAGTTGGTTAATATATTCCATTCTTCGTTTGTCGGAACATGCCAGCCGGAAGGGCAAATTGACCTTCCGTCGCTTACAGCCGACCAATTATATAGTCGGCCATAAGTCAAGGAATTTGATACGTTGTTTTCATAATCACAGTACGCCCCGATCGAAAGGTCTTCCCATGCAGCATCATCTTTCACATTTTGGATTGCATCACCATTTCTGTAATGAGTTACCTTAAGATTTTCAATCATCCAAAACTGATTGCCAATTTTCATAGTATGATACACATTGCCATCTATATCGGTTACCGTCTCACCAATTCCCTGTAGTGTTGTAAACGAAATGGTGCTTCCATAACCGGTGCCTGCACTATTAACTGCATAAGCACACACATAATAGGTTGTATTAGCTATTAAACCCGTTATATTACTGGAAAAACTTCCTGTACCTGTACTATCAATTGTCTTGTTATCAGCAATAGTAGGTGTTTCGCTTGTACTCCAACATACGCCTCTTGCCGTTATGGCGACTCCTCCATCGCTTGTTATATTTCCTCCACAGGAAGCTGTAGTTTGGGTAATATTACTCACAATGGTAGTAGTCAGTATCGGCTTATTTTTATTATCATCCTTCTTGCAACTGCTTGTAAGCATTAAAAACACTCCCATTATAGCGAATGGATAAATCCAAATTGCTGTTTTTTTCATAATTTTCCGTATTAAGGATGATACTCATTTATTGTTTGCTTTTTTATTCCAATGAACACAAACATGTTTAATTGTTATGCACTACTATTTTGAACTTAGTTTTTTTGTGCAATTAAAACTTAAACCGACTGTATTGCCTTGTTTTTTCAGTTCACTTATATAAGCATCTACCTTAGATTCAGGTCCACAAAAATCCGCTGGTTGATAACCCGATGTAGCTTCTACGCAGGTTGCACAATAATTTTTTTCGACAGAATCTTTTTTACAAGATGGTGAAGTTATAATAACTGTAAAAACAAAAAGGATTAAAAATTTAATTGATTTCATATTCAAAATGATTTAGTTGTTTGAAAAAATTATTTTATTGAAATTTTCACTCTATAAAGTCAAAGTGATAAACCCTGTATTTAATTTTAGTTTTTGAAAATTCAAAACTAATTTACTACTATTATGGAGGTCCTTTGTTTTTCATATTTAATTTTAACCTGCTTTAACATTCCTTTAATATTCTATTTTATTGTAATCTCAATACTTTTTTTAAAATTCAATAGCTATGTAACTTTATTAAATAGCTAAAAAGATCGAACCGCACGCATACTACAATCGCTATTCTTATATAAATGGTTATAGCTGCCATTAGAAAAATCCCGTGCCCATGCAAGATCCGCATCAATTTCAGAAGAACTCCAATAGAACCACGGATCAAAATTGCCAAAACCTTTTAGTTTTAAATTCGTATACATAGCGTTTAGTTCATCTTTAGATGGTAAAAACCAGTCAGAATAACCATTATAAGATAAATTATAGCACTGTAAAGCTACATAAGTTCCATATGATCCTTGAGCTAAAACTATTTTTGTTGTATTCGTTTGTCCGGTTCCAATTACTGTATCTGTTGCCCCTGTGATAATAAAGCTTCCATTATACCATTTACCTCCTGCACTTGAGGCATGTGGAGCTGCCACTAAACCGGTTCCTGTTGCGGTATTCAGATAAAAAATAAGTCCGCCACACCATGTTTTACCATAAAGTGAATCTAAAGGCATTTCACTGTCGAAAATCTGTTTTGGAGTTTCACCATTGTTTAAACGATATTGTACTGTAATTGCAAATGTTCTAAAACTAATCTCGTTCCCATAAGAAATACCGGCACTATTTCTTGCATAAGCCTTTGCATAATATGTTGTATTTGTAGACAGCTCTGTAATAGAAATTGTAAAACCACCTATTCCAGTACCATTTGCCATATGTTTGTTAAAAATAGTAGGGTTTGGGCTTATATTCCAACACACTCCACGTTCTGTTACGAAGCCTCCTCCTTCATTTGTTACGTTGCCGCCGCAAGTAGCTGTGGTTTGTGTAATAGCTGTGGCTATAGTTGTTGTAACTGCTGGTAATACTACCACAGCCGTTGTAAATGTTATGTCATCGCCATAGCCTGTTCCTGCACTATTTGTCGCATAAGCTCTCATATAATAAGTAGTGTTGGCTGTAAGTTCAGTTATATTACTTACAAAACTACCTGTACCTGCGCCATTGGTAGTGTGGCTACATGTTGTAATAGGGTTTGGACTTGTGCTCCAACAAACACCACGTACTGATACTATGGCTCCACCATCGCTTATTACATTTCCGCCGCTTGTAGCCATGGTTTGTGTAATAGCTGTGACTATGGCTGTCGTAACTATAGGTAATACTACCGTCACTCCCGTTGTAAATGATATTTTGTTGCCATATCCTGTTCCTGCACTATTGGTTGCATATGCTCTCATATAATAGGTAGTATTGGCTGTTAAACCTGTTATATTACTGATAAAACTTCCTACCCCTGTACCATCAGTTGTTTTGCTATCAGCAACAGTTGGCGTTTGGTTTGTACTCCAACATACGCCTCTTGCTGTAACTTCCGCTCCACCATCACTTGTTATATTACCTCCGCAGGAAGCTGTAGTTTGGGTAATATTACTTACAATGGCGGTAGTCAGTATCGGATTATTTTTATTATCATCCTTCTTACAACTGCTTGTAAGTATTACTAATAATCCAATTATTAGTAGTAAGAAAATCCAAGTTTTTCTTTTCATAATTTAAGATCTGGTAAAATATTATAAAACAAGCTATTGAATCATATAAATAATAGTTACTATTATTAAAGAAATGTAATAGGATATAAATAAATTATTATTTTTATTAGGAAATTTTACAATTGAATATAGACTTACAATGGCTGGAATTATTAAAATATAAGCCCAACTAGATTTATATGCAACAATTAATATAGCTATTGTATAACAAATGATTAAAATTAATAAATAAACTAAAGAATATTTTAATGGTGATAATAACGAAGGTAATGTTATAATATCGGCAATTTTATCACCTTTAACATCTGGTAAATCCTTAATAAATGAACCAAGGAAGGAAATTAAAAATACTAAAACAATATATTCTTTGCTTAAAATATTAAAAGAAATGGCACTTCCGGTAATATAAAATCCAAAGAATACAGCAAGTACTGCACTAAATGCAATAATAAAATTGGAAACTATTATAAAGCGTTTTAAACGCATCGGAGGAATTGAGTATATTACTGTTAATGCTGACCAAATTAAAACAATATTTAAAACATTAGAATTACATGCAAATGCTAATAATATTGCTGCAATAAAGAGAATTGCACCAAAATTCAAAGTTCTGTTTTTTAATTCAGGATATTTAGTAAAAAAACATCGGTTGTTTTTTATATCTTCTATTTGGTCGGTATAATCATTTAATATAGTGGAGGAAATAAAAATTAATAACAAACACACAAGTCCAGAAACAAGTCCAACTATTTCATTAGGAAGTATTCTGGTATCATGTAATATGGAAATTTGCCAATTTGAACAAGAAAGTAAAATACCAGCTAATGTTAATATTAAATAATGTAGAAACCGTTTAGGACGAAGAAAGAAAAATAAAATTATCTTATTACGATTATTAGAATGTAAAATTGCAATGCCACTGCAAGAAACAATTATTAAAAGATAAACTTTGGAATAAAGCATGTCATTAATTAATAATTCAGAATTCTTTAATAACGCATTTAGAAATGCCGGCCATGTGCATAAAAGAAATATACCAAGATAAGTAAAAAACAATCCTTGTAATATCTTAGAAATTTTATGATTTATGCTGCTATATACTTTTTTCCAAATAATATTAGTTGCAAATAAGAGAGCTAAAAAAACCTCGACTCTTGGCCCAATGGGTATCCCAAACTGAAGTAAATTTTTAAATGGATTTAATAATTGTGTAAATATTATTGCTAAAAATTCAGGTTTTTTTACATATAAATAAGGTATACTACCTGTTGCTGTAAAAAAATCCACAATAGGTCCAACTAAAATGATTAGCATTCCATTGCTAATGATCTTTAAGCTATTAAGAAATGAGACATTAATTAAGAAAGTTAGTCCTATAGAAGCTGATATCCACAAAGTAAAATAAAAAAGAGGGAAATGAAACCACCAACCTACCCAATCATTTAATTGTGTAAAATTCCAGACTCCCTCCCTCTTTAAAAACATTTCCATGCAATTTCTCAGGATGATTATTGAAAAAGTTAAAGCGAAAACATTAAACCAATCCTTTTTAATATTCATAAAAGAAATTCTTTACATAAATACTGATATTAATTAACTAATTTACAATCTATTATATTTTAATCATTTTTTTTGCTTTCACCATTTTTCCACTTTTTAACTGATAAAAATATATCCCTGCTTTAATAGTAGAAGCATTAAACAAAACAGAATAGCTACCAACCTCCTTTATATCATCAACAAGTGTAGACATTTCATTTCCCTTTATATCAAAAACTTTAAGAGAAACATAACCCTTAGTTGTTACTGTATATTTTATAATTGTTGAATTGTAAAAAGGATTTGGAACGTTTTGTAAAAGTATTTGTTTACTATTTTTAAAGTCCTCAATTCCATCAAAAGCAGTAGTAAAAACAATATCATCACCGTAATTTATCCCCGCAATATTTTGCGCTACGACCCTGTAATGGTATGATTTATTAGAAATTAAACCAGTTAAAGGATAACTGACAATTGTATTCCCGATGCCCGAAATTGGGCTTTGAGTCGCTGTAATTGTATTAGTATAATATTGAGTTAACCCATACTCAAATGTTACAGTTGTCAATGAATTATAGGGATTAATCGTTCCATTTAATAAAACAGAATGTGTAGTAATTTGATTAGGATAATTAGTAACAGCATAAGGGAGTTGAGAAAGTGTAACAAAGAATGTATCTGCTCCATAGGTAGTACCAGCTATATTAGATGCAATTACACGATAATGATAAGTATTATTAGGTTCAAGTCCTGCCAACTCATAAGTTACGGAAAAATTTGTGTTTCCCCAAAATGGACTTTGAATAGCATTAACGGTACTACCATAAGAAGAAGTTAATCCATAATCCCAGATTCTCCAATAGGGATAATTTCTAATGACGGTCATTAGAGAAATAATCAATTAGTGATTTGTTAATCAAAGGCATTTGGTATTAAAAAATGTTATAATTTTAGGGTCCAGAAAGTAAGATTTGATTACATAGATGAAAGAAATAAAAATAGAATTTACGGATAAGGAAATTACTCCATGGGGCGGGATAGGTTTGCTAAGGCAAATACTGGACCGAATCAACATTACAGAAGTTTTATCCAATGCACCATTACCGGAACAAGGCTCAAACAGAGGTTATAATCCGGAACAATTAATTTTAAACTTCTGGGTTGGTGTCTGGTGTGGGGCCAACTGTTTTGAACACCTGGAAGTAACCCGGCAGGATGAAGTAATCAGAAACATCTTTGATTGGGGTCATATGCCAGGAAACCGGTCATTTGTAAGATACTTCAAGAAGTTCAACCAAGCTACGAACCAAGAAGTTTTCAATTATTTATATCAATGGTTTTTCCATAATCTGCAATTTGACAACTATACACTTGATTTTGATTCAACCATTTTGACACGGTATGGAGAACAGCAAGGGGCAAAAAAAGGATATAATCCAAAGAAACCAGGAAGGAAATCTCATCATCCCATTATGGCATTTGTTGCTGATTGCAGGATGATTGCAAATTTATGGCTTCGTCCTGGCGATAGTTACACTACAAACAATTTTCTAAATTTTCTGGAAGACACATTGGATAAGTTGAAGGGGAAAAGAGTCGGGCTTATCAGGGCTGACAGTGGCTTTTACAGTAAAGAAATATTTGATTATTTGGAGACAAGGTATCCCCAATCCATTAATTATATTATAGCTGCTAAATTTTATCCACCTATCAAACATGCGCTGGCATACCATAGAACATGGTTAAAATTGGACGATGGACTTGAGATAGCAGAAACAACTTATCAAGCACCCGAATGGGAAGAACCCAGAAGGTTAATCATGGTAAGGCAGCAAATAGATAAACGTCCCAAGGCAGCAGGTAAACAATTACATTTATTTGAAGACGAATACCTCTACAAGAATTATCGTTACTCCTGCTTTATCACTAACTTAACATTGCCAGCTAAGATAGTATATGATACTTACCGTAACCGGGCAGATGCAGAAAACCGTATAAAAGAAGTGAAATACGATTTTGGATTTGAGAGTTTTAATACCAATGACTTTTGGGCAACGGAGGCCACATTGAACTTTGTTATGTTGGCTTATAACCTGATGAGTCTTTTCCGACAGGCAGTGCTTGGCACAAGTGTTCAACCATTTATGAAAACCATGCGATATAAAGTTTTTGCCATGGGAGCTTACATGATAAAAGATGGAAATTCAAGAATCTTAAAGCTATCCTTGGCCATGAAAAGACGAGAATGGTTTAAAGGATTATGGAATTCATCTAAACTTATGAATTGGCCTTTCTTTGTCCCTTCTTAATTCCTAATGGCGGATTTGGG
>Ga0268360_1001316_pt1 | contig 27386 bp, 33 predicted proteins | sample BioMet11_FD_192465 | JGI IMG/M metagenome (GOLD analysis project Ga0268360, IMG submission 192465) | Sewage microbial communities from Oakland, California, United States - Biofuel 11 (Illumina Assembly) | ecosystem: Engineered > Wastewater > Sewage > Unclassified | place: USA: California... | reverse complement strand
TACAAGAAATAACAAAAAAGAGAGCTGGGGACTATACATCTTTCGTATGTCCACAGCTCTCTTTTGAAGTTATAACGCAGTATCCGCCGTCTATAAATGTTCTTTACTATTGTACCTTGCTGGGCAAATAGATACAATTGCTCAACAGATAATATTTTCTAGAATTTAAGAAAATTTGAAAAAAAGTGTAACATTTCATTATATTCGTTTTAACAAAAAAATGACCATAGCAAGAGGACCATTGACACGTATTTTCTTTGTTATGGTCATAACTCTTAAGTTGTGAATACAAAATAACCTCCGGAAATTACTTCCGGATGTTTTGTTGTAGTTGCGACCCTCGCATTACGAATTATGTGACTCGACTTTGCGTGAGTTGGCGTTTCTTTGCGAAACCGCATGATTGTTGGCAGGGCAGTTGCATCTAGATATAAATTGTTGGTGCTAGTTTGTGTAATTTTGCGCTAAATAAGGAACTAATAAGGAACCAAAATAGCATTTTAAAATGCATAATTATAAAAGTATTGAGGAGATAGGAAGCAATTTTTCTCAGGATTATAATGAGGCAACGGTTTTTATGTAAGTTTGGTTAAATATTAATGTTATGATAAAATAAAATATAAAACAAGTGGAGGTTACCATGATTGAACGCCAGGTTGTTGCCAACTACATAGTCCTGATTCTGTACCTGGTAGCGCTAAGTTTTATTTTCTTGGATCTGCCTCAGACCAAGGGTCAGTGGGGAAAATGCGCCTTGATAGCAATAGGTCTGTTGGTGTTAAATATGGTAATCTATAAAGAGACTGACCCGGATCAGCTAAGGCGCTTAGCTCCACTAATCCTTCATTTGCCGCTGCTGCTATGTCTCGTCCTAGTGTTTAAGAAACCGGTGTTGCCAGCTCTGCATACATGTCGCCCGTAACCAGGTAATAATTCACATAAAGCAACACTTAACCTGACACTCATCGGCTCCAATTGCCGAAGGACAAGTTAAATGCTGCTTCCTGTGTATATAAGCTAACATAAAATCCATATCTGTGTCAAAGTAAATAATTTTTGTGAGATAAAAAAAGACCATAGCCGCTAAGCCTAATTTGAAAGCGATGCTTGTATTTGTTACAATAAGGTTAACGAAAAATGGAACGGTAGTGATTAGCGTGCACACAGAACTTAAATCCTTATACGAGAATTTGATTAAAATTGATCTTTCCCAAGATGATAAAATTTCTACCGTAGCCGACCGTCTCCGCGACCATACCCTAACGTGTGCTCCTGCAATAGAGGGCTCCAAATTTAACTCATGTAAAGATAAGGTCAACAATTCATTTAGGTTGATGTACGTAGGTCGTGCAATGAACGGTTGGGAATTGCCCTGTGATAAAAACACATCCGACGACCAACTAATACCATATATCTTTAAAGAAACAGAAAAACAACAGTGCCATAACTCCACTTTTACTACAATTATGCAGGAAATCGGGCAGGGCTTAACCTTTGAGGGAAAATACAACTACAATACCTCTCCTTTTTGGCAATTAGCACATGAAATCTTGGCGCAAAGAGTTCATATATATTCAGAAGAAGCAACTGTAAACATCACCAAGGTATATAAAAGAAATGGTGTGCAGAGATCTGTGCTTATAGAAAAGCTGCCACGTTTTGACTGGCCACAAAACCTTCTTTGGTCTAACCTTTTTAAAGTATCACCTTATTTATCTGGTAACCCAAGTGAGGAACTAAAAGGAAAAATTCTGTCAACGTGTCTTGACATTATAAGTAAAGAAATCGAATTATACGAACCGACACATATAGTCTTTGTGACAGGCAACAATGGTTGGTTTAGATTATTTAGCAATGAATTTAACAACTGCAGCATAAGCGTTGATAAAGATGATTTGCCACAAAAAGGGCCACATTCTGTGCACCAGTTCATCTTGGCAAAAGGTTGCTTTGATTTTAAAAATATTAGCCCAAAGTTTGTGGTCACAGCACGACCTGAATCTTTTCGCATAAAAAGGGATTGTGCTGAAGTTTGTGCAAGGGCTGCTGAAGCAAAAGCCATTTTAGATGCGTTTGATAGTATCCAAAAATAAAAAAGGCGGTGTAATTATGAGTACTAATTATCCTTCTGGAACAAAACGTTGTGTTTCTTGCGAGTATTGGGACGGACCGCGCGACCTTGGCGATAGTAGAGGGAGCTCTGTAACCGTTGATCAAGGGGCTCGAGGCGCATGCAAAGCCTCTTCTGGATTATACAGAGGGCAACAGCAAGATGCTGAACATGGCGCTTGTAATTCTTATACAAAATGGAGAAAGCTTGACTAAATAACAGCTTAATAATATTATTTTTTTGTGTTGAACAGCACCGCCCAGCTTGGTTCCCAAAGGAAAGTCGTTCCTTATGGCCCTTGCCAAGCGGTGCTTTATTATTGTCGCTTTGAGCATAAAAAATGACCATAGCAAGAGGCGCATTAATACGTACCCTCTTTGCTATGGTCATAACCCTTAGGTTGTGAGCACAAAGAAAAAGACAAGATACTTGAATTGTACCTTGTCTTTCCACCTACCGAATAAATCCAAATATTGCTTAAGCACGGAAAACACTTATTCGACGTTAATTATAGGACGTTCTTTATCACTTGGTAGTTGCATTTCTTGCATCATTTCATCAGTTAATTTTTTACTTATCTTTTCACAATAGTCAACAGCTAATTTAATCTGGTCATTTTTTTGCTCACGAAATAACGCTTTATCATCAAATAATATGTTGTCAACATCACTAACTTCTATATTAGCCAAATCTTTTTTTATCTTTTCAATTATGTTAAACAAGAATGTCAGTGTGACAAGATTGTCATCATCAGGATAATTATGGCGATGCAACTGTTTAATTATGTTCAAGCTTTGATTAACAGATAATTCATTGCTATTAAGTAGTGCTACTTCTAAAAATATCTCCCAAAAATCAGTAGATTCACGAATTTTGTTTCTATTGAGCAGTAGTTCCGCCATCAGTTTTTCTTCATGGAACATAAGTTCTTGATTGCATCCCCAGCCGTGAAGTGTACACTTTACGAGATTACAGAATGATTTGATGCAGCCATCTCCTTCACCCATCTCACCTTTTTTAAACCATTTATATGCTTCGTTTTGGGACTCCTTTGTTCCTTCTGCGAGACAAATTTCTCCCAAAGCATTGCATGCCGCCGGAAAGTGCTCATCTGCTGCCATCTTTAATAAGCGTCGTGCTTCTTTCATGTCTGGCTTAACAAATACCCCTTCTTTATACATTAATCCTAACTCATATTTCCCAGACGCTCTTTCAGCAGTTGCTGCTTCAGAAAATAAATCGAACGCCTTCTCATAATCTTGCGGTAGATATTTTCCCTCCTTATAAAGTTTGCCTAATTCAATTTTAGCATCAACATTATTTCCATTAGCAGCATCTACAAATAACTCATTCGCTTTTTTTACATCTTTTTTTAAATTAATCCCATCTCTATAGAAAGTTCCGAGCTGATATTTTGCATTAACGTTACCTCCCTGAGCAGCCCATTTAAAGCATTTAAGTGCTTCGGTTGTGTTTTTTTCTACGCCAATACCATGAAGGTAACATTCTCCCAGTTCATATCTAGCTTTTGTACTATAAGTGGCTGCTTCTTTATACCACTTAAATGCCAATTTATGGTTTTCTTTTACACCAATACCAAACATGTACGAGTAAGCAAGAGCCATTTGCGCTTTTTCTGACCCGCCTTCAGCCGCTTTTTCGTAATGAATCATGGCCTGTTCCGTGTCATCTTTTATTAAGCGATAAAGATCTCCTTCTTCACATTCTGCATCAATATCTCCATTTTGTGCAGCTTTATCCAGCCAATATAGTGCTTTATCAAAATCACATGGTGTACCATCTCCATCCCTATAACATAATCCAAGTTCATGCTGTGCAGATATAACATCTTGATTGGCTGCTTTCTCGAACCAGTAGAACGCTTTTTCCCAATTTTCTTTTTTCTTAAAATCTGAAGCCACTTCCCATTGTGCATCAGCATTACCAAGCTCTGCTGCTTGAAGCAATAATTTGTCAGCCTCTTCTTCATCTTCTTCAACACAATCTCCGTTACCATAACAAATAGATAATTCATATAAGGCAGCTGCATCATTATCTTTGGCTTTTGTTTCAAGTGCCCTTATTTTTTCTTGCTTTCTAATATCTGCTGTCTCTGGGTCACCATATGGAAAGTTAACCATTAAACGCATTTCTTCCACGCGTTCTCCTAGTTCAGCAGCTTTTTTATACCATGTATAGGCTAGCTTTTCATTATGCATCGAGCCGTTTTCATCATTATAGATTTCAGCTAAAAGAGAGCATGCCTCTACATCATTTAAATTTCCTGCCTGCTCATAATACTTTATGGCTTTTTTTATATCCTGAGGAACAATCTTTCCTTGCCAGTAAAAATCCCCTAGATTTAATAAAGCATAGACATTATTCAAGCTAGCTGCTTTCTCGAATAAAGAAATAGCTTCCTCTTTATTTGCATTCGTCCCTAAGCCATGCAAATAACAATACCCCAACGAGTTTATAGAAGGAGGGTATCCTTTTTCAGCAGATTCTTGAAATAATTTAAACGCATTATTGTAGTCCTGTGCGATTATTTCGCCATCCATAAAACATTTACCCAATTTATACTGAGACTCTAAATCGCCTTCTCTTGCCTTTACCATCAATTCACTAAGATTAATTGCTTTGTCATCCATGTTATCCTCCTGGTGTAGCAAAGTTTTTATCAATGGTACTTTATAGTAATGCAAATCTATTCAACAACATCGAGCTCATACTTAAAAATTAATTCGTCAGCTTACAATAGTCTCTGTACACATACCCAGTTGCTCCGGCCTTTGTAACTTTATACCAGAAACATAGGATTTTGTATTTTTGTATAAGTTCTTTTATAGACATATTATTTCCCTCTATCTAGTTCCAAAAATATGATAACTCAACGCTATTAGGGTAGTCATCAAACCACAAAAATTCTCTATGTCCTACTGGCATCCGTTAATTGAACTATCGTCTATCTTTAAAACACAATTATTGTTCTTATCAAACCAATCTCCCTTTAAAAACGGTGCATCAGAACTTATTGAATATGCGCAAACCAAGGAAGTTAATCCAAAAAACAAAATAAAAGCCAGCATAAAAACACGGAACTTCTCTTTCATTTCGATGTCTCCGTTCCTTTCTTAACCACTAAAATGACATTGTCAAGAATATGCCAAATGGATATTCATTAAATTCTAAATATTCATTATTTCCAATAGCATAAGGCCCATTTCCGTTCCCGCCCTGAGGGACTGTATCCATTCTATAAGCATTAGCAAAATCTGCCGGCGAATTTAAACAATTAAGACCTGTTTTATCAAAATGTCGATCGCCCCAACGATAAATAGCTATTTTATATACCATGCCTCTATACCAATAAAGGTACATGGCAAGTTTCTGATACCACCAATATGGAGCTGCTGTATCACTACCCTCGAATTCTTTTTCTGGTCTTCCATATCTTTGCAGTACATCTTTTTGCGACATACCAATTCCTAGTCCGCCTACAGACTCATTAAATTGCGGCATCTTTGTTCTGCGAAAAATTTTATTGTTTGCAGCAATATACTGATGATAATTACCTTGCTTACTAGAAAAATTAATCAGTTTTAAATTATAGTCTTTATACTCACCATTGACTATTAATCGAACAGAAATATGTTCTCCGTGCCCATCGCCTCTGTTAATATCAATTATTTTATATCCGTTTAGCGAATCAGTCGAAAAGCTTAATCCAGGATTGCCTGATAAATCATACCAAACACCTTTCAGTTGGGGTAAATAATTTTCTATAACATTAGATGATGCACTGACAAATTGGGCAAACCCCGTCACCAAAAATAAAACAAAAGTTATAAATACACCCCTTAGTAGAATCTTCTGTTTCATTACAACACCCCCACAACGATTTTATTATTTTATTACATTATATCACCCTCATCAGAAATATTGGTACCATTGTCTTTTTTCACGTTCTTTTCGATGTACCTATAATAGTCCACATGTTTTCATATTCTTCTCAAAAAAGTTTACTCATTCAAGACATATAAGTCTGCTTTGAGTAAAAATGATTTTTTTCAGTAACTCAAACGCTCATTAGATTTCTCTAACGACCTTCGGTGTATGCCTTTTTACGACTTTAGACCTAGGGCTTTAGAAGTATCCGGCAACAATATGCTAATACCGATACTCCTTTAGTCGCATTAAACACCCTGTGACAAAAAAGCCCCACCGTCAAGCAGCCTTGTTGAATCATCCCCTTGTTTTTGGTATGCTTTCCTTGGAAAGTTAAGAGAGGCCGAGAGCATACTGTCTCGCACATGTTGCGAACGCCTTTTGGTAAGATACATCTTAGCTTTCCCCAAAAGAGCCTGTCTATCCGGTATAGCGGGCCTGCCTTTGGCGGGAAGCGCCCAGTAGCAGCTCTTTTATGAAGTTCTAAAGTGAGCAGAGATATTTGGTCTGTCTGCTCAGTAAAGCCAGATTAGTGAATCGGTCTTCTGGCGCTTTAGGACTTTAATTAAGTGGCTTGCTAGTTTATTCTCGAATGAAACATTGCTTTTAGCAGGTATGCCCCCCTGCTCAACACTTCCGACTTTATTAGTGTTTGAGCCATTTGAAACTGCGCCGCTGTCGGTAGCGGAAGTAAGAGATGGGGCCTTACTATAAAGCAATGTTTTATTTTTTTCTAAAAAATTAATCAGTTTTTTTACGACATAAAAGCCTAGACTACAGTACCACTGTGCCTAGGCCTTTTTCTATTTGTGTTGTTTCTTTATTTATTTATACCTTTTTCCGTCATAAAGCAGATATTCCAGACTGCCGTCCCTCTGAACATAAACCTTATCCACCAGGGCAGCCCAGATGTCTTCGTCAAATTCAATGGCAACCGGAGGTATTTTATCCACCCCTTCCAGATATGCCTGCAGGCGTACGGCCCTCTCTGCCTTGCTCTGTCTGTCGGCTTCCAGGTCCTTAAGTTCCTTGGCAGCGGTCTCATATTCCTTCTGACGCAGCTTAATTTCAGCATCGTATTCGGCTCTGGTTATTTTCCCCTTGGCTCCCCTGTCTATAAGGAGCTCCAGCCCATCCTCGCAGGCCTTGAGTTTTACCTTCTGTCCAGCTATGGCCTTATCAACCTTGTCAGTATTTTGCACCATCTCCAGGGCAAGCCTGCCGGTCTCAATGATCTCAGCCTTATCGTCAAAGAGCCTGTTCAGCAAAGACACAAAGCTTTGCTTAACGTCCTCTTCGGTAATATGCGGGGTATGGCATTTCTCGGTTCTTTTACCGTATTTCCTGTTGCACCGCCAGATTATACGCCGGTACTTATCGTTGGAATGCCACACCTTAATTCCAAAGTTACCGCCGCACTCTGCGCAGTACAGTTTGCCTGACAGGAAGTTCACGTAGCTTATGCGCCCTCTATCTCCTGCCATCTTCTCCTGAACAAGATCAAATATTTCTTTGCTGACTATGGCCGGATGGCTTTTCTCCACATAATACTGTTGGAGCTCCCCATGATTTATCTTGGTCTTTTTGGTTAAATAGTCCGCTACATAAGTCTTCTGGCTGAGGCACGCTCCATAATACTTTTCATTGCTCAGTATTCTCTTTACCGATTCGTTGCCCCATTTGTTTTTTCCCGTGGCCGTCTTATATCCGGAATCAGTAAGATATTTTGCTATATACCCTGTCGTGCATCCTTTTAAGTACATGTCATAAATCAGCCGGATAACCCTTGCTTCCTTCTCCACTATCTGCGGCCTGCCATTCGGCCCTTTCTCAAAGCCGAGAAAATTCTTGTAGTGCAGATACACCTGTCCTTGACTGAAACGCTGCCTGTGGCCCCATTTGATGTTCTCGGAAATGTTCCGGCTTTCATCCTGGGCCAGGCTGCTCATGATTGTCAAAAGCAGCTCGCCCTTGGAATCCGTGGAATGAATGTTTTCCTTCTCAAAGAATACATCCACGCCTTTTTCCTTAAGCTCCCTGATGGTGCTGAGCGTGGTTACGGTATTTCTGGCAAACCTGGAGCAGGACTTGGTGATGATCATGTCAATCTTCCCTGCCAAGGCATCTGCGATCATCCGTTTAAAACCTTCCCTGTTCTTGGTACTGGTACCGGAAATTCCCTCATCGGTATAGATATCCACCAACTCCCATTCCGGTCTTTCCTTGATGTATTTGGTGTAATAATTAATCTGGGCTTCGTAGCTGCCTTCCTGTTCCTCGCTGCTTGTCGAAACCCTTGCATACGCCGCCACCCGCTTTTTTACCCCCGTACCGGTAAGCGGTGAAAAAACCTCGACCGCCTTGGCGGGTATAACAACTACTTCTGTTGCTTGGTGCATAAACCTCTCCTCCTTGCTTTTTCTTTCATCTCGTCTGTCCAGCTTTCTTTCCTGGACCTGTCCTGCCATTCCACATTTCCGATGGTGCCGTTCTTAAAACGAAACTCCAGCCTGTTAGGCTCAGGCACCACGACCTTTTCAATTTCTGCTTCAAACACAGCCGCGTCAAACTCCTCAAGTCCCAGCACCTTGGCAGACTCCGTAAAGAGCACCTGCTCCGGTATGCGTTTTGCCTTCGGGCAGTAAGCCTTGCCCTTCAGATTATAGGTAGAGCATATCCAGACATATCCCGTGGAATGCCCCACGCATTTTCTCTTGTAGTTCTTGCCGCAGCTGCCGCAAACAATCTTACCTGTAAACATCGATGCAGTACCCGTTCTTACATTTATCGCACCTTTCCTTCTTGCCAGCTCCCTCTGTGTGCGAGCAAAAGTATCAGGCGAAATAATGGGTTCATGGTGGCAGTCCACCACGTATCTTGGCAGCTCACCATCGTTTACCTTTTTCGTCTTGCTCAAATGGTCCTTCCTGTAAGTCTTCTGCAGTATCAGCCTTCCTGTGAGTTTTTCGTTGGACAGGATGTACCTTATCCCGCTGGGACTCCACTGTCCGTTGCACCTTGATGCCTTGTGATGCTCGTTCAGGAAGTTGGCAATGCTCTGGCATCCCTTGCCGTCAAGGCACATATTAAAAATTGTCCGTATGACTTCCGCCTCTTCCGGCACCACGGTAAAGCTGCCGTCATCACTCCTTCTGTAACCGGACATCGTCAGTGCGTTAATCCTGCCTTCCTTGAAACCGCTCCTGATTCTCCACTTGCAGTTGTCGCTGACCGACTTGCTTTCTTCTTGTGCGAAAGAAGCGAGGATGGTGAGCATTACCTCGCCTTCCCCGCTTAGAGTATGGATATTTTCCTTCTGGAAAAACACATCTATGTTAAGTTCTTTTAACATCCGTACCGTATCCAAAAGGTCCACGGTATTTCTGGCAAACCTGGATACGGACTTGGTAACTATTTTATCTATCTTGCCTGCCTTGGCATCAGCTATGAGCCTTTGGAACTCCGGCCTGTCAGACTTTGTCCCGGTGATGCCCTTATCCGTGTACACACCCGCAAAAGACCATCCCGGAGTACCCTGGATGTAAGCAGTGTAGTATTCCACCTGGGCTGCCAAGGAATTAAGCATGGCATCCTTCGCATCAGACACCCTTGCATAGGCAGCAACATTTATGAGTCTGTATTTTTTGTGTTTTGTCGGTGCTATAATATCTACTTTCATCTTGGCACGTCCCCCTTTCAGTGTTGTATATTAGCTCTGATGTAAGATTGTATCAAGCTATATTTTCTAATTTATACCGCAAAAACGGCTTGTACCTGGTCTTCAGTTTCAGCTGTGCATTTCTAAATTCTTCAGCCGTCAAAAGACGGCTTTGACGCAAGCCCTTTAGGAAGGTCAGGGATAAGGCATAATTAATTTCTTTCTCATAAAGTTCTTTTTTCATTTTCAAATCTGTCCTTTATATAGCAGGCATGGCTGCAATATTTTCTTTCTTTTTCACCATATGTAACAAATGTCTTGCCACACCCTTTACATTTAAATACCCTTACAGCCTTGCTTGGTGAAAGCAGCATATTGTTCTTCCACCATTCGTATCGGCATGTCCTGGAGCAGAAATGCTGACAGGAACGTTTTTTCTCCATCTCTTTACCGCAGCCAAGGCAGTTTTCTACATTAAGTTTTTGGGATGCCGTTTCCTTTACTTCCCTAACATAGCTCTCTACCGTGCCGATATTAATACCCAAACGTTTTGCAATAATACTGTTTGCCAGCCCCACTTCCTTCATTTTTACCGCTGTCAATCTGTTATCCATAAATACCTCCCCGTAAATATTTTTGCACCACTGCCCCTGCTTTGTAGTAATGCATATTAGCTCTAATCACCGAACGTATCAAGCGGCTATTTCTTTACCCATGCATAAAACAGTCCGGCACTTAATACGTAGGCAATGTTACGCTGCCTTTCAATTACCGTCCTCCTGGACTTCTCCTCTTGTGCGTACGTCTTTAAGGATTCGTTGGCTTTGGCTAATAAGCTCTCCTGCTTCTGTGAGGTTGTCTTCAACCCGTCCAGTTCGCTCTGCAGCAGAATCAACTGCTTTTTGGCCGCGGTCAATTCTGACTTCGACACTTTCAGCTCGTTCCTTAGCTCCGACAATTCCTTTTGTGAGTTCTTGTTGAGAATCTCCAGCCTGTTTAAGTTGTTCTCCAACCGGCTGAGTTCCGTTTCCGTTATCCTGTACTCTGCTGCCCAGGAAGTAGCCGGTAAGCATGAGCAGGAAAGAAACAAGAATAATGAGAACACCAAATATAATGTATTTCTTTTTATCATCAATCACGACACCACCTCAATTTTAAAAGTGTGTATTTCTCTCTAGCCAAAATTCACAGGACAAACAGTATGTACCCGCCTTTAAAAACCGCCCACAAGCAAAATGGCAAAGCTGTTTTTTCAGTTATTCTTATGAAAAAAGCTATTATTGCCTTTTTTAATTCAATAAGTTAAAATATAGACAAAAGATGGATGACGTGCTGCCATTGGCAGTCTTGAACACGCCATCTGTTTTTTTTATGAATTTTCCTGCCACCAGACGGCTTTGCCTCTTATCACCTCGCCACCAGGTTTCATGACCTTGCTTCCCGGCGTATCCGGCAGATACCATAAATCCCAACGTTCACAGATAGTTGACGGACCATACTCGTCCTCTTCGGCAGCCTCACAATGTGTCTTCACATGATCGTAATCGATGGGGATAACCATTTCCTTACAAAGCACTGCTATAACCTGAGCAACGCCATCCATCTGCTCCTGGGTTGGAGGATAATCGCCAAAATCCGTATCATAGCCGCTGTTTGCTTCTGCACCATAACAGCAGGCCAGGGCAATTCCTATGGCACCGGTATTTCTCCTCCAGGTATGGGGAAGCTTTTCTGTCAAGTCATCGGTGCTGGCATAAATACTGCCATCGGAATCGATGTTGATGTGGTAATCCTCAAAAAACTGGTGGTATCTTCCCGCCGTCCAATGAACATAGATTTTATCAACATAACCCGCGGCCTCTTCGGCCATGGTTTTAAGTTCTTCTAAAGTTATTTTTCTCACAATCCTACCCCAGCTTTCTGTCTAATATTTCTTTTAATCTCTTGGCCTCTTCCACCCCTGCGTCTTCCAGGTTTTCCACGATGGACAGAAGCTCGTTAACGGAAAGGTAACCGACAACCAGTGCTACCGCCATGGCAGGTCTTGCCTGGCCCATGAGCATAAGGTCAACCACTCCGCCACAAAAAGTAAGAAGGCAGTAAATAAACATCTTGCCTATGAACCTGTTTTTCATTACCGTAGACTTTATGTACCCGGCTCTTCTTGCAGCCGGGATATTTTTTATCTCCTTCAAAATGTTTGCTTCCTTGCCTTTGTTCTCAAGGTGCATCTTGGAAAGTGCCAGCCACTTGGTCCCCAGGTCAAGAAACACCAATACCGCAAAGGCACAGATAAGCTGCACGTGAAGGTTGTAAATCGTGGCAAGAAAAAAGGACGTTATGAGTTTTACAACCCATACGTCCTGAAGATTTTTTATGCTATCCGTGATAGCCAAAAACAAAGCATCTTTATTCAATTGTCATCACTCCTTTAGTTTTTTGTAATTACTATACTGTTCCTTATGTCTTCTGAAGCCATGGTTCCCGTACTGGTCCAGTATCCCAGATAGAGCATATTATGGTCTGCACCTGTCGTAATGGTAAGAGTTCTGGTCTGATTGACACTCGTTGTCCCGTTGGTATCAAGCACATCCATGATGACACCGGAAATTACCGTTCCCGTTGCAGGCTGTCCGTTATAGCTGAATATCCTGAACCTGGTATCCATCAAAAGCTTAACGGTATATGTGGTATTCGCCTCTACCGCACATCTGGCCATGATGTTATCCGAAGTTGATGTATTGAAGGAAAGATTGGCATAACGGATGTAGGCATAAATATCAGCCACGGTTTTGTCAAAGATGTTTGTCCCTTCACCGCTTAACTTCCAGATTAAGTCATTGCCATGATATACCCTGCCTATCTTGTTACCGCCTACATACACTTCCTTGATGGTCTTGCCGTTTATGCTGATCATGACTCGGCCTCTTTCACAAAGTAAATAACGCCGGTAACCGGTTCAGCCGGTAAGCTGTCCACCACCTGTATGGTAGGCTCGCTTAACGTCTGCCACGCTCCGGACAGATAACGATAATTGCTGCCGTCAGCCAGGCAGTATAGCTTCAATCCATCAAACGGGGCATAAAATTCCCATCCCGCATTAAGATAATGAGCTATCTGCTTTTCCTTGCCAAGGAAAGCTCCTGTCGCACTTTCTCCCACTAAAAAAGCAGCCCCTTCTGTGGGACTGCCGGGAGGTGCTGATAGAACGCTTTCCACCGTTAAGCCTGCAAACACATCAAGTTTGTTAAAGGCTTCGTTTACCGTTGTTTCCTTCTGTGACTGGTTTACCTCAAGGTATTCCAGCCCTATTTTTTTCGTACTGCTCACAGCACCAGCTCCTTTCCTATCCCCCTGCCCCTTACTTCGCTAATCTGATAAACCCTGACCTTATTGAAACCTGCATCTTTCTGCTGCATTTCAGGCGTATATATAAACTGCGCACTGCTTACAGCCAGCATCCGCAATACCGTACCTGCCGAATTAAGTATTTCTACCTCATAGGCTTCGGTGTTCTCAGACAAGGGAATGTCAGCGTAATCTTTCCACCCGCCGTCTTTCCTGGTCCTTCGTTTCCAGGTTATTACGATGTTGCCGTCCGTGCGCCTTGCTCTTAAAGAACACACGCTCCAGGGACGATAAATCTCCCCTTGCGGCCTGAACACATAGTTTTTGTAGCTGTTGTTTATTACGCTGCTGCCCCTTGGCCCTATGCGCAGACGCACATCCGTGTACCAGTCATCCTTGCTTATGGGCAAGGCTGAAATACCGGTACTGTTCAAAAGGATGAAACGCTCACCAACCCTGTGGCCATCCATTTTATGTTCTGTGCCGTTCCTGCCACGCAGTAAACCGCTCAGCCTGTAGGTCCCTTCGGAGACAAGCTCCGCTGTTGTGAACTGTATAACCTCATCACCCACCACCGCGGCATTGGCGAAATTCAGCACCTCTGCCTTGGTATGGCTTTCCAGGACACCCGCCGTAAGTTTCACGTCAACGGTATGCCCGTTATCCCAATACTGCGGATAAGCACTGCCCAATGCAGTCAGGGTTTCACCGAAGGTCGCAGCACCGGTAAAGGTCAGCTGATGCTCGTAGCTCACTCCTGCGTCATAAGACCTATAGACATTTGCCCCATAGAAGTTCTTTGCTCCTACGGCAAGATAAACGTAATCCTCACCGCTTGATGTATCTATTGCCACTTTTGGATAGTCCAGAATAAAGGCAAACACCTCGCTGGGTGTACTGACAATGGCTTCCGGTACTTCATCCACCGGACGAGTGACCAAGGTATAAGTCATTGCGTTTACGTTCGATGCCGAGATTACATTAAGTCCCGGCCTGCCAAAGTTAGCCTTAGTGACTACCACAAGCTGAGTACCGGTATCGTTTGGCATGGTAAGCTGCAGTACATCACCAGGCAGTATGTAGCCGTACTTCATCGGCAGCTTGAACTCATGTGTGGTCCTTGCCATCCAAAGCTCAAAAAGCCTCATCTCGGCCACGGACTTGGCAGCGCTGTCTGACATTACCACATTGGTGGATAAGCTTTTCTCGCTTATGGCACCCGTCAGCTGTCTGAAACCGGTCTGTGTTCCGGTCTGATAATCATTGTCCTTGGAAAAATAACTGATAGTGAGTCTTTTCGGCAGCTCCAGATCATACTGCGTCGATGTTTCTATGGGCTCACCGCTGTTCTTGTTTTCAAAGGCACCTATCTCGCCTTTGGAAACAGCCACTACGGTTGAAAAATCCCTGGGAGCAAAGACAATCCTGCCAAAGCGCTCCGCCCCTTCAAACACATGAACTATTCTCAGCTCCTCCATCTGTTCCCTGAAAGTCTTGGAACCGTTACGGATAAAACCATCAACCGTCATGCTTGCCAAAGCCGATGCCTCTACCTGCTGCTGCAGGATAAGCCCCGCATCGGCACTTATGTCTTCAACAATATCTTTCAGATTATTCTTAGGGAACTGCACCACAAAGCTGAAAGTAGGTATCCTGTTGCCGTAATCCGCAAGCACCAGGTTTTTGATAACGATGTAGGCAAGACCTCTGTAAGCCGGTACATTACCTGCTCCTTCAATAGCCTCCATGAAGTCATCCGGCATCTGGTTTTCCGTACCGTAGTACAGCCTGTAATCCAGGTTGTCCAGTGATATGGAATTACCGTCTGCCCACACTTCGCTTATGCCAACTATGGGGCCTTCTGCCAGTGCTATGGCAAAGGATGCTGAATATGAATAAGTGGTTGTGGTTGTTTCGGCACCACCGCCGCCTTTGCCGCCTGCAGAACTGGTTGTCTTTTTTATGTGTTCCGTATATTTTGTACCCCAGATAATGTTGCCGGTAAGCCTGACTTTGCCGTAACCTTTGGATATGGCACTTCCCACAGTACAGGTCTGTACGGATAAATCATCAACCTTTCCCTGGCTTACATTGGTACCGGAAGACAAGGAAGATATTAAATAGTTGTCCACTACCGTGGCTGCTGTCATGATCAGGAAAGAGGCAAACAGGCTCATATGGTTGGCAGCAAGAAATAAGGACGCACCAAGTGTAGCCATTAATCTTCCACCTCTCTGAATTTAAAGGCACATCTCAGCCTGCTTTTCCAAAAGCTGTCCAACCGGCTGACTATAACCTTGCCTGCATCCATGTCGCTGTGAATGAAAGTTCCCTTCCCTGTATAAATGCCAAGATGATGGCAGACAAAACTGGGCCTGAAAGCAAAAAGCAATATGTCCCCTGCCTTGATGTCCGTCAGTTTTACCTCATCCATGATTTCCTTGCAGGTTTCATACAGGCGTTCTTCCTTCCTGAACAAATGCCAGGTGGCAGGATAGTCCATTATCTCAACCTGCGTACCGGTAATATTGGCATAAACTCCTCTGGCAAGTCCTGCACAATCACAGGCTACCTGCTTTGTTGCCTGCTGATGCTGCCATCTGGTACCAACCCAGCCCTCGGCTTCTTTTACGATTTCACTACGTTTCATGCTCCCACCTCCAAAATGGCATAAAAATAGCACCGCCCATTTGAGCGATGCTATTAAATAATCAAAATAACCATTCACTAAAATATTTCAAACTTTTTCAAAAAACAGCCCATGCTTATTACAAAACACAAAAACTATTCCGCTTCCTATCTTACGAAACCTAAGTTCCGGTGTTTGTTCAGGATATAATTTTTCCATTTGAATATGACAGTCTGTAACATAGGCAATAAAAGAAATGTAATGCTTTTTTTCCATTTGATGATTCAAATGTATATACAATTCGTTCTCAACATTTTCTATGTGTATTTCATGTTCTTCATCAGCCTTTTCAGCTTCAAGTACCGGTAGTCTAATTCCGCAACAGGAAAAAGCTCCTTCTCCCATAGAATGTATTACATTACCACAAATAGGACAAACATAAAATTTGCTTTTCTTCATGTTGGATGGAACGTTTCTATTTATTGCAACCTCCCCACTTAATAATTCTGCCACAGACACTGATAATGCGTCAGCCAGATCGTTTAAAACGCTTATATCCGGCAACCCTTTATTGGTTTCCCATTTAGAAATAGCTTTATCTGAAAGCATGATTTTTTCTGCTAATTCCTTTTGTGTCATTTTCTTTTTTTCGCGCAATTTTTTTATTATTTCTCCTGTAATATATGTCATTATTAGCACGTCCTTTCAGCCAATATACTATTATATTACGATTTCATATTCAACCTACTTATCGTAGAGTACTACTATTCCCACTTATATGCCCCTATCCGTACATCCTCGCCTTCAGATACTATGTTGTCGGATGCGCTTACCGGATAACTTGCAGAGTAGGAGTTACCTATAATGTATGGCTCTCCCCTAAAGTTGGCCAGATTGTTGAACCTGTTCCTGCAGGTGGTAGCATTGCCATCGCACCCTGCTGTTATCTGAAAAGCATCACCGATACCTACTGCATAGGCCATGGGTAAGAACAGCTCAGTTTTACCCGTGGCATAATATTTCTTTATTTCCATGCGGCTGCCTGCGTTCTTACCTGTCTGCCAGGTTATTAAACCGTAGTCAAAGAAATCCTCTGCCTTCTTAACGCTTATAACAAAGGTGCCGTCCTCATGTATGCCTATGACAGTTCCGGAGAATGTCCAGTTAGGAAGGTAAATACCGCATTCTGTACTGCCAAGCGCAACCCTGCAGCTCTTCTGGTATACCTTACCGCTTTGCTGCTGATAGGCTTCCATAAGGCCCCTTATCTCTGCCTTGAAACCGTTCTTGCCATAGGTCACTTCCCCCAGGATGCCTTTTCTCATCAGGAATACTTCATCCTTGGTGTTCTGATAGTTAATAAGGAACACTTCTATGGCAGCATTGGTATAGATACCTTTTCTCAAATCCTCTGCCGTAATGGCATCACTTCTCAGCATACCTTCGGCATCAAGGTTGTCCACTGCCATATCCCCGCTTGTGGAAACTGCCGTAGGAGCAAACCCTGTTGATGCCTTATAAACAACACCGTTATAAGTAATGTCTTCATCATGGGATGTAAACCCTAAAACCACACCATCACTCCTGGTCACTTTCCAGCACCAGGCGCTGTGGACTATTTCATTCTGCATCCAGGGAATGCCATACGGCTGTGCCACGGTAAGAATAATGAAGCTGTCCTCCAGCATATGTGCCAAGGTAACAAAGCATATTCTGAGAAAGTCTCCTTTTGCTTCGTTATCACCTACCGTATTAATGGCCCTTGCTGCCTTAGCCGTAATTCCTCCCGGCTGATATACACGTTTCAGATCTCCGGCTGATTCACCAATCCCTGCCGTTCCTATTTCCCTTAAGGCACTGGCAACAACACCGCCCTGCCGATAGGCCCTCATAACATCACCGGTGCATTCATTATCACCTGCAGTGCCTATCGCTCTTAGGGAACGAGCAATAACAGGTTCAGCACTGTATATTCTTTTTAAGTCACCCGCCGTCTCGTTATCACCATGCGTACCTATAAGCCTTATTGCAGAAACCGTCAATGTTACACTCATGCTGTTTCATCCTCCACATAGGAAACGGAAAACAAATCTGTAAGAGCCGTGGTATCGGTGTTACACGCTTCAACAAGAAGCAATATCATCACATTGGTATTTTCGACCGTAAAAGTAGTTCCGGAAGGAATACCGATACTTCCGAAGTTCGCATTTTCACAAAGAGTCTTGAATAGCTCCAAACTGTTTATTGCAAAATATGATGTATTGTTATATGAACATGTAATGCAAAAAACATTAGTTATGCTTCTCACAACCACATTCGTTGCCCTATACCCTGCCTCACAGCGCAAGCAAACAGGTACGATCGCACCTCCGTAGTTCTGATAACCTGCCTGCGAATTGGTCATGATACCTTTAATTACGGTGCTGTCGGTCAGCTCCTCTCCATCTGTCCCTCCGGGAGTTCCGTTTAAATATAGTTTAAGATGCGCCATTATAACAACTCCTTGCATAAATTTTTGTGGTTAAATCAGGGCTGTTAGTTTCGTCCCCGCTGGCTGCGGCAAGAACCATCATCTTTATGTTTGTATCTCCCACTACCTTTATAAGTTTCTGACCTCGATAGTAGTAATTGCCATCATAGTAAACGCCATCATTGGTGCTATAGCCATAATACCCACCATTTTGGCTAATCGTCCCTCCGAAGCGGAACTTTCTTGCAGAATCACCACGTATTTCCACATTGACAAGGTAGTATGTTTCACCTGCATCCGCCCTGATATAGATAGGCATTGCCTTATAGAGTGTTACTCCTGTACCGGGATAAAAGCCGTCAAATAAAAGCGGTTTGGTAAAATCACCATTACTCAGTTCTTCTCCATCCTTACCGCCTTCCGTGCCGTTTATATAAAAATGTAGTGCCAAGTTACACACCTCCAAAATAATCTAAGTAAAGGAAGTTTGCAGTGTTGTCTCCGTAATCTGCATCTTCCGGTATATTGCACTTTATAAAAAAAATGACATTCTCGTCTTTGATGTACGGAATGTCCAGTCTAAGGCCCCATTTTGCACCATCCAAGGAAACACCAAACCACTCTTTCTGTGGCCCACCCAAAGTAATTTTTACAACACAGGCAGGCTTAGAAGTACTGATAGCTCTTAAGGCATAGGTTTTCGTTACCGGATTACCTCGTGTGCCTTTAAGAGCTATTTTCCTTGTCGTCGTTATTAAATCTCCATCTATACTTCCTGCGGTCACTTCACCGCCATAAATGCTTAATACACTCATAAAACCTCCTTTATGCATAAAGAAAACCACTTCAGAAAAAAATTCTGAAGTGGTAAATCTATGCTAAAATCCATAATCAGTGTTTAACAATTCATCAGCTATTTTAATTGCTTCTTCATCATTGCCAGTTGCAGACAGTGCAATCAGCAAATCAAATTTTACACTATGCAATCTAAGGGGATTTTCTAATCCATCAGCACATCTTTTTTCAAGCATTGGTACTGCATATCTTAGAATTTTTAATGCTTCTTCATTCCTGGCAACATTATTTAAATTATGTGCCACTAACAAATTTACCTTTAGCTGAAACCCCTCATCCATATTCATTTCTTTTGCTTTTTTTAATAGAATTTCACTAGCATCAAGACTTTCCTGGTTGCGTTCAAGTAAAGACAATGAACTAGCAATATTATACTCATCATTTATAACTTCAGTACTATAACTGCCATTTTTTTGTTCATGCAAAACCCGTAACCTTTTTGCACAAAACAAGACGTCCTCAGATTTGCCTGATACTCCGGTCATCATCTGGAGAGTCTCTAAAATTTGAATTGTTTCATCTACATTTTCTCCAAGTTCATTATCACAATATGCCAAAGTTTCCCACAGCATTGATGTTGCCGTTTCAATTTCTCCACAATTTCCCGTAAAAAGAGCCAACATCCTTTTTGCTTCTATTCCCGCTTCACTAAACTTTCCAAACACAACATAAACAGCATCAAGAATATCTACACAAATATTCTTTGCACTTAAACTATCACCGCTTTTAAAATAATCCCATGCCAAATCAGATTGCGATTCAATTGTTTCAGCACTATATTTGCCAAATTTACTTAGGTTTCCTTTAAACAAAACTTCATCTAATTTAATAGCTGTATCATACTCTTGTGTTTTTATACAAGCTTTTGCATAAACACGAGCATCTTGTAACACGTTTGGTTCTAATGTTTCGTTGCCACCCTGAACTTCAGCTATTGTCGTTATAGCCGTTATAAGCGTTTGAGCAGCATCAACATAACGTCCTAACTTATAATAATATCTAGCTAAATTTTGTGTAACTATATTAATGATTTCAACTTCAGATGTGACATCAAAGACAATTTCAAAAGCTCGTTCCTCATACTGTGAAGCTTCGCGAAATCTCCCCATAGATGCCAATGTTTGAGCGTAATTACTAAAAATTTTTATTGTAAGTTCCGTATAATAATCTTCTTGAGTATCTATCAAATCTACCAGCTCTTCAAAAATATAAACAGCTTCATCCCTTCTTTGCTTTCTATTAAGTTCATTTGCTTCATTATATTTTTCACATAGATATTCATTAAAATCTAACTCGTTAACATTGGCCATATTTTTTCCCCTTTTACATCTTATTTTGAATACGTACAACAGGAAAGAAAAACTGCACCTTTATTTTAAATTTTACACTAAAACTTCAGTTCTATCAATGGTATGTCTGTCCACCCTGCTGCCTGGACCAGCTCCCAGTTCGCCGGCATGGAATCGGTATCAAATCGTACCGGTACATCAAATTCAAAGCTTGCCATGACTAGGGTATTGGCAGGAGGTGCTTCATTAAATGTCACTATCCCACTTGTAAGATCCACGCTCCAGTTAAGCTGCTGTTCTGTTCCTTCCCGTCTCTGCCGGATTTCCAAAGCCCTCCGCCAGGTAAATTCTGTCTGCTCATCAATAGGTACAAAATATACATGAACGGAATCGGCTACAGGCTTTAGTATCTTTCTCTCCTTGGCAATCAACAATTCCTCATCTATGTAAAACTTTCTCAGCTGAAACACTTTGTTGCTGCCATCACCGCGTCCCAGGTATTCCCTGTCTCCGGCATGGTCAAAGTAATCATAAAAACGAAAGCCGTATGCCTTCCCGCATCTATTGTGAAAAAAGACGAGCAGCTTATAAAACTCGCCTTCTTCCTTCACTCCCAAAGACACACTGCCGGAGCATCTTGGATACTGCCAGTTGACATTGCGCTGCTCTGCACCATTGGGCATCTGCACTATATCAGTGCTGTAGCTTGGCCCAAAGGTAGAGCCTGCACCTATGGTTAAAGGAAACCTTACTTCATGAAAATATCCGCTCATTAAGTATTTCTCCTCCCCCTGGCTATCATTCCCGCAATTCCCGCACTTATCTGTGCCCTGGACTGCTTAAAGCTTTCAGCATCAGGCGTGTTCACATACATGTTAACGCTCCCTCCACTTAAAATGGACCTTGTGTCTTTATTGTTGAATATCCTTGAAGGATGGTTTAAATACAGCAGCTCTGGTCCCTGTTCACCAACCAGGGTAAGGCCGCTGCCCACACCACCGCTTGCAAACTTGCCAAAGTTGTTCTTCGGGTTTATTCCAAACACGCCAAAGAGCTGCTGAACAACCTGTGCCGCAGCCCAGCGGGCAATCATCTCGGCTATCATGTTTATGAAAGATTTCAATAAATCTGCAAAAGCTTCCTTGAGACTCTTTTGTCCGGTAATGACATCCGTAAAGAAATCACTGAAACTGCTCTCCACATCCCTTATGGAATTAAGGAAACTTTCCTTAAAGGTTGTGTTGGCATCCTTCCACAGCTTCTCATACTCATCAGCGTAGGTTTGTGCATTTTCCAGTCTCAGACTGTTGCCTGCTTCTTCAGTACTGAGCAGTTCGCTTACCTTGCTAAAGTCGCCTTCATTCTTGGCCTTTTCCAGGTCTTCGATATATTTCTGGCGGTCATAGTTTAAGTCCTTAATCTTTTCCTGTGTTTCTTCCTCTATTAGCGTTCTTTCCTTGGCTGCCTGTTTAGCAAATGAAACCCTGCCACCTTCCACTTCTTCAAACTCAAGGCCGGACTCCTTCCATGCCTTACGCATTACCTCCTGCTCACTGGCAGTGCTCTTTGCATAGTCCAAAGCCAGGTCCCTGTAGGAACGTTCCATCTCAGTGATGCTTTTTTCACATTCCTGTTTTGTTTCCACAAACTCTTTTCTTACTCCCGTAAGATTGAGCGTTCCCATTCTGTTGGACACGTTTTTGGCAAGGTCACTTGCCTTATCCTTAATGGAATTAACAGTGCTTTCCCAGTCCAAGGCTTTCTTTTTAAGATCAGCGGCACTGGTCTTTTCACTTGTACTGCCTTTCGTGTAAAGCTGTCCTGTCGCTATATAGCCGGTGATGCTGTCGCCAAACATCTCCTGGGGAGACAGGTCTGATTCCCATACACCGTTATGGCTCTTGCCGTTCTGAATGACTCCGCCTTTTTCAGTAACCATGGCAGCGTGCATTCTCGGATCCCAGTTGCCGTTTACGTCATAACCGCCAACTAAAATAATATCCCCCGCTTTGGGAGAATATGATGTGTCTCTGTCCAGTCCCTCTTTCTTGGCTACGGCATAGGCATTATCCACATTGATAAGTCCTTCAAACGGTGTACCTTCCAGGGCCATGCCAATGGTACGCATACAGTTGGTACCGTCAGCCGCATAAAAAGCAATCTTGCCCTGCAGGTTACGCATATTGTCCACTGCCTGCTTACCGTATTCGGTAGTCTTGGCAATCTTGGCAACATCACTCTTTATAGAATCTAAATCAGCAGCCGCCTTGCCGGATCCACCTGTGCCTACTTCATCGGTAGTGTTTCTGCCGGGAAGTCCTTTATAGGTCAGATCAACCTTGTTTTGCTCAGCAAAGTTCTTGGCATTTTCCAAAGTACCGCTTAAGGCTTTCTTGGTCTTTTCCCAGGCTGCATCCATGCCCATGCTGTCAGCTGAGTTTTTAAGAGCGGCAGCGTTCATGTCGTCAGTGGCAAGCTTTATGTTTTCACTGACTGCCTGAGTCCAGTTCTTGACGGTATCTTCCATACCAAAGAAACTCATTATGGGTGCAAGATACTTCAGTGCCGTACTGGCGAAACTCCACAACTGCCCTAAAATGGCATTGCCTACCGTGGCGGTCTTGGACTTTATGCTCTCCCAGGTGTAAAACCACAGTTCCCCCAGCTCCTTAGTTGCCACCATAACAACACCAAAGGCAGCCCCTATAACAGCAGCCGTTGCTAAAACCGGCAGGCTGATACCTGCAAAAGCAATCGCAGCGGCAAGTGCATGAGCTGCCAGAACTATGAGAGCCGGTACGGCCACAGCCAGTACCATGGCTGCCAAAGCACCGATAGCTGCAATAGCCTCAGGAGGCACCATGTTCTTTAACGTTTCGTTAATGCCATAATTTTTAATGGACACGGCAAAAGCACGTACCGCCTTGCTCATTTCAGACATCTTTTCTTCCAGGCCTAAAGAATCTATCATTTCACCGCCTATGCTCTTCATGGCATAGGTCACGTTATATTTCATCGTACCCAGTGTTCCGGTAAGGGATTTTTCTATGTTATCCATTCCACCGGCAAAGTCCTTCTGCATCCCCTGCATCATGGCTCGCATTGCTTCAGAACCACTCACGGTTCCTGCCTTCACCTGCTCCATGGCACCTGCCACATCTGTTCCCAGGTATTCTGCCAGATACCTATAGGCATCTATCTGCTGATTTGTCAGAAGCTTCATTTCCTTGGCAGTAGCCTGTCCTGTCATGCTCATCCTGCCCATGGCATCACTCATTGCTTCCATGCCGGCTTCACCGGTACCTGTCATGGCAGCCGCATTACCCAGGGTGTTTAAGACTGCTACCAGATCTTCCGCAGCAACCCCATAGGACAATAGCTTTTGTCCCATCTTCTCCATGGCATCACTGTCGTAGGGAACATTAGTCATCCAATCAGCAAGGTCATCCAAGGTTTTTTTAGCTTTGCTTGCACTGCCGATAAGACTGGTGAAGTGGCTTTCCATGAGCCTGTCGTCATCTGCCATCTTTATGCATGCTGCCCCGAAAGCTCCCAGGGCAGATGCAGCAGCCATCAGCCCCGTGGCAAACACTTTAGACATCTTCATGGTTTTTACACCGAAAACGCTGTTCATGTTCTTTTCCACATTGGCCATGTTCTTGGAGAAATTTTCAATATTTGCTTTGACGAATATCGTCATTGTCTTCGCATCGCTCATTTGACTTCACCTCCCATCTTATTTTTAAGGTAATGCAATTCGTCTTCCTGTTCTTCCTTGCTCTTTGTTATTTCCTGCTTTTTATACGGATCGAAACCAAGGATGTCCTGAACAGCAATGCTTTTCTTAATATTGCAGCCACAGGCATTGATGATAACCGTGGCAAGCTCGGCTTTGCGTATGAACTCCGCTTTGCCAATACTGCGCTTATATTCAAGAGCATCCTTAAATTCCTTCAGCGTATACTTACCCAGCTCCCATGGTTTGAGGCTTAACTCTGCAAGAGCAAGTTTCTCAACCATACGCACATAATCCGTGCAGGAGCAGGTTACTTTTCCCCCGTATCTTCTTCAGGCTCCTCTTCCGTCTTCTTGAGAATGCCTGCTTCCACCAACGCTTCGTTTATCTTACCGGACACGTCTGCCAGGGTACCGCCCTTCTGCAGATATTCCTGCAAAAGTATTCCTGTCCTGTCCAGGGTAAGACCTTTTTCCTTGTGTTTCAAACCACCCCAGAGCAGAGCCCTGATCAAGGAAAAACCAAAAAAGGCAGGATTGGCAAGCATGGCAATAAGGCTTTTACCGCCAAACACTTCTTCCACTGCCGTTACGGCATTAATGTCATAACGCAGGGACCTTTCCTTGCCGTCCAAATTAATGTATACCATCTATTAACCTCCCACGGCCGGAGCCGCTGTTCTTACAGGCTTGCCTATACCGGACAAAGTCAAAGTGTAAGTCGCAACATCATTGTGCGGACTGGATTCGCTTAAGTCCGTAATGGTTGCCTTGCCCGTCCAGTAAGAACCATCCTGTCTTGCATATTTTACTGTTACAGGCTTTCTGTTCATGTAGCACTCATCAAGCTTGGTGTAGGCTTCATCACCTTCCAAGACTAAGGCATCTGCATCAATGCCCCAGCTTCTCAGGCCCGGAATAGTATCCTTCCAGCCTTCACTGGTTTTGGAGCTTGCATCAATCTCGTCTGCCTGCCTTTTAAAAGTGGCACTGCGCTGACCGCCTAGAACCTTATATTCCGGTGTGTCATCAGTACCGACATTCACGGAAATCAAAAAATCCACGCCATCTACAGGTGTACTCATATCTTATCCTCCTTATATATTTTGAGTTTTATGTTAATCGTTCCCTGCCTATATTCCTCGATACGTTCTACTTTTACTAGGTCTAAAGACTGAGTAATGACTTTCAGGCTAGGTCCTAAGTCGTAGTCGGTATCGGTAAAAGCAGCACGGATTCTCTCCGTAATGTTGTTTATTTCCTTATCACCCTTATAGTCAGAATAAATAAGCACTCCCGCTGATACTTCAAAACCTTTGGTGGTCTTGGAGTCCCAGGGAGTGCTTTCTACTTCTGCCAGTACTACATAGGGTTTCTTCTTGTTCTCCGGTACGCTGTCAAAAACCTGGCAGCCGGAGCAAGCTACAAGTTTATCAAAAATAGCCTTATTAACTTCCAGCAGCATTACTTATCCACCACCTCCCCTATTTTCTTCATGATATCTTCTTGTACTTCAGGCAGCACTTCTTCCCGGCTCTCTTTCATAAAGTGTTTAGGCTTTATGCCCTTTTTAGTACCATGCTCATGAAAATGGGCAATGTAGGAATAAGGTTTAACGAAGTAACCTACACCACCCTTTTTCATCTTCTTAACCTTGATACTTTTTCTTAATCTGCCGGTATCCTTCGGTGCCTTTTTCTTAGCTGCCTTCTGAATCTTTCTGGCACCTTCCTTAGTACTTTTGTCTAGAACATCACTCATGGCCAAGCGTACCGTCTTTATTCTTCCTAAAGTTTTAGTAAGGCCTTCTACAGTAAGGGTAGTATTAGGCATCTGGTGGCACCTCCCTAGCAATAAGCTTCAAGTAGCTATTTTTCTCCATGATATTAACCGCAGGCGCTATCTGCTCAAACTCCCTAGTACCGATATATAATCTATCGGTAAAAAGCACGTCCTTCCTGTACCTCATGGTTATTTCATAATCAGAAATGGTCATAACTTCTTCAGCATCCAGTTCCTTGCTGACCGTCTTATTTACCAGCTTGGCCCACACCTTGGCATATTCCACATAGTTTTCAGCATAGCCTCCCGCTTCATCCTCTGTCTTAGTCAGGTGCTTAAGGGTTACCCTGCTGTTTAATTGTCCTGGATTCATCCTACCACTCTGCCTTTCTGTAAGGTCTTAGCAAGGTATAAACCACCTCTGGCACATCCTCACCACTACGTTCTTCATAGAAGTGAGTGACAAGGATCAGAATAGCCTGCTTAATGGGAGGTTCCATTAATTCTTCAGTAAGTTCATACCGGAGGATATCTTCACAGCAGTCCTGGGCCAGGATAATAAGAGAGGAGATGAGGTTGTCTTCCTCATCCCCGTCTATCCTTAAATATGCCTTAGCCTCTGCTACCGTTATCAGCTTGTCACTCATCTAGTTCCTCCTAGGCTTGCAGTTTAAGAATCTGTACTGCTTCCGGCAGGATAAGCTTGCCATCCACACGTTCCTTAACTACATAACCAATCATGCCATTACCGGCAAAGAGCTCACGTAACTCTTGCATAGATCTGGTGCCTCTATCGCCAATGTTGTAGTAGCTGTAATCACCAAAGGAAATGTGCGTCTTAGGTGCATAAGCAGAGGTGTATACGCTATAGCCTAAAAGCTTATCCGGCTCGCCTGCCTGATAAGAAGGCTGCCACATATAAGCGCCATTGTTGTCCTTCAGCTTACGTAAAGACAGTAAAGTCTGGTCGTTCAAAATAAACTTGGCAGTCTTGCGGTATGGTCTCTTTAAAGCATAGACCAGGTCTAAAACATCATCGGACTTAATGGCAGCGGTCAAGGTATTAGCCACAGTGCCACCACCCGTTTCTGCAAAAAGGCCCAAAGGCTTACCTTTGCCATCACCGTTTAAGAAAGCATCTTCTTCAGCATTGGCCATAGCCTTGCCAAATTCGGTAATGATGTAGTTCTCAAGGTTAAAAGCATTGTCGTAAAGCAATTCTTCGGTAATCTTAATAGCCACATGAAGCTTGTGAGCATCCAGTAAGGTCTGGCCAAAAGTAGCATCACTAAACACTAAAGCGCCACCTTCTTCAATCCAAGCTGCAGCCGGCTTAGTTGCTGCGATATTAATCTTATGCTCACCGGAAGTAGTAATAGTGGTAGCCAAACCACGCATAATGTTATCTTCCGTCAGCACATCAATGATGCGCTTGTCATATTCCTCAGGTACCAGATACCCGCCATCGGCATCAACGCCTTCTTGCAACAGATTAGATACCTGTTTGAAGTTGGAACGCATAGCCTTCAGTAAGTCCTGGGCATAACCTTTTCTGGCACGAG
>Ga0268360_1001311_pt1 | contig 27471 bp, 20 predicted proteins | sample BioMet11_FD_192465 | JGI IMG/M metagenome (GOLD analysis project Ga0268360, IMG submission 192465) | Sewage microbial communities from Oakland, California, United States - Biofuel 11 (Illumina Assembly) | ecosystem: Engineered > Wastewater > Sewage > Unclassified | place: USA: California... | reverse complement strand
CGTCCCTCCGAGTCGATGGCCGCCACCTTGGTCGTCGTGGACCCCGCGTCTATGCCTATGAAGGCCGGGCCCTCGAGGCGGGAGGGATCCAGCCGGGGCAGGGAGGCGGCCCCGTGGCGGGCGCGGAACTCGGCGAGCTCGGTCCCGGCGAAGAGGGGACGCATGCGCTCCGACCGCCCGGCCCCTCCGCCCTCCTCGCGGGCGGAGCGCGCCAGCGCCTTCAGGTCCAGCCCGCCCCCCCCGGCCTCGGCTTCGTCGGCCCCCGCCTCGATGGCGGCGCCCATGGCCACGAAGAGCCGGCCGTCAGAAGGCAGGAGCACGTCCTCCGGCCCGAGCTTGAGCGTCATGGCGAATCGCCTACGGAGCTGGGGGAGGAAGTGCAGGGGCCCGCCCAGGAAGGCCACGCGGCCCCGGATGGGCCGGCCGCAGGCGAGGCCTGAGATCGTCTGGTTGACCACCGCCTGGAAGACGCTGGCGGCCAGGTCCTCCCGGCGGGCGCCCTCGTTGATGAGGGGCTGGATATCGGCCTTGGCGAAGACGCCGCAGCGGGCTGCGATGGGGTAGATCGTCTCGGCGCGGGACGCGAGCTCGTCCAAGCCGCCGGTGTCCGTGGCGAGGAGAATGGCCATCTGGTCGAGGAAGGCGCCGGTCCCCCCGGCGCAGCTGCCGTTCATCCGCTGTTCGAGGCGGTCGCCGAAGTAGGTGATCTTGGCGTCCTCGCCGCCGAGCTCGATGGCCACGTCCGCCTTCGGGAGGAAGGCCTCCACCGCAGAGCGGCAGGCCATCACCTCCTGCACGAAGGGCAGGCGGAGGCGCTCGGCCTCCCCGATCCCCGCCGAGCCCGTGACCGCCACCCGCGCGTCGGCAGCGCGCTCGCCGAGGTCCCGGGCCGCCTCGTCGAGGAGCCCGGCGAGGGTGGCGCGCACGTCGGAACGGTGACGTTCGTAGCGCCCGAACGCCAGGTTCCCTCCCGAGTCGGTCGCGACTAGCTTGACTGTCGTGGATCCGACGTCGATACCTACCAACAGTTGTTCCGACATCGCAACGATAAAATCCTGCTTCGCGCCGAGGATGTCAAGCCGAAGGGGCTCGGTCCCCGCGAATATGCCGCCGGGGCTCCGCGCTGCGGCCCGGCTCCAGGGCCGCGCGGGGCTCCGGCGGTGAAGAGCCCCGGCCGCCCCTTCCTCCTCCGTCGCCGACCGTGCTAGGATCGTCTTTCGGAGGTAACGATGGCCATCGAGATGACCTACGCCATGCTCAAGCCGGGAGTCCTGCAGAGGCGCCTCGCCGGAGAGATCATCGCGCGGATCGAGCGCAAGGGTCTGAGGATCGTAGCCATGAAGATGCTGCGGATCCCCAGGGAGCTCGCCGAGACCCACTACGCCGAGCACCGGGAGAAGCCCTTCTTCGGGGAGCTCGTGACCTTCATCTGCTCCGGCCCCGTCGTCGCCCTGGCGATCGAGGGCGAGGACGCGATCGCCAGGGTGCGGGCCCTCTGCGGCGCCACCAAGGTCGACGCCGCGCTCCCGGGCACCATCCGCGGGGACTACGCGATGCACACCGGCCTCAACATCATCCACGCGTCCGACTCGGGCGCCAGCGCCGAGCGGGAGCTGGGGCTGTTCTTCAAGCCTTCGGAGCTCTGTCCCTGGACCGACGGGAACGATGCCTGGATCTGAGCCCGACCTCGATCGCGGGGGAGAGGCTCTCCCCCGCTGGGACCTCTCTTCAGTCTATCCTTCCTTCGATTCGGAGGAGTACGCCGCCGCCAAGGCGCGGATGGCCGCCCTCTCCTCCGAGTTCCTAGCCCACTTGGAGTCCCGGGCCGGGGACCTCGGCGCCTGGCTGGCCGCTGCCCTGGAGCTCGAGGAGTCGTGCGGCTCCCTCCACGAGACCCTCGCGGCCTACGCCTACGCCCGATTCTCCACGGACACCGGCGATCCCCGGGCCCTCGCCGAGATCAACGTGGTGGAGGAGCTGGGGCTTCCCCTGAATCGCGCCGAAGTGCTCTTCCGCAACGCCCTCGCCGCCCGCAGGACCGAGGTCGAAGCCCTGCTGGGCGATCCCCGGTTCGAGGACTTCGCCTTCCACCTCCGGGAGGAGCTCTTCTGGCAAGCGAAGCAGATGCCCCCGGAGCTCGAGGACCTGGCCGCGGACCTGCAGCGTTCGGGTGGCGACGCCTGGGGGAGGCTCCAGGAGTCCATCACCTCCTCGGCCAGCGCGCCCTGGCCCCCTTCGAAAAGCGCTCCGGCTGGAAGCTCAGGGAGCGCCGCCGGGCCCGGCTCCGCGGGCCGCAAGACTCTGGTCGAGCTGCGCAACCTCGCCTACGATCCCGACCGCTCGGTGCGCGAGGAAGCCTATCGCGCCGAGCTCGGCCTCTGCGAGTCCCTGAAGATCCCCGGAGCCGCGGCCCTCAACGGGGTCAAGGGCTTCTCGATTTCCCTCAACTCTCGCCGCGGCTGGGAGACGAGCCTCGACAAGTCCGCCGCCCAGGCGAGGGTAGACCGCGGCGCCCTCGACGCCCTGATCCTCGCCCTCGAGGAATCCCTCCCGGACTGGAGGCGCTACCTCCGGGCTAAGGCGAGGCTCCTCGGGATCGAGAGATGCGCCTTCTACGACCTCTTCGCCCCCCTCCCGCCGGCCCCGGGCGCCCCCTCGTCTCCTTCCTTCTCCTTCGGGGAGGCTCGGGCTTTCATCGTCGAGCGCTTGGCCGCCTTCGATCCCGGCATGGGCGCCTTCGCCTCCCGGGCCTTCGCGTCCTCGTGGATCGACGCGCAGCCCCGCCCGGGCAAGGTGGGCGGCGCCTACTGCATCGACTTCCCCGGCGCTGCGGCCTCGCGTATCCTGTGCAACTTCGACGGCTCCTTCAACGCGGTGGTCACCCTCGCCCACGAGCTGGGCCACGCGTGGCACTCGGATCTCCTCCGGGGCCAGCGCTACGCCTGCTCTCAGTACCCCATGACCCTCGCGGAGACCGCGTCGATCTTCTCCGAGACCCTGGTGTACGAGGCCGAGCTCGCGGCCGCCCCGGAGCAGTCCCGAGCCCGCCTCCTCGAGCAGCGGCTCCAGGACGTCTGCCAGGTGATCGTCGACATCCTCTCGCGCTTCTACTTCGAGCGCTGCGTTTTCGAGCGCCGACAGGCGGCCGAGCTCAGCCCCGAGGAGCTGTGCGAGCTCATGCTCGACGCCCAGCGGCGCAGCTACGGCGACGGCCTCGACGGGGATCTCCTCCACCCCTACATGTGGCTCGTGAAGAGCCACTACTACTCGACGGACCTCGCCTTCTACAACTTCCCCTACGCCTTCGGCCAGCTCTTCGCCTCGGCGCTCTACGCGCGCTCCGAGGCCGAGGGCCCCTCCTTCGCGGGGGCCTACAGGCGGATACTCGAGAGCACGGGCAAGATGAGCGCGGTCGCCCTGGCGGCGGCGTCGGGCTTCGACATACGCAAGCCGGACTTCTGGCGCGACGGCTTGGGGCTCTTCGCGCGCCGGATCGCGGAGCTCGAGGCGATGGCCGAGAGGGCTCCGAAGCACGGATCTAGGAGATGACGACATGGCGGAACGGATAGGCGTTATCGGGGCGGGGGCCTGGGGCACCGCCCTCGCCAAGGTGCTGGCCGAGTGCGGCCACGACGTGGCCATCTGGTGCCACGAGGCCGGCACCGCCGAGGAGATATCGAAGGCCCGGCGCAACGAGCGCTACCTCCCCGGCGTCGTCCTGCCCAAGGGCCTCGGGGCCGGGACCGACCCCCTCGAGATCGCGACGGGGAAGGACGTGGTGGTCCTCGCGGTGCCCTCGCCCTACCTCCTGGGCGTGGTGAAGGGGATCCTCCCGGCCCCCAACATCATGGACGGCGAATCCCTGATAGTCACGGTGACCAAGGGCTTCGCAGTCTCTCCCGGGGCCCAGGGCGCGGCCCGCGGGCCTCGGCTCCTCGTCGAGACCCTGGAGGACTACCTGCCCGGCCTCTACCGGGGCAACACGGTCTACCTCTCCGGGCCGAGCCACGCCGAGGAGGTCTCCCGGGGCAAGATCACGGGCCTCGCCGCCGCGAGCCAGAACGGCCGCAGCGCCATACGGGCGCGGGAGCTCTTCCGGGGTAGCCGAGTCCTCGTCTTCCCGTCCCTGGACGTCGTGGGCGTCCAGGTCTGCGCCGCGGCCAAGAACGTCGTGGCGGTGGCCTTCGGCATGCTGGACGCCATCGCCGGCAGGGGCCTCGAGAAGGGCGCCGAGGAGTTCGGCGACAACACCGAGTCCTTCCTCCTCGCGGCGGGCCTGAACGAGATGCAGACCCTCGGCCTGGCCCTGGGGGCCACCCACCCCGAGACCTTCACCTCCATCGCCGGAGTCGGGGACCTCGACGTCACCTGCCGCTCTATCCACGGCCGCAACCGGCGCTTCGGCCGGGAGATCGTCGAGAAGGACGTCCTCCGGCCCTTCAAGGACCTGGACGATCTCCTCTCCCGGATCGGGGAGCTGGGCTACCTCCCCGAGGGGGCCGTCGCCTGCAAGCACGTCCACGCCATCGCGGCGGAGCGCAAGCTCGAGCTCCCGATCATGGACGGAGTCCACAGCATCCTCGACCGGAGGATCGAGCCGATCGAATTCCTCGAGCGCTACCTCCGCTCCATGGGGGCCGACAGGGCGCCCCTCAGGGCCACCATACGCGCCGCCGCCCGAAGGCTCCACCTCCCCGACGCATCCTCGGTCGCGAAGAAGCCGAGGATGTCCTCCGGCGACAAGAAGCCCAAGGGGACCGCGAAGGAAGGGAAGTCGGCGAGGAAGATCGTCAGAGTCCCGAGCCTCCGCAAGAGCGACAAGAAGAAGGGTGGGGCCTGAGGACCGGCCGCTCAGCCGGGCGGCCCACGGCGTCAGCTCCCCGAGGCCTTGGACAGGCTCGATTAAGCTCTTTCCGCGGGAGCTGACGCCGAGATCGGCGCTTCGTCCGAGGCGGATGTCGGCTCTCCCTTTGGCTCCAGCTTGAACCGCGAGAGCTCGGCGTCCAGCCTGGCGCTCCCGCCCCCGACCTGATCGGCCAGGAGGCCGAAGCGGCGGGTCGCGCGGCCGATATCCTCGATCCCCGCCGCTATCTCGGCGACGGCCGACGAGACTTCCCGGGCGATGTCCCTGGCCTCCGACATCGTCGAGCGGAGTTCCGCGGATCCCGCGTCTATGGCCCTGGCTCCTTCCCTGACTATGTGCGAGCGCTCCTTGAGGCCGCTCGCCGCCTCGAGGACCCGTTCGCTCCCGGTCCTCACCTCGTCGATCCGCGCGTGCACCTCGGCCATGGCGCCGGACACCGCCTTGATACCCTCGTCGATGGAGGAGAAGGCGCTCGTCGTCTCGGCGTTCGAAGCCATGGCCTCGTCGATCTCGGCGATGATTCCCCGTATCGACCCGGAGATGTCCTTTGAGCTCCGGGCGGCCGCCTCCGACAGCTTCCGGATCTCCTCGGCGACCACCGAGAAGCCTCGCCCCGCCTCGCCGGCGTGGGCGGCCTCGATGGCCGCGTTCATGGCGAGGAGGTTGGTCTGGGCCGCTATCCCCTGGATCACCCCGGCCATCTCCTCGATGGTCGAAGTCCTGGCCAATATGGCGCTGACCCGGTCGAAGGCCTCGCCGAATATCGTCCTGCCCCGGCTCGACTCGGCGACGAGGGCCTCGGCCGAAGCGCGGCAGCGGTCCGCCATCTCGCGTATCCCGTCGATGGAGGCTAGGGTCTGGGTCACCGACGCGGTGGTCTCGTCGACCATCGCGCCCTGGCCCTCGGCCTGGGCGTTCAGGTCGTCGAGGCTGGCCCCGATCTTCTCCAGGGAACCCGCCGAGGACTCGACCCGGCCGGCGAGGTTCCCGATCTTCTCCCCGATGAGCCGCTCGCTCGACTCGATGCGCGACGCCGAGCTCCCCGTGTCCTCGGCCGCCCGGATCAGCATGTCCTTGGCCGAGAGGTTCTCCGACGATATGCGCTGGATCTCCGCGAGGGAGGCCGAGAGCCCGTCGAGGAAGGAGTTGAGGTTCTGGGCCAGGCGGCCGATCTCGTCCTGGGTGCCGACCCGGGCGCGCCCCGCGAGGTCCCGCTCCTTGAGGAGGGCGACGTTCCTCTCGATGGCCTCCACCGAGCCGGCTATGCCCGAGGCGATGGCCAGGGAGCCCGCCAGGGCAAGGGCGAGAATCAACAAGGCTATTCCCCCCGCTATGGCGAGGGCCCTTGAGCGGGCGGCGGCGATCTCCCGGTCGATCACCGCGAACTGCTCCGAGATGCTGGCCCGGGCGGCCTCCAAGGAGTCGTTCAGTATCGATACGTCGGTCGAGAGGGCCGCGATATGGGTCCTCGCCGCGGCTTGGACCTCGGCCTTGCCGGGCCGGGGCGGGGCCGACAGCATCTGGCCGACGCTCATGTTGTCTATGAACGTGTAGATGGCCTCGGCGTCGGCCTTCACCGAGGCGAGGTCGGCCTCGAGCTTGTCCAGGCGCTTCGCGTTGAGGGTCTCCAGGTCGACGATGACGCCGATGGCCTTGGCTATGTCGGCGCTCGCCGCCGGCAGCGCCTTCGCTTTGGACACCGCCCCGAAGGCCCCGCGGCTTCCCTCGACGGCCGCGGCGAAGGATTCCACCGCCGCGGGGAGCCGTATGGACTCGAGGCGGTTCAGGGCTACTTGCTGGGCGAGCAGGGCCTCCGAGAGCTGGGCGAAGCTCGCCCGCTCCCGGCCCATCCTCTCCGTCGGGGCGAGCAGGGCGAAGTAGACCGCCCCGGCCGCCACGAAGAGGAGGACGATGCCGATTATCTCGCCGAGGAGCTTGGCGCGTATACTGAGTCGCATTTGCCCCTCTCGTGGCCCGGAGGCCGCTACATCTTCACCATGACCTTGATGGCGTCCTCGGGCATGGACGCGGCGAAGTCGAAGGCCGCGATGGCGTCCTTGAAGTCGTAGCGGTGCGTGACGAGGGGCGCGACCTTGAGGGTGCCCGAAGCTATCATCTTCACGGTGCGCGGGTACATGTTGCGGTAGCGGAATATGTGCTTGATCGTGATCTCCTTGGCCTGGGCCGCCACCACGTCGAATGGGGCGGGCGCCGCGGGCATGCCGATCATGACCGCCCTCCCGCCCGGCCTCATGTAGCGGACGAAGGTGCCGGTGACCGCCGGGCTCCCGCTGGCGTCGAAGACGATGTCGACTCCCTCGGGAGCGACGCCGCGGACCGCCTCCTCGAGGCGCTCCACGGCCGAGTTGACGCACACGATGTTGCGCGAGAAGTTCTTCTTCACGATGTCGAGCTTCCCCTGCTTCACGTCGGAGAGCACGACCTTGGAGCATCCCGAGGCGAGGGCCGATATGGCGGCGCAGATGCCTATGGTGCCGGCCCCGAACACGAGGGCGACGTCGCCGGGCCGGATGCCCGCGGTGTCCGCCGAGTAGACGCCGATGGCTACCGGCTCCACCAGGGCCCCCTCCTCGAAGGACACGTTGTCGGGGATCTTGAACGTGAAGGCCGCAGGGTGGACCACGCTCTCGCGCATGCATCCGTGGATGGGGGGCGTGGCCCAGAACCGCACCGCGGGATCGAGGTTGTAGAGCCCTGCCAGGACCGACGGGCTGCCCGGCGCTGGGATCCCGGGCTCCATGCAGACCCGGTCGCCCACCCTGAGGCTCTCGACCCCGGAGCCAGCTTCGAGGACGACGCCGCTGGCCTCGTGGCCCAGGACCATGGGCTCCCGGACGACGAAGTCGCCGATCCTCCCGTGGAGATAGTAGTGCACGTCGCTGCCGCAGACGCCCACGTTCTTGATGCCGATCCTCACGTCGTTCGGACCGAGCTTCTCGTCCGACTCGAAGTTCTCGATCGCGAGCTTGTTGGTTTCCTTCAGTACGAGCGCCTTCATCGGGGCCTCCTCACATCGCTCTTAGCCGGGCCCGACCCATCGCCGGGGCGGATATGCTGTCGGACAGAATAATAGCCAACATGTGGTAAATTGCCAAGCAAAAAATTGAATTTTTGCGCAAAAAATATCTATAAAATTTGCATTATTTGTAGAGGACTCGTTCGCAATAGTTTCGGTATCCTACGCTTCTTCTGCTTTTTTCGCCAAGGGATAACTAATCGAAATAAAATATCAATATCATAATAACTATTATTAGTATAATAAATTAAACTGGTTTATCGCTGCTTTTCTATCGATATTACCCTCAGTGGCGGTCATTTTTTCACTTTTCGAAACGTGGCAAAATCGAATGTAGTATCACGCAAAAAATATGCTTGACAAATTGGAAATGAGACCTATATTGACGAAGCACTACTTGAGCTGATTTTACATTTTGCGCAAAAAAAAAGCCAGTTAGTAGTGTGTGGACTTTGCGCCACAATGGCAGTAAGAGGAGGCAGATTGTGTTGAAGAAACTCGTGCTAGTCGCGATCGCCGCATTGGCCCTCGTCGTCGGGCTGCCCGCCCAGGGCAAGACCTACAAGGTCGCCTACATCGCCCGCGCCCAGGCCGATTCCTTCGCCGCGTGGCTCGCCAACGCGGTGACCGACGAGGCTAAGAAGTACAAGGACCTGCAGGTCACCGTCTTCGACGGCCAGGCCAAGGACGACGTCGAGAACTCCCTCATCGAGAACGCCATCACCAACAAGTTCGACGTCATCATCATCCAGCCGAACAACGGCGAGTCTCAGCGGCCCTACGCCGAGAAGGTCGTCAAGGCCGGCATCTTCTGCATCACCACGAACGCCCGCATCTCCGGGATCCAGGGCGCGTCGTCCATCGACGCCGATCCCTACATGCAGGCCAAGGTGAACGCGGACCTCGCCGTCACCCAGGTTCCCAAGAACGCCAAGGTCGTCGTGCTCAACGGCCCCGACGGCAACTTCCACGCCACCAAGCGCCGGGCCAGCTGGCAGGACAACTTCTTCGCCAAGCGCCCCGACGTCAAGATCGTCGGCGAGCAGACCGCCAACTGGAACAAGGACGAGGCCATGAGGTACATGGAGGACTGGGTTCAGGCCAATCCTAAGATCGACGCCATCATCTCCATGAACGACAACATGTGCGCCGGCGCCCTCGAGGTCGTGAAGGGCAAGAAGGCCTACAAGAACATCTACGCCTACGGCGTTGACGGGACCGCCGAGGCCGCCCTCCTCATCAAGCAGGGGCTCATGACCTCCACCTGCCTCCAGAACGCCTACGCCCTCGCCGAGAAGCTCATGGACGCGTCCGAGCGGCTCGTCAACGGCAAGGACAAGACCATCAACGACGATATCGGCAACCCGCTCTACACGAAGAAGAACGTCGCGGAGCTCATCGCCATCCACAAGAAGGCCGGGGCCCTGAAGTAACAGCCCAGCGTTAGCTCACCGATCGAGGAATAGGCGAGCTTCGGAGGCCTAGCGCCCAGGAGCTCGCCTCGTTATTCTTCAATGGGTTCGCGACCCGACGCGCCTCGCGGGCGTCGCGATGCCCGCTCGAGGACACTATGGATTCTTATAAGCTAGAAGTGCGTAACGTGAGCAAGTCCTTCCCGGGCGTGCTGGCCCTGGACGATATCACGATCAAGGCCAGGCCCGGGTCTGTTCTCGTCCTCTGCGGTGAGAACGGCGCCGGGAAGTCGACGCTGATGAAGATCATCGACGGCATTTACCAGCCCGACAAGGGGAAGGTCTTGATCGACGGGAAGCCGGTGACGATCCGCAACCCCATCCAGGCGCGGAGCCTCGGCATATCGATGATCAACCAGGAGCTGAACTTCATCCCCGAGATCACCATCGAGGAGAACCTCTTCTGCGGCCGCCTGCCCAAGAGGGGGGCGATGATCGACTGGAAGCGCATCAGGGCGGAGACGAGCGCGCTCATCGAGAGGGAGAACCTTCACTACGCGCCGGACACGAGGATGAAGGACCTCTCCATCTCCGACATACAGATGCTCGAGATACTCAAGGCGATATCCCTGGACGCGAGCATCATCATCATGGACGAGCCGACTTCGGCGATAACCGACCGCGAGGTCGAGCGGCTGTTCGAGAAGATCGCCGAGCTGAAGGCCCGGGGCGCCTGCATAATATACATCTCCCACAAGATGAACGAGATATTCAAGATCGCCGACGATATCGCGGTCATGCGCGACGGCCGCGTGGTCGACTCACGCCCCAAGGAAGATTTCGACATCGACAACGTCATCTCCCTCATGGTGGGGCGCAAGCTCGAGAACAACTTCCCGGAGCGGCACCAGAGCCCGGGCGAGGTGGCCCTCGAGGTGGAGGGCCTATCCTGCCCGGGGGTGTTCAGGGACGTGAGCTTCCGCGTCCGGGGGGGCGAGATAGTGGGGTTCGCCGGCCTCATGGGGGCCGGGCGCACTGAAGTCATGCGCGCCGTCTTCGGCCTCGATCCCCACGGCTCCGGATCGATCAAAGTCCGCGGCAAAGAGGTGAGGATCGCGAGCGTGAACGACGGCATGAGGGCGCGGATCGCCATGCTGTCGGAGGACCGGCACCGCTACGGCATAGTCCCGATGCGGAGCGTGTGCGAGAACATCGGGCTCTCGAGCCTCAGGCGCTTCATCTACCGCGGGCGGCTCCACCGCGCCGAGGAGTCCAAGACGATCGCCGGGCTCTGCGAGGAGCTCTCGGTGAAGACGCCGTCCCTGTCGACGCCGGTGGAGGCCCTGAGCGGCGGCAACCAGCAGAAGGTGGTGCTCGGGAAGTGGATACTGAGCGACCCCGACATCCTCATCATGGACGAACCTACGCGAGGCATCGATGTGGGCGCGAAATACGAGATCTACAAGCTCATGGACGCCCTCGCCAACAAGGGTAAGGCGCTGGTCTTCGTCTCCTCCGAGCTGCCTGAGCTCATCGGGATGTGCGACCGGATCTACGTCATGTGCCAGGGCGAGATCACCGGCGAGCTGAAGAGGGGCGAGTTCACCCAGGAGGGGATCATGCGCTTCGCCACAGGCCAGGAAAACAAGGAAAGGGTACAGTGATGAAAGATCGGAACGCTATATCTCGCTTCTCGTGGTCGTCGATAAGCCGGCGCTACAGCATCTACCTCGTCCTCTTCGTCCTGGTCGCGATCAGCTCCTTCGTGAACCCCAACTTCCTCTCGGGCGAGAACCTATCGAACGTCGCGAGGCAGATCACCGTCACGACCATCCTCGCCTTCGGCGAGACCCTGCTCATCATCTGCGGCCTCATAGACCTCTCGTCGGGGTCGGTCCTCGCCCTGTCCGGGCTCCTCTCGGTCGCCAGCTACAAGGCGAGCGGCTCGATGGCCGTGGCCTTCGCGGTGGCCATCGGCGTGGCCCTGATCTGCAACCTGATCAACGCCCTCATGGTGGCGAAATTCGCCGTGCCGGCCTTCATAGCCACCCTGGCCATGCAGGAGATGGCCCGGGGCTCGGCGCTCCTCTTCACCAAGGGGCAGAACATCTACCAGATAGGGGACTATACGATGGTGGGGCAGGGCTCGGTTGGCTTCATCCCCATACCCCTGTTCTTCCTCCTGGCCTTCGTCCTGATGACGAGCTACATGCTGAACCAGACCCGCTTCGGGCGGGCGCTCTACGCCATCGGCGGCAACCAGGAAGCCGCGCGGGCCTCGGGCATCGGCATCGATAGGAACAAAGTCCTCGCCTTCGCGGTGAACGGCCTCCTCGTGGGAGTCGCGGGCGTCCTCTTCATGTCGCGGGTCAACGCGGGCCTGCCCAACGGCGGCATCGGCTACGAGATGAACGGCCTGACCGCCTCGATCATCGGCGGCACGAGCTTCTCGGGCGGCGCGGGCACGGCGGGCGGGACCATCGTGGGAGCGCTCATAGTCGGCTTCCTCAACAACATCCTGAACCTCGCCAACGTCAACTCCTACATGCAGCAGATCGTCCGAGGAGCCATCATCGCCCTCGCGGTCATCTACGATATCTGGACCAAGAACCGCAGGACGAAGAGCCTGGTCAAGGACGCCGCCAGTTAAGCGCCGGCGGAGGCCGGGCGCGGAAGCCATCGCTTGACTACCGCAAAACCGATCATTAGGATGGACGCGCGCGGCGGGCGGCCCCAAAGCCGCCCGCCGCCGCCGCCGGGTCCCTTGGAGTGTCATGCAAAATAAGTCCGTTCGGCTCGAGGACGTCGCCCAGAAGGCGGGAGTCTCCATCACCACCGTCTCCCACGTCATCAACAAGACGAGGTACGTCAAGCAGGAGACCCGGGAGCTGGTCCTCAAGATCCTCGAGGAGATGAACTACGACACCTCGAAGCCCAAGGTCAGGCAGAAGGCGTCCAAGCTCATCGGCGTCGTCGTGGCCGACATCACCGAGGATTACTACATCTCCGTAGTGAAGGCTATCGAGACCTACGCCACGGAGCAGGGCTTCTCGATCCTCCTGTGCGATTCCGAGGACGATGTCGAGAAGGAGAGGCGGAACGTCAAGGCGATGCTCGATCGCGACGTGAGCGGCCTCATCATCTCCCCGATCAACTGCGACAAGTACCCCAAGGACCTCAAGGACACGGCCATCCCCGTCGTGTTCATAGACCGGAAGTACAGCAAGCACGACAACGTCTTCGTCGGCATCAACAACCTCGAGTCGGGCTACTTCGGGGCCAAGTACCTGGCCTCGAAGGGCTGCGAGGCCATCGGCTTCATCGGCTACCCCGCGACGGTGTACACGACTCACCAGCGGGAGATCGGCTACCGGGAGTGCCTCCACGAGTGCGTGCCCGACTTCGAGCCCAAGGTCCTCAGCCTCAACTACCACCAGGAGGACTCGAACAAGCTCATACGGGAATTCGTCGAGAGCTTCCACCTCGACGGGGTCATCTGCGGCACCTCGGACATCTGCTACCAGATGATAGGCAGCCTCGAGGAGATGGGGATCAAGATCCCCGACAAGATGAAGATCGTGACCTACGACGACAACAAGTGGCTCGACTACCTCAAGTTCCCGATCTCGGTCATCACCCAACCGACGACCGAGATCGGGTTCACCGCCATAGACAGCCTCGTCCGCATGGTCCGCAACCCCGAGGAACGGAAGAAGGTCGCGACCGACATCTTCCTCGAGACCGGCTTCATCGACAGACTCTAGGGCCGAGAGGAGCCGCCTTGGGGCGCCGCCTCTCGGCGAAGCCTCTGGCGGCTCCGAGGCTTCAACCTCCTCGGGACGAGCGGCCCTTGAAGGGCTTCATAGACTTCTCGATGCTCTTCCACCTCCTCCTCTCGGCGTCCCGGGCGGCGTATTCTTCCCGGGTTTTTAGGTATGCGACTTCCCCTGACAGCTTCCTCCAGCTCCGGTAGCGATCGGGGTCCAGGGCGCCGGACTCCAGGGCCGCGAGGACGGCGCAGCCGGGCTCGGCCTCGTGCCTGCAGTCCCGGAAGCGGCAGCTCTCGGCCAGGACCTCGATCTCGGGGAAGGCCCCGTCGACGTCGCCCTCCTCGGCCCAGAGCTGGAGCTCCCGCATCCCCGGGGTGTCGATGACCAAGGCCCCCGAGGGCAGCCGGTAGAGCTGCCTCCGGGTGGTGGTGTGCCGCCCCCGCTCGTCGTCGCTCCTGACCGCCCCCGTGGCGGCCAGGTCTCTGCCGGCCAGGGCGTTGAGGAGGGTCGACTTCCCGGCCCCCGAGGAACCGAGGAGGACCACGGTCCTCCCCGGGGACAGGGAGGAGGCCAAGCCCTCGAGCCCGGCGCCCTCGGGGGCGCAGACGAGGTCGAGGCTTATCCCGGGGGCGGCTCGGGAGGCCTCGGCGAGGAGGGTAGCCGGGTCGACGGCCAAGTCCGCCTTGGTCAGGACGAGCCTGGCCTCCGCGGGCGCCGCCCGGGCCAGGGCCAGGTAGCGCTCGACGCGCCTCGGGTTCCAGTCCCTGCCGGCGGCGGTGACGATGAAGACCTCGTCCACGTTGGCCGCCGCCACCTGAGCTTCGACCTTGTCGCGGGCGGCGTCGCCGGGAGCCTTGCGCACGAAGGCGCTCCTCCTCGGCAGGACCGCCCCTATCATCCCCGGACCGTCCCGCCCCGGCCGGAAGGCGACCCAGTCGCCCACCGCCGGCGCGCCCACCGCCGCGCCCAGGTCCAGGGCGCGGCGGTAGGACCCCGAGACCTTCGCGTCCTCCTCCGACGGGGAGCCGTCCGGGGTCTCCCGGAGGACCCGGTAGCGATCCCGCATCTCCTCGACCACCCTGGCCGCCTCTTCGCCGCCCTCCGCGAGGGCGACGAAGCTCCTCTCGAAATATCCGTCGAAACCATAATCGCGCAACGCGCTAATCGATGCCACTTTGGCGCTTCCTCGTGCTGAGCCGCGGCCCGCGCTGGCCTCCACGCCGGAGACGGCGGGCCTCGTCCATCCGCCGAGCCCGCGAAGGGGGGGCGGAGATCCGTATGGCGCGCAGATGCATCCGCCCGCCGCGCGGCGGGCGAACATCCGCGGCCTCGACGGCCTCGGGGGGAGAAGTTGGCTGTAAAAGGGAAAGCCGCGCGGGACCGCGCGACCGCTTTAACTCGCCACGACGCCCCGGAGGCCGGCGAGCGCACTATCCGCGTGGTTCTTCGCGATGATCATGGAAGCCTCCTCCTGACGTCTGACTGAGGGAACGTACACGCCTCTGCGGCGCCCGCGGGCTAGGCCTGCGGGCGACTCGAAACGAACGCTCTCCGACTTTACTGCGCTGGGAGCCTGAGTGTAAAGCGGCGCCCGCCGACTTGAAAAACGGCGGCGGCCTCGAAATACTTAACTAAACTACTAGGAGATTCCTATGTCTGAATGGGAGGATCCTGCCGGCTTCGCCGTCAGGCTGGCGGCTCTCCACGACCTCACGGTGGACCTTTCCTGCGCGGCCGGGCTCGACGGTCTGTGCGAGCAGGCGGTCGGGCTGGGGCGCCGCGTCCTCGGCCTCGATCGGATCGGCATCTGGTTCGTCGATCCCCTGGACCCGGGGAACATCCGGGGCAGCTTCGGCATCGACGAGGCGGGCCGCGTCAGGGACGAGCGGGGCGTCAGGCTCAGGAGGTCGGCGTCCTCCCTCCCGCCCGACTTCTACGAGGGCAAGGAGCCGGTCTACTACATGGGTCGGGCCCCCTGCTTCGGCGACCACCTGAACGTCGTGGGAGAAGCTGAGAAGGCCCTCGCGCTCCTCTGGGACGGACGCAAGGTCATCGGCGAGATCGTGGTCGACAACCTCATCTCCCAGCGCCCGATAGAGGGAGGGCAGCTCGAACTCCTGGTCCGCTTCGCGCGCATGGTCGGGTTTCTGGCGAGCTTCAAGCTCGAGCAGGCCGAGCTCGAGCGCCTCTCCGGGACCGACGAGCTCACCGGCATCGTGAACCGAAGGACCGTCGTCCTCGTGTTGGAGAAGCAGCTCAGCCTGAGCCTCCGCAACGGCCGCCCCCTCTCGGTGGCCTTCGTGGACCTAGACGGGCTCAAGAGGGTGAACGACGCCTTCGGCCACGCCGCGGGGGACGAGTACATACGCGCCTCGTGCGATGTCCTCACCCGGGCCGTCAGGGTCTCGGACACCATCGGCCGCCTCGGCGGGGACGAGTTCCTGGCGGTGCTCCCGGACTGCGACGAGGAGGGGATCGGGGTGGTCGGCGCGAGGCTGAGGGCCCTGGTCGACGCGTGGAACGCTTCCGGCGATCGCGGGTACGCCATGTCCCTCAGCGCGGGCTTCGCCATGTCGAAGGAACTGGCCCAAGGCGGAGCCCGCCCGACGGCCTCCGCCCTCGTGGACCTGGCGGATTCGAGGATGTACGCGGAGAAGGCCCGCCGGGGCGAGCTCCGGACTTAGGGGAGGGGCGAGCCCGCTCGGCCGGACCTCGTCCCCCCGGCCCGGCCAGCCTCATCGCCTCCCGAAGAGCAGCGAGCGGAGGTAGGCGGTCGACTTCACGGCGTCGCCCTCGGCTATCAGGGCCCTCAGGTCCTCGCTGGTCCGATCGTCGAGCAGCTCCTCGGTGGACCTGAGGAACTCGACGCTGTTCCTCAGGGCTCCCTGGCCGTCCTCGCGGTAGGGATACTGGTCCATGGAGTACCAGCCGTCGTAGCCGATCTCCCGGAGCCAGAAGAGCAGCTCGAGGAACTCGGCGAAGTGCACCGAGCCCACGATCATGTCGTCGTCCCAGGAACGGTAGTTGTCGTTGAAGTGCATGTGGAAGAGCCTGCGCCCGAAATCGGTCAGGATGACCGCCGCCTCGGCCAGGTTCTCGCCGCCGACCAGGGAGTGCCCCGTGTCGATCGTCACGCCGACGTTGGGCCTGCCCGTCTCCTTGGCCACGAGCAGCGTGTCCGCGGCCCTGGCCCAGGTCGAATGGGTGCGAGGCTCCTTGGGCTTGTATTCCAGGGAGAACTTGATGTCGGGGTAGGCCTTCGCAGCCCGGGCCACGGCGTCGACGGTGTATCGCCGCTCGGCCCGATAATCCGACTGGAAGAGGTAGTCGTAGCCGTCCTGCCCCGGCCATAGGTTGATGAGAGGGCACCCGAGCTTCCTCGCCATCTCGGCGGCGGCGCAGGTCTCGTCGTAGGCTTGATCGCGTATGGCCGGGTCCTTGGCCGTGAAGGCGCCCTTGCCCCATCGCCGCTGGGAGAAGTGGTCGGGGATGATGGAGACGCAGGAGAGGCCGTGCTTGGCCAACAGCTCGCCGATCTCGTCGGCGTTCTCCCGGGTCACGTCCCAGGACCCCACGAGCTCGACCCCCTTCACTCCCGGTATCTCTGCCGCCTGGCGTATCATCTCCGCCTTCGGGGGCTGGCTCTTGTATCCCGTGGAGAGGAATCGATCGCAGGTGTTCCCGAGATTGCCCAAAATGATCGAGTACTTGATCATCCGAACCCTCCTTCTATCCTGACGCGGCGCTTCCTATGCGCCTCACGCTTTGGCGCTCCACGAGCTTCCCCCCGATGAGGACCTTGACCGAAGGCAGGTCCGCCTCGCCTCGGATCCGCGAGGCCACGAGCTGCGCGGCCATACGCCCTATCTGGGCCTTCGACACCTGGATGGTGGTAAGAGGCGGGTCGACTATCGCCGAGAGCGGCAGGTCGTCGAACCCCACGACCGATAGGTCGTCGGGCACGAGGATGCCCGCTTCGGCCAGAGCCTTGAGGCAGCCGCTGGCTATGATGTCGTTCGCGCACACGAGGGCCGTCGGCAACCTGGGCTTCGCCTCGAGAATCGCCTTCATGCCGTTGAGCGCACCGTGGAAGGTCTGGTCCACCACGAAGGTGAGGTCCCGATCGGCCTCGAGCCCGAGGCCTCGAAGCCCGACGGTGAAGCCTTCTTCCCTGAGCCGGAAGTTGCGCGTCTCGATGGCTCCCTTCACGAAGCCGATATCGCGGTGGCCCGCTTCGTAGAGGTACTTCAGCAGGAGGAAGATGGAATCCTCGTTGTTCATATCCACGAAGTCGAAATTGGCGAAGTCGAGGAACGTGTCGATGAAGACCAGGGGCCTCCGTAGGGAGGAGAAGCTCGCCACGTCGTCCTGACTCAGCTCCGTACCCAGGACGATGAACCCGTCTGCCGGATTGCCCATGGCGGCCTCGAGTATCCGATCGATCGGGGAGGGCTGGAAGCTCATGATCTCCAGGGAGAAGTTGAGCTGCTTCGCCCCTTGGCTCAAGCCCTCTATGTAGTCGGCGATGAACACGTCGTGGTCCCGGTTGACGGTGTGGCCATGCCTCGCGATCTGCAGGAGGCACAGGGACCCGGACTTGGCGACGCCCAGGGGGCGGTAGCCGAGCTCGCCGGCGGTCTTGAGTATCCTGTCTCGAAGCTCGACGCCGGCTCCGGGCTTGTTGTTCAGGACGAGGGACACGGTGGTTGGAGATACCCCGAGCCGTTCGGCTATGTCCTTAATGCGTACATTCATCGGATAGGAGCCTCGTGCGCGCGATGCGATACCTTTATCACGAGACTAGGGCCTGTTTGGGAATTCTGTCAAGAAAAACTAATTTTTTACTAAATATTACTGGCTCAGTGCTGGTTTGATTTTTCGAGTGCCTCGAACCTTGTTGGGGCCCTTTGGGGAACTTATCATTGCCGTACTTTGTACTATTGTTTGTGTAGTTGCGCTACAGTGTTTGGTCGTTTTTTACCATCAACAAGGTTCGAGGCACTGAATGCATGCCGAGTGACTTTTGTGATGGTAATGTAATTTCATAAATAGTTAGTGAAATATTCTTGACAGCCGCAGGGTCGGTGCTAGACTCAACCAGAATTATTTCTTGTTAACAGGAGGGCAAAAGTGAAACGGACTCTCGCCGCAGTGCTTTCGCTCGTACTGACTCTCGCCCTGGCCGTTCCTTTTTTCGGCCAGAGCTACGACCCCGCCAGCTTCAAGTCTTCTAAGCCCCAGTCGGCGTGGAAGATCGCCCTCGTCCCCAAGGACGCCACCAACGCGTGGTTCGTCCGGATGGAAGTGGGGGTGAAGCAGTTCGCCAAGGAGACGGGGATAAACGCTTTCCAGAAGGGGCCGCCCAAGACCGACGCCGCCATGCAGGCCCAGGTCATCGAGGACTTGATCGCCCAGGGCGTGGATGCCATCTGCGTGGTCCCAGTCGACCCTTCGGCCCTCGAGCCCGTGCTCGACGAGGCCCTGTCTAAGGGGATCGTCGTCATAACCCACGAGGGGGCCTCTCAGGAAAACACGTTGTACGATATAGAGGCTTTCTCCAACGAGGGGCTGGGCCAGACCATCATGGTCGAGCTCGCCAAGATGATGGGTGGCAGCGGCCTCTACACCACCATGGTCGGCAACGTCACCAACGCCTCCCACAACGAGTGGGCCGACGCCGGAGTGGCCTACGCCAAGGCGAAGTACCCCGGGATGACCCTCCTGGAAGCCGAGCCCCGCGTCGAGATAATGGACAACCTCGATACGGCTTACGAGCGCGCCAAGGAGCTCTTCAAGAAGTACCCCAACCTCAAGGGCGTCTTCGGGACCTCGTCGCTCTCCTCGCCGGGAGTCGCCAGGGCCATCGAGGAGCTCGGGCTGAAGGGCAAGGTCTTCGTGACCTCGGTCGGGCTGCCGAACGAGAACAAGGTCTACCTCAAGGACGGTACCCTGAAGTCGGTGCTGCTCTGGGATCCGAAGGACGCGGGCTACGCTCAGCTCGCCATGGCGGTCGCCGTGCTGAAGGGCGAGAAGGTCGCCAACGGCCTCAACCTCAAGGCGCCGGGTTGGACGAGCATGCAGTTCGCTCCCGGATCCTCCAAGGTCCTGCAGGGCAAGGGTTGGATCACCATCACGAAAGAGAACGTGGATACCTTCGGCTTCTAACCGCGCGTAGCCACCGCGGGGAGGGAGTCGGGCGCCCGGCCCGCGACGCAGCGCGTCGCGGGTTAGGCGCTCGGGGCCTGTCCCCGCGGGCTGATCGGCCGCTTTGGAGGTGCGGATGTCGGAGTCGGTGCTCAGGGTGGAGGGGATCAAGAAGTCCTTCGGGGGAGTGCAGGCTCTCAAGGGCGTGGATCTCGACATCCGCGGTGGGGAGATCCACTGCTTGGCGGGCGAGAACGGGTCCGGGAAATCGACGCTCATCAAGGTCATCTCTGGGGTGCACGAGCCGGACTCGGGGTCTATAGAGATCGGCGGCCGGCGCCGCGAGCGCTTGAGCCCGCGAGAGGCTATCGAGGCCGGCGTCCAGGTGATCTACCAGGACTTCTCGGTCTTCCCGAACCTCTCGGTGATGGAGAACCTGGCGCTCAACATGGAGCTCATGGATGGCCGGAAGCTGGTGAACTACCGGCGGGCCCGCGCCACCGCCTCGAGGGCGGTCTCCCTCATCGGCTTCGACGTCGACCTCGACGAGCGGGTGGAGAACCTGACGGTGGCCGACAGGCAGCTCATCGCGATCTGCCGGGCGCTCCTGCAGGACTCGAAGCTCCTCATCATGGACGAGCCGACTTCCGCCCTGACGAAGAAGGAGGTCAAGTCCCTTTTCTCGGTCATCAAGAGCCTCCAGGGCCGCGGGATGTCGATCCTCTTCGTGTCCCACAAGCTCGACGAGGTCTTCGAGATATCCGAGCGCTACACCATCCTGAGGAACGGCGAGAACGTGGCTTCTGGGAGCACCGGCGACCTGGACAGCAAGACCTTCGCCTACTATATGACCGGCCGGGAATTCGCCGACGAGTCCTATCGGCCCGGGCCGATAGCGGCGCCGCCGGTCCTCTCGGTCAAGGACCTCTGCCTGGAGGGCTGCTACGAGGGCGTCTCCTTCGACCTGGCGCCGGGGGAGATCCTCGGCATCACGGGGCTTCTGGGCTCGGGGCGGACCGAGCTCGTCGAGACTATCTTCGGCATATCGAGGCCCGATTCGGGCAGCGTCGCAGTCCGGGGCCGGGAAGTGAAGATAAGGAGCGTCAAGGCCGCGATCCGCCGGGGCATCGGTTACGTGCCCTCGGACCGGCTCACCGAGGGGCTCTTCCAGACCCAGACGATCGAGCGCAACATCGTCGTGGCGGTGCTCGAGAAGCTCAGCGGGCGCCTGGGCATCCTCCGGAGGAAGCTCGTCGCCGATACGACGGCCCGCTGGATCGCGGAGCTCTCGATCGCCACCGAGGATCCTTCGCTCCCCGTGCGGGTCCTCTCCGGAGGCAACCAGCAGAAGGTGGTCCTGGCGCGCTGGCTGGCGAACGACCTCGCGGTGCTGATCCTGAACGGCCCCACCGTGGGCGTGGACATCGGGGCCAAGTACGATATCCACGGGCTCATCCGGGCTCTCGCGGCCCGGGGACTCGCGGTCATCATCGTCTCCGACGATCTCCCGGAGGTGCTCTCGTGCGCGAGCAGGATCATCGTGATGAGGGGTGGGGCGTTCATAGAGGAGCTCGATCCGGCCGAGACCACCGAGGCGAAGCTCGGCGAGCTGTCCACGGGCGTGGCTTAGGGAGGTGGCGCAGGTGATCCAGCTCCATCGGCTCGCCAGGCGGTCCGAGCCCTACGTGCTCGCCGCGATAGTCGCGCTCTGCCTCCTCATCCAGGCGCGCTCGGGACAGTTCTTCTCGGGCAACAACCTCGTGGACGACGTCCGCTCCCTCATCGTGCCGGCGCTCTTCTCGATCGGCTGCATGATGGTCCTCGTGTCCGGGGGCATAGACGTCTCTTTCCCGGCCATTGCCTCCCTCGCCATGTACATGACCGACCGCATCCTCCTGGCCTCCCACTATTCGGGCAGCGTGGTGCTGGCCTACGCCATGGCCGCGGGCTTCGGGCTGGCCATGGGGGCCTTCAACGGCCTGCTCATCGCCTTCCTCAAGCTGCCCACCTTCGTGGTCACCCTCGGCACCTCCAGCCTCTACACGGGCATCATGTACGGGGCCCTCTCGGCCAGCGCCTCCGATGTCCCGCCCGCCATCGCGGCCCACGGCAAGGCGAAGCTCTTCACCGCCACCAACGAGCAGCTCGGCCTGACTTCCAACATGCCGGTGCAGGTGCTGATCCTCGCCGGGCTCATCGTGGTGGTGTTCTGCCTCCTGCGGTACACGATGCTGGGGCGGGGGATCTACGCGATCGGCGGCGATGAGGCGGCCGCCGAGAGGACGGGGTTCAACGTGCGGGCCATCAAGATGTTCCTCTACTGCTTCGTCGGCTTCACGGCCGGTATCACGGGCATCGTCAGGATATCCATGATGTCCTTCGCCGACCCGTCCACCATGCTGGGCATGGAGCTCACGGTGATCGCCGCCGTAGTCCTCGGGGGCACGAGGGTCACCGGGGGACTCGGCACCCTGACCGGCACCATCCTCGGAGTCACCCTGATGATAATCATGGCCAACAGCCTCATCCTCATCGGCATACCGACGTACTGGTCCCGGGTGTTCACTGGGGCGGTCATCATCGTGGGTACTGGCGTCACCGCCCACCAGGTCGGCTCGACCCGGCGGCGGGCCCGGGCCGCGGCGGCCCTGGGCGGCCTCGGCGGGGGCGTAGGAGCGGGACATGGGGAAGGCTGACCGCCGCGGCCGCGTGGGGAGGGGAGACAAGAACCTCCTGCGCCTCCTCGTCCTCCTCGCGCTGGTCTTCGCGCTCATGGCCGTCCTGCGGCCGGGGCAGTTCGCCACTGCCGCGAGCCTCAACTCGATGATGCGCCAGTTCCCCGAGTACGGCATCATGGCTATAGGCATAAGCCTGGCCATGATCACCGGCGGGATCGACCTCGGGGTAGTGGGCACGGCGAACCTCTCGGCCATCGTGGCGGCGAAGTACATGCTCGCCGCGGTCCCCAAGGGAGCCTCCCCAGCGGAGCTCGCGCCCTACCTGTTCGCGGCCGTCGCCCTGGCCGTCGCCACCGGGCTGGCCTGCGGGACCTTCGCCGGGACCCTCATCGCCCGGTTCAACATACCGGCCATCCTCGCGACCTTGGGGACCCAGCAGCTGTACACCGGCATAGCCATCGGCATCACCAACGGCCGGCCCCAGAGCCGGCTGCCGCTGCTCTACTCGAAGATCGGGAACACGGAGCTGTTCGGCTTCTTCCCCCTGTCCTTCGTCCTCTACGCCCTCATAGCCGTGGGGATCGGGCTCATGCTGTCGCGGTCGAGGTTCGGGACCTGCATGTACATGCTGGGCACGAACCCGAAGGCCGCCAGGTTCGCCGGGATCAACAACGCCTCGGTGATCATGCGGACCTACGTCCTGTCCGGCCTCCTCTCCTCGGTCGCGGGGCTCATCATGATGGCCCGGGCCAACTCGGCGAAGGCCGACTACGGCGCCCCCTACACGATGCAGTGCGTGCTCATCGCGGTGCTCGGGGGCGTCGACCCGAACGGCGGCTTCGGCAACATCGCGGGGGTCACGATGGCGATCCTCATACTCCAGTTCCTGTCGTCGGGGCTCAACATGTTCAACAGCGTGTCCAACTTCTACCGCGACGTCATCTGGGGCGGGGTGCTCATCCTGGTGCTCGTCTTCAACCGCATCCTCTCGCAGCGCGCCGAGCGCCGGGCCGCAGCCCGGAGGACCGCCCAGGGCCGCTGAAGAGGCCCTCGAAGACGGAGGGGGCGGCGGCGGAGCGCGAGAGTGGGGGTAGCGGAGGCAACCGGAGGGGCGGCGCGCGTCGGCCGCGCGCGTCGGGCGGCCTCTGCCCGCGGCGCGCCGCCCCGAGGATGCCGGAGCGAGGGGGAGCAGCGTCGCCCAACGTCTCGCCAGGGCTTGGCCCCGGGCGCCCGGAGGGCGAGGCGGGGAGGCGCCGCGCTCCCCCCCCTCGGGGGCGACCCGGGCCAGGGCGCTCGCCACTCCGCCCGGGGCCGACGGGAGGCCGCGCCTACAGGTCGCCGATCGTCGCGACCATGACCGCCTTGATGGTGTGCATGCGGTTCTCCGCCTCGTCGAAGACCACCGAGTGGCGGGAGCGGAAGACTTCGTCGGAGACTTCCATCGCCACGAGGCCGTGCTTCTTCTCGATCTCCTTGCCCACATCGGTCTCGGTGTCGTGGAAGGCCGGGAGACAGTGGAGGAAGATGGCGTCGGGGTTGCCGGTCTTCTTCACGAAGTCCATGGTGACCCGGTACTCCTGGAGCTGGGCTATGCGCTCGGCGAACTTCGCCTCCTCGCCCATGGAGACCCAGACGTCGGTGTAGAGGGCGTCGGCGCCCACCAGGGCCTTGTCCGCGTCCTCGATGGAGAAGAACTCGATGGAGCCGCCGGTGGCCGCGGCCACGGCATTCATCTCGGAAGTTAGGCGATCGTTGGGCCAGAGCGCCTTGGGGGCGAGGGCCACGAAGGCCATGCCCATCTTGGCGCAGCCGATCATGAGGGCGTTGCCCATGTTGTTCCGCGCGTCGCCGCAGTAGACGAGCTTGCAGTGGCCCAGGGGCTTGGCGACGTGCTCCTCGATGGTGAGGAGGTCGGCGAGGATCTGGGTGGGGTGGTCCTCGTCGGTGAGGCCGTTCCACACCGGGACGCCGGAGTACTTGGCGAGGTCCTCGACGAGCTTCTGGGAGAAGCCGCGGTACTCGATGCCGTCGTACATGCGCCCGAGGACCCGGGCGGTGTCCTCGACGGACTCCTTCTTGCCCATCTGGGAGTTGGTGAGGAAGGTGGCGTTGCCGCCCTCGTCCCAGCAGGCGACCTCGAAGGAGCAGCGGGTGCGGGTCGAGGTCTTGTCGAAGATGATGACGATGTTCTTTCGGTCGAGGAGCTCACCCTTCACGCCGGAACGCTTCTTGGCCTTGAGGTCCGCCGAGAGGTCGAGGAGGTAGCGGATCTCCTCGGTCGTGAAGTCCTTGAGGGTAAGGAAGCTGCGTCCTTTCAGGTTGACGGGCATGGAACACTCCTTTGCCGTCCATAATAGCAGGGGCTCCGGCCCCTCGGCTAGGGCGGCGAGGCGGGGAGGAGAGGGGGCGGGCGCGCGATGGCCAGCGAGAGAGGGGCGGCGACGGGGCGGCGGCCTCCGCCGCCCAGCGCGACATGGCGCTGCTCTACCCCCGGGTGTTCGCGACCGAGAGGGCGGGGCGGAGGATGGTGGCGGCCTGCGTCGGCGACGAGCTCCACGAGCTGGGAGTCCGCACGGTGGCCGAGGTCTTCGAGCTCCACGGCTGGGACAGCGTCTTCCTCGGGGCGGATGCGCCTCCGGCTTCCATCGTGGCCGAGGCGTCCCGGGAGAAGACGGATCTCCTTTGTCCCTCCTGCACGATCGGCAGCCGGGCTAGCGCCGCTTCGTCGGGTACAGGAATCGCTTGATGCTCTGCTTGGGAGTCTTCTCGAAGGGCTCCACCTGGCGCTCGATCCTGGCGAGGCGGGAGAAGGCGGCGAGCCGGGTGTTGGCCTCCCGCTTGATCTGCTCCATCATCGCGGTGAGGTTGCGCTCCGCCGAGGCGATCCGGGACTCCGCCCGCTCGGCCGCGAGCTGGGCGGCCTTGGTCATCCGGGAGGCCGCGACCTCCGCGCCCTCCAGTTCGTCCTTGACTTTCGCTGTGAGGAGCTCCAGGGCCTCGGGCTTGAGGTGCACGAGGGCGGTGAGGCCCCGCTCGTCGCCGTAGACCAGGGACTCGGATACGTAGGGCGAGGCGTTGAGCACCGCTTCGATCTCCTCGGGGTAGATGTTCTCCCCCGAGGCGCCGAGGATCATGGTCTTGGTCCTGCCCCGCACCGTGACTCGGCCTTGGCGGTCCACGGTGCCCAGATCGCCGGTGCGGAACCAGCCGTCGGCGGTGAAGGCCTCGGCGCTGCGCTCCGGGTCCTTGTAGTACCCCGGGAAGACGTTGTCGCCCTTGACCTGGATTTCCCCCTCGCCGGTGTCGGGCCGGGGATCGGCGACCCGGATGAGGACCTGGTTCGAGGGGAAGCCGGTGGTGTGGACCTTTACCCGGCCGGGCTGGTTGCCCGCCACGAGGGGCGCGGTCTCGGTGAGGCCGTACCCGATGGAGTACTTGAACCGGGCGTGGTGGAGGAAGGTCTCGGTCTCCGCCCCGAGGGGGGCGCCGCCGATGCCGAAGAAGCGGATCTTGCCGCCGAAGGTCCGCTTGAGCTTGAGGCCGCCGACCCAGTCCAGGACGGGCCTCAGGAAGGGAACCCTGTAGAGGGGGACCGCCTCGAGGGCGGGCTTCACGGCGGAGTTGTAGATCTTCTCGATCACCAGGGGCACCGAGAGCATGATCGTCGGCCTCACCGCCGCGAGGGCCGGGAGGAGGGCGGTCACCGAGGGCGGACGGCTCAGGTAGTAGACCGCCGAGCCGTGCATCATCGGGATGAGGAATCCGATGGTGAACTCGTAGGAGTGGGCCAGGGGGAGTATGGAGAGGAGTCGGTCGGTCCTGCCGAGGACGATGAAGCGGCGGGAGGCGACGGCGTCGAAGACGAAGTTGCGGTGGGTGAGCATGACTCCCTTGGGCATGCCCATGGTCCCCGAGGTGTAGAGGATCGAGGCGAGGTCTTCGGGATGGATATCCGGGGAGACGAAGAAGCTCGCGGCCCGGTCGATGGCGTCGGGGGATACCAAGGCCGAGAGGGCGCCGGCGCCTGCCGGGGCCGCGATCACCGAGAGATCCTCGATGGACGCGAGGATGCGGCGCTCCCCCTCGCCGGACACCTTCGAGGCCAGGCGCTTCGACACGATGAGGACCTTGCTCTCCGAGTGCTCGAGGATCGTCGCGATCTGCTCGGGCAGGAAGTCCACCATGAGGGGCACGGCGACCGCGCCGGAGCACGATATGCCGAAGTAGGCGAGTCCCCACTCGGGCCGGTTCTCCGAGAGGATGGCGACCCGGTCGCCCTTCTTGACCCCCAAGAGGCCGAGGAAGGCCGATATCCGCCGGGACCGGGGCTCCAGGTCGCGGAAATAGACCGGCCCACCCTCGACCATGGCGAGGGCGGGTCGGTCGGCGTACCTCTCGGAACTTTTCTGGACTATCTCGGGGATGGTGTAGTTGTCGATGGGATACACTCTGTCAGGGCTCCTTGCCTAAGATATCGACCCGCCGCGCCTAGGAAGGTTGCGCCAACCGGATACATGTGCTTCGGCGCTTCGGGGCCCTCAAGCAAGTATAGCACAGCAATCGATGTCGCTAGTCCGCCGGCGATGGCGTATCGGATAGGCCGAAGGGGAATGCATTGTAGCCTTGCTAGTTTAGGGGAAGACAGGGTTGGCCCTCGGGATTTTTCTGTTAATTATATTCAATTAAAAGAAATATTTATTTCCAAAGCGGTGGCGCTCCAGAGGGGCTTTTGTATAGACCGACGCGTAGCCTCATGCTCGAAGCAGCATAAATATAAATAAAAAAGTAGCGATTAGAAAACCGGATGCCGTTCCATCCGCTATCGTTCCCGATCTGTCGATACTAGAATGGATGGACCCTTTGGATGCCCCTCCGCCGGTGGAATATATTCTTCTTAGCATCACTTCATCAGGCGCGATCGGCGTTCCACCGTGTGTCCCTAGGCCTGCGGCTCCCGGCCGCGGTGCCCTTGCTCTCTTCGCCAAGGCGTTGCCTCGCGCGTGACGAGTCGAAGACAGGAGCCGAGCCGAAATGATACATAAGCCCACATCCATCCCATCTTCTCATCAGTCCCGGACTTTTAAGCTCGGGCTGGCGTTGTGCGCGGCTATGCTCCTGGGGGCCTCGGGGGCCTGGGGAGCTTCGTACTTGTGGACCGGGAGCGCCCTCGACGGCAATTGGATCACTCCGACGAACTGGAACCCGAGCACCGGATACCCCGGCGACACCGTAGGATCCACCGATACGGCGGAGTTCAGCGCGACCGCGGATATCGCCATCACGACTTTCTCGGTGGCGGAGGCGCCCGATCTCGTAGTCGATTCCTCTTCCTTCACGGTCTCCCTGCCTGCCGCGAACTTCAATTCGGTCACGGTCGCCGGCAAGCTCGAGCTCACCGGCGCGGTGACGGTGGCGACCACCCTCTCAGGCTCGGGATCGATCGTGGGATCTTCGGGCAGCCTCGATCTCTCGACCTCCTCCTCCTCGACCTTCACGATCGGTTCCCTCGGGTCTTCGGGCACGCCCCTGGGGACCTTCGCGCCCAAGGCGGGCGGCACGACGAGGG
>Ga0268360_1001310_pt1 | contig 27497 bp, 4 predicted proteins | sample BioMet11_FD_192465 | JGI IMG/M metagenome (GOLD analysis project Ga0268360, IMG submission 192465) | Sewage microbial communities from Oakland, California, United States - Biofuel 11 (Illumina Assembly) | ecosystem: Engineered > Wastewater > Sewage > Unclassified | place: USA: California... | reverse complement strand
CCCCGCAGATTCCCTGGTGGAGATGAAGGGATTCGAACCCTCGGCCTCTGCCTTGCGAAGGCAGCGCTCTCCCAGCTGAGCTACATCCCCAGGCGCTTTCGCGCATGTGGCATTGTCGCAATTTGAGAGCCCCATGTCAACGTCGCGCGCCGACGTAGGAAAAAAAGATACAGGTTAATCTCATACCGATAAGAGAGCCGCCCCCCGCAGTAACGATAATGAACCCACCTCCATAAGGTGGGTGTCCTCACCGCTCGTTCCAGCTTCCTCAGCAACGGAGGATACCTGTACTTGAAACGAGACTTTGGACTCCCTTGTAAAACTTGTCGGTTCACCCAGTTTGTACCGCAGGGGGTCGGCGATACAACTATACGAGCTGGCGCCGTGCGGAAAAAGACTTGACTTGATGAAATACCTTCGCAATAGTGGAAGTTGTGGCACATGATATGCGTTATCTTCCTTGCCCATTGTGCGTTTACCCTCTTGTCTCGTCGACCGAAAGCGCCGATCTGTCGTTTCTTGTATCATTGATCGCGTTGCAATCATCGCGTCTCGGGAGGAGCGAAGGTGTCAGAGAGTCTGCCCTACCTCTGCGTCTTTGCCGCGGCGCTCCTCACGGCGCTCGCAACCACCCCGTTTGCACGGAAGATTGCCTGGCGCGTTGGTGCCGTCGACTATCCTAATGCACGCCGAATCAACTCCAAGCCCACGCCTCGCATGGGCGGCATTGCCATCTTCCTTGGCATCGTCGCCGCCTTCATCATTCAGTACGTGGGCACCTCGCTCTGGCACTGGCCCACGGTCCTCTCGCCCTCGCCGCACCTTCAGGTCAATTACTGGATGGTCGGCCTCTCGTTCGTGGTCATTTTCGTGACAGGCCTGCTCGATGACAGGTACTCACTCTCTCCCAAGCAGAAACTCGCCGGCCAGGTTGTCGCCGCCTCCGTCGCCGCTGCGGGCGGCCTTGTCATCGGCGTGATAAACAACCCCACCGGACCCGGAAACATTGAGCTCGGATGGCTCGCCTACCCCGCCACGGTTGTCTATCTCGTTGCCTACGTCAACATCATCAACCTCATTGACGGGCTTGACGGGCTTGCCGCGGGGGTCTCGTGCATCGCGTCCCTGACCATGTTCGTTCTCTCCACGTGGGCGGGGCGCATCGACGCCGCGATGCTCGCGGTAGCGGTGGCGGGCTCCGCCCTCGGCTTTCTTCGCTTCAACTTCCATCCTGCATCGATCTTCATGGGAGACTCGGGATCGCTCACGCTCGGCTTCGCGCTCGGAACGATATCGCTTCTCTCCGTCACGCGCATAGCGGGCCTTACCACCATCATCGTCCCTCTCGTCATCGCCGGTATCCCTATCATCGATACGTTCTCGGCCATTGTGCGGCGCGCGAGGGCCCACGTAAGCGTAGGCCAGGCGGACCGCGGGCATATCCACCATCGTCTCATCGCCGCCGGCTATGACCAGCGACAGGCCGTGCTCGTGGTCTACGTGTGGACCGCCCTGCTCTGCCTCGGGTCACTCGTCATGACGCAGGTCGAGACGGCTCCGCGCACGGCCATCTTCATCCTGCTGTTCGTTGCCTCGCTCGCGTTCGCGCGAAAGCTCCACCTCTTTGACCCGGTGCTTTTCCATCACTACGACCCGAGCACTGGCGAGGACAAGCTCGTGGCCCCGGGAGACAAGGCCTTCGACGAGGAGGCCGAGAAGCTCGAGGAGCGTCGCGAGGAGTTTCGAGGGGCCATCACGGGCAGCCAGGACGACGGGGGACGGAAGTAAGAGGTCTCCCGGCTTTCGAGACATCGGTGAGGGACCGCATATAAGGGCCGCTACCCCCGTTCTTGGAGCAGCGGCCCGACACGAACCCGTCCCTATTACAACCTGCTCTCAGGCAGCCTCCTTCTCGCTGCGCCTCCGTGCCACCAGGCCCGCACCCAACAGGAGAAGCGCCAGCACGACGAGGGCTCGTCCGGCCCCAGCACCATCGGTCAGGGCGTCTCCCACGCTCGGTACGAAAAGCCTTTCGACAATACCGGTGCCACCGTGTTCGGCACCGTCTTCCGGGATGCCGACACCATCATCGTGAAGGTTATGGTAGTAGGCACTACGATACCTTGAGCTCACGCTCACTCTCCCGGTCACGTCGATGACGAGCGGGTCCGCTTCGGAACCGACGGCACCTGTGGCCTCGAGCAGAAGGTTCGCGGCCCTGATGACGCCCCCACGAACCGCCCCCTCGGCACCGAGCTCGACGTCGTCTACCGCAGCCATCCCCTTGATGACAAGAACTGGGGCAAGGCTCCTGAGGTAGATGCTCAGCCCGACGGCGCTAAGGTTCTCGACGTCGATGACGAACGGTGTAGCATGCGAGCCGATGTTGCCGCCCGCCGCAAGGGCGGCAGTCTTCGCGATCACGTTCGCTCCGCCACCCGTGCCGAAGAGGTTACCCCCGGCGCTGATCTCGGCATCGTCCTCCGCGTTCACCTCGCGCACGCCCAGATCGGCGATGCCCCTGACGAACACGTTCTTTCCAGAAGCCGTGAGGTCCTCCGTGTCGACGAGGAGCGGATCGCTCCTGACGCCCACGTCGCCGTTGGCGCTGCGAATCACGATGCGATCGGCCGCGACGTCGGGGGCATCCGTATCGTTGTCGGCGACGATGGTACCCGTCGCGGAAATCGTTATGCTTCTCGCCGCAATCGGTGCCACGACCAAGGCGCCATCGCTCTCGACGTTGATCACGTCGATCTTGCCGACCGCGTCGTTGGGGTGCATGCGAAGCGTGCCACCCACCGCGACGGAGAGGGCGTTGGCATCCGCACCAACGGAGTCGGCCGTTACGTCAAGGTCGCCGCCTGTGGTGATAGAGGGCGTCACCTCCTGTGCGAGGAGTGCGTCATACTGGGCGCGCAGGGTAAGGGCCCTTACCGTCTCGTCGGCGGCCTTCTGAAGGAGGTCGTTTCGCTCGTCATTGAGGATGTCGTAGGCGTCTAGGGCGTCATCTCGAACCTGAGTGGCCGTGACGAGGTCGCCTGCTGCCGCCGTATGCGCCTTCGAAGCTGCGGTGAGCGCCTCTTGCGCCTTGTCAGCCTTGTCCCGAGCCGCAGCGACGGCAGCGTCAAGTGCGTCTTGCGTGACGTCGGCCTTGTCGATGCCAAGCCTGACGGCAAGACCGGCGATAACGTCCGCGAGGGATTCCTCGGCACTCTCGAGACCCGCCTGGGCTGCGTCTACGTCATCCTGGGCTTTCTGAAGCTGGCTCTCGGTGGCGTTCGGGTTGTTCCGCAAGGTTTCCAGGGCCGACTGTGCCTGCGTAAGCGCTTTCTTTGCATCGTCCACGGCGGCGCTTGCGTCCGCAAGCTCCTTCGCATCCGCCCGGGCGTCCGCGAGATCTTTCTCGGCTGCTTTCGCATTTGCATCAGCCATCGCCTCGGCATTCCTTCTGGCCTCTTCGGTTGCCTTTGCCTTAGCGAGATCAGCCTCCGCAGACTCGTACTTGGCGAGCAGCCGTGCGACTTCCTCGGTGCGTACCTCCGCGGCCGTCTTGTCGCTCGCGGCGGAGGCCTCTGCCGCACGAGCAGCCGCCAGCAGTGCAGCGAGGCCAGAGGTCTTGTCCATGGCGTCGGCGTCGATGAGAGAGCCGTTCTTTACTACGAGCGTGGTGCCGCCGCCGGAGGTGATGGCCCCTACGCGCATATCCCCATCGACTTCGGTGAGGAAGACGTCTCTGGGAGAGCTCGCGTTGACCGTGTCTGCGCTCGTCGTGCCGACGCCGTTGGTATCAAGCGTGATGGGCATGCCAGCCGATCCGACAAGGCCCTTGAGAGAGACGAGGGTTACGCCGGCGGCCGTGATGTTGGGAGTCGTCTCGCTCGCGTCGCGGACATCAACGATATCGCCCGTCGCAGAGAGCGTGACCATACCGCCAGCGCTGATGGCGTCGACACCCAGAGGACCGGTTGCTTCGACGACGTTCACGTTGCCTGTCGCGGTTCCCGCCACGGAGCCAGCGGCATCATAGTCGGATGCCATGATCCAGGCATAACCGATCGTCTCGACCAGCTGATAGGTGTTGGTGTCCTCGTCGAAGACGACCCTGGCGCCGGTGACGCCCCCGGGCCTGCCCGTCTTGGGATCGATCGTGACGATGGGAGCGGTGATATCTCCGACGGGGACGGTCCAAGCCTCTCCCGTCTCTATGACGAGGGCGCGGGCATCGGTGCCCACGCTGCCGGCAGCGAAGAAGCAGACGCGCTTGGCCTTCACGTTGACGGCCTCGTCGACCTTGGCGACGATGTCGCCCGCAGCGTGGTCGGTTGTCTTGAGCGTGACCACGCCAAAGTCGGAGAACACCCTGCCTACGGTCATGATGCCCGTGGCCTGGCTGATGGAAATGTCCCCGATGCTGGTCACGTAGGCACTGCCCGTAGCCTCGCCGACAGCCACCGCGAACGTACGCGGACCAAGCGCATCAGGCATGGTGCTGGGATAGTCGGCCTTGCTCCACGCCTCGTTGAGAAGCGCGGCCACGTCCTCGGGAGTCAGCAGCTTGTTCACGAGGGCGAGAAGATCGGCATCCTCGAACGCATCTCGGCCCATGAGCAGCTTGACAGCTTCTGCAAACGTCATGCTATCGAGCACGTACTCCTGCTTGATGGCACCGCCCTCGTCAACGATCGGGTTTCCGTGATCGTCTAGGACCTGCCGCTGGGTGGTCAACCCGGCAAGGAATGCCTTGGTGATGTCAGACGGCGTATCGGGGGTGACCTGGCCGCCCTCGCCCTCTTCGGAAGACATGGCGACCACTGCGGTACCAACGCTTCCAGGGACAGCGGGAGGAGCGGGGGTCACGGTCGCAAGCATCTCATCCATGACCTTCTGAATGCGCTTGGCGGTCCACTCGTCCATGCCGATGACCTTTGCGAGCCAGGCGGCGGTCACGCGCTCGTCCTTGGCCTCGATCAGACTGGTGAGAATTGCCTCCACATTGGTGGGGTCAAGCAGGCCCACGATGTCGTCTCGGTCCGTCAGACGCTTGAGAATCCATGCGGTCAGCTCGTCGACGCTGCCGCTGACAAGCGTGACGCTCACGTCTTGACTTGCGTCGTCGCCCAGCTTGAGACCTACGCGCACGTTACCGTTCTCGTCACGACCGGTCGTGGTGGCATTGGGCGCGCTTGCATCGATGGCATGGAGATAGTAGCTGGCCACATGCGTGATATCGAGGGTGACACCCTCCGGGATGTCGATGTCGAGGTAGTTGTCAGGACCATTGATGTCCCCGTTCGTGGCAAACGTCAGGGTATCCCCCGCAGCACCGGTGATGGTGCCTCCCACGATGGAAGCCTTGCCGCTGACATCAAGGCTCACGCTTTCGGCGAGCACCGCATCGGAGAAGGATACGGAGCCCTCTGCTGAGCGCATGATAACCGAGGAGCGCGTGCCTGCGTGAATCGACCCGCCTGCAACGATGCGAACGCCCGAGAGTTCGAGAACGGCACCATCACCTGTCTTGCCGGCGCCATCGATGACAAAGTTCTGGAAGAGGTTATCACGACCGCCGGAGAGGACCACCCTGGAATCCACACCCATCTGAATGCGACCCTCGGTTCCCGCCGACTCGTCGACATACGTTCCGATGACGTCACGACCGGCAGCGAGTTCGAGCCTTCCACCAGCCTGAACGTTGACGAGCGTATAGATGATGTCTTCCGTGGCCATGAGGTGGTAGTCGCCGGTACTCGCAACGGAAAGGTTGGTGGGAATGCGCGTAGAACCGATCGTCTTGATGAAGGCGGAGCCAAGGACGGTGTTCGCATCCGCGTCGTCGAGCGTGCCAAACGTGAGTTCCGTCTCGCCGCCCTTGGTGAATGGTGCTACCGTCAACGGATCGTCCAACGTGCCTACGTGGATTCCCGACGTGATGAGCTTGATTGTATCTCCCGTAAGGGAGGCACCGTCCCCGTCCGCTCCGTCGAGGACGCGCGCGCCCTTGCCTTGGTCGGCAAGCGTGACGATGAGCGTCTTTCCCGCGAGGTCATTGAGGGCGTAGCTGCAACCGGAGAGCGTCGCCATGCTCCACGGTGTCAGCGCGCCCGCGTTCTTTGGTAGCGTCACGTTGCCGTCGGAGTCGACCGTCGTCCCGCTCTTGAGAACGTATTCGATGAACAGCGGCGCGGTCTCGGTCACTCCGTCTACGACTTCATAGTACGTACGAGAGGTGAAACAGACCTCTCCTTCGCAGGAGACCGCGAACTCCTTTACGGTAACGTCATGCAGCGTATCGTCGATCGACAGGGTCTGACCGGTCTTGGTCGTCGTATCACCGATGCTTGCGAGGTTCCAGGTTGCACCGCCGTCAAACGAGACAAAGTAGTTACCACTCACGCTCTTGGCAACCAAGACGTTCTTGGAATCACATTTCTCGGAGGTGAGGAGCTCGAGACGAACGTCCTGGTCTTTTGCGAGCACGAGTGCCGCATCCGCAGATCCAATGGTTGTGGAGAGATAGCTCGACACGAAGGCTGACGTGGTGGATGGAAGGTAGTATGCCTGATAACCATTGTTACCGAAGAAGTAATACGTGCCGTCGGTCGCAACGTAGAGGACGGAGGCTATCTGATATGCACTCGTCACGGATGCGGTACCCGCCATCCTGGTGTTCTCGGGCAGCGTCACGCTACTGATGGGGATGCCCAACACCCTGCCGGAGAGAGAAAGCTGACCTGAGGGATTGTCGTCATCGGCCCTGCGTGCTGTGGCCCAAGAGCTACCAGAACGAACAGCATCCGCGTCGGCTACGGCCCTCCATGCATCCGCGACGTCTGAAGCACTCGCCGTTCCGCTTGCCACCAAAGTGTTGTAGCGGCCCAGGGCATCCTGGTACGTCTCTTCGGCCTGGGCGTCTTCGCTGAGCCCGAGCGACCCCAGAGAGAGCGTCACGTAGCCAACCGTAACGGAGTAGTTATACAGGGAGACATACAGGCGCATATAGAGGTTGTCTCTGACGTTGTATGCCACGGGGAAGGACCCTGTGTAGGTGATGGAGCTCTGGGGGGCGTCTTTGCCGTTACCGTTCTGTCCGTCAATGGTGAACTCCAGGGGCGAGAGCTCAAGCTGCGCGGTCCAGATCTTATTCTCCAGAGCGGTGTAGAGACTCCTTACGGCGGCAGGGGTCTTATCTGTGACGCTGCCCATGTTCACGTGGTAGGTCGAGGTCGACGCATCGTAGACGATGGCATCGAGAGCAACGGTATTCAAGTAAGGGAGACCGGAGGACAAGTACGACCAGAACGTGTAGGAGAACGTCTTGGTAGAAACTTCATACTGCACGGTTTCCGTTGTTCCGGCGAAGTTGCTGATTGAGATTGCAGAAGGTTCGGTAGAGATCGCGTCGATGACCGAGCTGTTGTACGCCGTCCTATCCCAGCCTATCTCATATCCCAAGAATCCGCTCGGCCCCCAGATCTCGCTGAGATACATCTTTTTATCAGAGTCGTACTTCTTTCCCGTAAAGACGTCCGTGATGCCCGTCTTTGTCTCGCCGTTCTCTACGTACGTATAAGTTACCATACCGTTGTAGTTGATTGCATCGCTTGCAGTGCCAACGCTCGTGCCACCGCTAGAGATGGAATACACCGACACCTTGTTCGTCGCGCTGTCATAGGATACGAGATAGAAGTCGCTGACCGAAGAGTCTCCGAAGGCGGCCTGCAGACCATAAGCGCTATCGCTCATCTGGTAATAGATCACGGTCCCGCACGTCCAGAGCCTGGAGAGACCCATGGTGATCTCCGTACTGGCCGTGTTGTCGGGGTCGCCCGAGGTGTCTTTCACGCTCACCACGAACTTGATGCTCCCCCTGCTGACCGCATCGATGAACCATGATCCGTCCATGGCGGAGAGCAGTGCGTCAAAGGTTGCCCCCGACTCAACGTCAATCGTCCCGGTTGAGAGATTGACGCTTACGCCATCGGCGATCTTGGCAATGAGCTGGCCGTCGGAGTTCGTTAGGAGCGCGTAGTCGGCGAGCGCCATGTCGGCGCCACCTTCGACGATACGGCACACGATGCCGTTGACATCCGTGTAGATGACGGTCCCATTGGGCAGGAGGTACTCGTTCATCTCGGTACCTTCGTTGTAGCCCACCCAGTAGCGCCTCAGATTTGTAAGATCAAGCGTGACGGGAGAGGTAAGGTACTCCACGCCCGTCTCGACGAACTCGAGCTCGCCGGGCATGGGCATCGTGATGATCGAGGAGTCCGCTGTGCGCGTGATGGTAATGGGCGGGTTGACGTAGATGTCGGTCACGCCCGACCCTTCGATTCCGCCCACCGTGGTGGCCACGTGATCGACAGCCGTCGAACCCTTGTAGACAATGACCGTATCGGTGATTCCGATGGTAATGTCACCAGCCGCGTGGATGCTCGTAACCGGGGCAGCGTCGTTTAGCCATGTGGAGTACACGTTGAAGCGAGTGGCGCTGCCGGCAACCCCGCCGACCGACGCCGCACCCATCACGTTGAGGATGTGCGCCCACACGGGGGCAACCGCGGCCGTGAGCGTCGTGGTGCTCAGGGTGTCACGCATCGAGAAGAGACCTCCGGCCCTCTCTGAATCCGTCCACAAGAAGGACACCGTGCCCTTCGGGTTGGCGATGAGACCCGCGACGACCACATTGCCCGCTCCCCTGCTCTCGATAGAAATGACGGGGATGATACCGGAGGACTTCGTGACGCCCTTTATGCGCCCGTTGATGCTCGGGTTGAGGTAGTTCACGTTCTCAGTCGTAATGGCGGCAAGCTGAACGTTCACGTCGGTACGGTTCACGATGGTTATGGAGGGCAGATAGTTCTGGTCATAGACGACATATCCCGCGCTCGGGTTACCCGAGATGGTGAGCTTGCCGGGAAGTGGATTGTAGATTGACGCAAAGACCAGCGTGCTGCCCTGCATGCTCCAGATGGACCGCTCGTTCTTAAGGCCAACCTGACGAACGGTGGGATTGGTCGAGCTTCCCGAGATGTCGATGACGATGCCGGCGGCGGCGTCACCAATGAAGAACACCACGCCAGACCCAATGGATACGTAGGCGGTGGAACTCGAGGGTGGCGTTTCGTACTTGTGGAGTGCGGAGACGAGCGAGGTGTGCGAGCCGTCTGCACGTGTCTTATAGATAATCGAGTTGCTTGCGTCCATCGAAACGTCTGCGCCATAGAGGGTCGCGTTCGAGACGGAGATGGTTGCTGTAAACGAGCTCCCACCCATGTCGGCGTTGGCGTCAGCGGCTCCTATGCCATGGATGATCGCCGTGGCATGAGAGTAGACGTTAGCCCCGCCGTTGTCATAGTCTTCGCCCGAATGGAGCGTGGTTCTTGTCGGGCTCAGCACCGCAAGCACATCGAGGTTGTCGTACCCGCGTAGGCTGGCGTTTTGGACGATCGTCTTGACGTTGACGATGGCCGAGAACACGGAGTGCGCATCCACGTTGCTGGCAAACGCCTTACCGCTGGAGTACATCCTGTCGACTGCCGCAAGGCTACCCACGAAGGCCTTGATGACAAGGTCATCAGCCGTAAGACAGGCCCTGTCGGCATCTGCCTGGGATGTCCCGCCGATAGTTACCAGCGAGTTGATGGTGAGACGAGTGTCAGAGCGGGTATCGGGCCTAGTGCCGATTCCCGAGGCAGAGATTCGGGCGATGTTGACAAAGCTTCTCATCGAGCTGTCCGCAAGGACGCTCACGGAGTTGAAGGTATCGATGATGGACGTCGCAGACTCTATGACGACCTCGGCGGTCGAGACGATCGTCGTGTAGGTGCGTGCCGTGCCGTAGGTCGCCATGCTCATCTTGCCTCTGACTATTGAGGTGGTCACGATGTCATCGTTCGCACCGGCAAGCGCCTTGATCATGATGTCGCCGAAGTCGGCGGCGAGCTTCGCGCCGCTCTTGACGATTACGGATACGACGCGGGTCAGGTAGTTGTACGCCTGAATCGCACCCTTAGAGACAAACCCACCCTTGGTGTCAACCACGGTCGTCGACTTCTGGGTGACGTCCGCCTCAGCAAGAACGGTGATGCCGTGTCTGGCGTTGAGGACCGCATTGTCATATATGACCGCATTGGTATCGATTTTGCTCGTTGCGTAGGCGTACGTGTTGTTGCAGTTAACGACAATCCCCATGATGCTCGACGTCGCGTTTGATGTGGCGGTGCTGGCGGTCTTCGCATGCACGGTGATGTCGTTTCCTGCGGTCACCCATGCGTTCTTGCCAACTTTGACCTCGGTATAGTAATAGCTGCTCGTGGAGAGCGTGGCCTTGACGATGCCGACGAACGCATACGACCTGCCGCTGATAATGTCAGCGCTCACCACTCCAGAGTTCAGGGCTTCGACGGTAACGTCCCTGGCGGCCGTGATCGTCGTGTCGTCGAAGATGTACGCGCGCACGTTCTGGTATTTCATCTCGCCTGAGGGTGTGACATAGCCGATCGAAGCCGTTGACTTCGAGACTGCATCTTCTGCGACAGTAAGAGATCCCGGAGAGTCACAGCATGCATAGGCCTTCGTTGATCCCATGGCACGCACGATGACATCGGAAACCTTTGCACAAAGCGTGGTAGCAGTGATGTATGCCTCAACATCATCGGCGGTACAGGCGTCTGCAGAGAGTCCACCTATGGCAATGAGGGCCACACTTGATGCCGTTTTCGTCGTTGCCTCGGCGTTTGAGAAGGTCTTCGCCTCGACATGGACGGAGTCCGCGGTAATTGAGGTCGCGTCTCGTCCAGAGCCGTCGATGTACGCCTTGTTCTTGCTCCGCGCAAGCGCAGTCGCAGAGTTGACCTTCACGTCGATGAGACCGATGGAATAGGCCGCGACATCCGTACCCGCCGAGGACCCCACCGTTGCAAGGGCGCTGATCGGCGCACCAGACGTACCCAGATAGGAGGTGACAGAGAGGGCGCCCATGACCACGAGAGAACCCGAGTGACTCACGAGGGCGCTCTGATCCATGCTCAGCGACGCCTCGATCTGGTTAACGGCGACGTTCAGGCCGCTCACGGTAACCTTGTGCGTACGCCCCGTCCCCGTGGAGGACCCCGTCCCGTTTGTAGTGACGGAAAGGTCTCCATAGACGGCGAGGTCACCAGAGCCGGAGAGGATGCTCGCAGCCGTTGACTGTGCATCGGCAGTGGCGACGTTCACGGACGTGCCTGCAATTCCCGCACTTACACCACCGGCGGGGCCAGTTGAGGCCTCCGCGATGGAGCTGTAGGTACTGCTGATGCTCGTGGTGCCAATGGAACTCTTTGACCCAATATCGAGAATTGCCTCGAACGTGCCGCTTGCAAAGGCCTTGGTGACAAGAACGGTCACGTTGACAAGCGATATTTCGGCTTTCGGAACGTAGGCGTCCGCATTTGCATAGCTCTTCGCATCAACAGTAACGGCAACGGCACCACAGGTCTTGTCGCTGTCGTAGGTGTTGAGGGAGATTCCCCTGGTGAAAGCCTTGACGATTGAACTCATATCGGCATGCGCCACGGAGGCCGTCGCCGTAAGCAGGGTGACCGCTGCGCCACCGTTGCTGCCGACGATCGCCTTGGAACCAGTCTGTACGTCGATGTTGAATTCGGAGCGGACCTCGAAGGAATACCCGTTGGTTCGAACGCTTGGCGCAGCGGATGTGTCAGAGGTGCCGGACACCTTCGCGATCTGCTCGACGCCAACTCGCGCAAGGGCGAGGTTGGCAGCGATGCTCGCACCTTCGACTTCGACTGCCGCACCCTTGACCGTGGCTTCGGCCGTGGCCTTGCCCACCGTCCTGACGCTCACGTTTCCATGGGCATCGAGTGTTCCAGGCCCGACGATCCCGGCATGGGCCCTCGTCCCCGCAGAAAGGGCGAGAGCGAGGTTGGCACGCGCGGCGATGCCGTTCACAGAGACTCCGCCCAGCGCAGGGTTGGCCTCGGCGGACACGTTTGCAACGTAGTCGGTTGAAATTGTGACAGCACCCGTCTTCGCGGTAACGCCCTCGGGAAGTGCCAGCTCGGATGCAAAGGTGGCCTGGCCATACGCGAACGTCATGACAAGTGCCACGCAGAACTTGGCTCCCACCGTAACGTTAGACGAATCGGCCCTGACGTTAGCGCTGCCGCGACTTTCGACCGTGACCGGTCGGAAGTCGGTTCCCGAGACGACGTTCAGCACACCCGCAGTGACCGTGGCCACGTTGCTGCTCCGCCCATAGGCAACAGCGATGTTTGCGGTGATGGCATACCCGCCATAGGAGCCCGCACCCGTGATGATGCTCGCATGCGATGCATTGTCCGAGCGCCTGGTATCATTCAGGGCAGAGCGAACCTCAAGGGAACGGGCCGTGAGAGCACCGGGCGAGACGGTCGCGCTCTGGTCACTTCTCAGGACGGAAACGGCCACGCTTCCCGAGAGGAGCAGACCGCTCGGAACGGTGGAAAGCGAGAGGCCGACTATGGTGGACTCAGCCGTTGCGACACCGTATGCCAGGACGTGCACGTCGCCCGTCTCGACAGTTCCCTCTCCGAAAATCTGGGCATGGTTCTGTGTGTGGTTATCGGCAATCGCGACGTTGAGACCAGCACTGTTCGCACCGACGTTCGCAGAAGCCGCCGTGGACGCGGCGCGTGACTCATTGACGTTCCCAGAGCGGCCAGCATACACGTAGACGTTCGCGGCGCTAAGTCTCACACCGGTCACGTCGACAAACGCACGCGTATCGGAATCGAGAATAGAGATGGCCGTGGAGAGACCGACGGCTACCGATCCGACCGTCGTGGCCACTATCGTGCTCGTCGCCCTGGAGGTCATGTCCGCATCGATGGTGACGTCTCCAGAGGCGATGATGGTCTTGCGAGAGATGCCCGCGTAGTTGACGGCCTTGTTGACCACGACGAGGACGTTCCCAGAAATCGCAACGCCCCCTGCGGAGACGGAGAGCACGGCGGTCGTGCCCGTGGCAGTCACATCGTTTTTGATGGCGAGGGAGTTGACCGCGAGGGCCTTGGAAGTACCCTCCGCCCCTGGTACGGCATCGAAGGTCCTCTCGCCGATACGTGGCGTGGAGCCGACGTAGGTGAGGATGGTGGGAGAAAGAATCGCAACCGCGGCGGAGATGCCCGCGGAGACGGAGCCGCCGGAGATCGAGATGAGGTTCGCATGAGCGGTCACGTATGCCGTCGATCCGAGCGAAAGCGAGCCGACGTTATCGAACTCGACCGCACTGCCCACGAACGTATCGACGCGCATGCGATCGATGGCGAGCGAGAGAGACCCGTTCACGGCGACCCCGCCGCCCGCGAGCACCGTGCCAAACGTGGTGGCATCGAAGGTCGTGTCGGTGAGAACCTTTACGGTACCAGGTACGTTGCTCACCTTGGCGACTCCGATGATGCCGGAGTAGACCGATCCATGAGAGACGACGACGGCAACGGAGGCGTTCACGCCCACGGCACCGCCCGAGAGGCCAAAGACCGCGGCGACGGCCAGCGGATAGTATGTCGTCGCTTCGACCTTAACGTTACGAGCACCGCTGACATCGCCCGCGATGAAGGCGTAGACGTTGCTGTCGAGCGTAAGGACGGCGATGGAGATCGAGACGCCTACGATGGCACCGGATCCGTTGGCGGAGATGACGCGAAGGCCACGGCTCCCGAAGATGTTGGAGACGTTGGTCGTATCGGAAGACGAGGTCTTCGAGGCTGACTCAAGCGCATCGTTACGCTCTATCTCATTGCCATCCGCTCCCTCATCAACGACTGCAGAGCCCGTCTTGGCTGTAACGGAGACGTCTCCCGTCGCGTTGAGAACGGAGCCGGCCTCGGTGTATGCCATGACGTTGGCATAGGTGATACCCACGGCGATACCAGGCGAGACTGCTGCGTAGGCGCCGCCGGAGACGGAGGCCGTGATGAGATCGAGCGTGAGAACGCTCTCGGCATGGACCGTGATGTTTCTCGCCGTTACCTTGGCACCGCTTGCGATGTAGGCGTTTACGGCGTCCTTCGCATCAAATGTCGGAATCGTGGAGCTCGTGCTGGTGGCACCGTTGCCACCCGAGAGAAGTCCGCTCACGTTACCGAGGTCGGCGTTGCCCGTGCCATCGGTCGTAGTGGTCTTACCGAGCGAGTTGCCATCGATGTCCCCATCGGAGTTTGTGGAACTCTTGGAGAAGTCGCCGCTCACATAGCCGGTCTGGTTGTCAAAGGAGCCGTCGGCACCGCCGACGCTCGTCTTCGAGGCCTTCGTTCCGTCACCCTCAAGATCGGCGTTGAGCGTACTTGCGCTGAAGCGCGTGCCCAGCCTCATGCCTGCAGAGGTATCGGTGCCGACGTTGTCGACAAGGGCGGCGCCCAGATCGCTCATAAACGAGGAGGGATTAAAGTACGTGACGGTTTCGGTCGAGTCCGTGCTCTTCTTCTGGCCGCGAATCGCGTCCGCGCTATCCTGATCGAGCTTGCCGCCCACGACCGAGACGAGCACCGAGACGCCCACGCTCGCGCCACCGGAGCCGGCAATCGTGGCCACGTAGGCCTGAACGTCACGCCTGCCGATGGCATCCACTAAGACGTCGCCCGAGCATACCACGACGGCGTTCTTGCCAAGATATGCCTCGACGGTGTTGTTGGAGATGCTGACGAACGCACCGACGCCCACGCCGGCCGTCCCAGAGACGGCGGCCGTGGCGACGACGCCCAGAAGCTTGTAGTCGTCCTGCGCATGAACAGTCAGCGAGACCGCGTTGATGGTTGTGCCTACACCAATGTAGGCACGGACGACAACCTTGGTGATGACGACGCCCACGGTGCCGGAGACGGAGGCGACGCCAGAACCCGTGACGCCTACGGCATCGGCATCGATGCGCTCAAAGGAGTCTGCGTTCACACTGACGGCCCCACCGGCGGTGACGACGGTACCATCAGCGATGGATGCGACGGTCGTCGTAGTGAAATAGGTAACGGCCACGACTCCCGTCACACTCGCCGTGCCAGAGACGCCGACGGCGGCGATGGCGTCGACGAGATGCGTGCTGTTGTAGGCGGTTACGCTGATGTTGCCCTTGGCGATGACGTTTCCGGCGAGACGGGCGCTAACCACGTTCTCAAAGTAGAGGACGACGGAGCCCACGCCAACCGCGGCCGTTCCTGCGGCAGAGACGCTCACCGCAAACACCCCTGTCGTGATCGCGTCTTTTGCACCCTCGGCGCCATCGGCCGTCGTCGTGGGGTCATCCGTAGTGGAGGCCCGTACGTCGATGTCGACCGCCCTGATGATGCCATCGGCACCGGCAACGACATCGCGCTCGTAGACGAGCGTGACGATCGTCGCTCCCACGCCAGCGGTACCGCTGGCGGCAAGCCCGCCACCTACGATGAAGATGCTGGAATCAGATGTCGCGGATACCAGTAAGTCACCCTCCGAGTCATTGTCGGAGTTCGCGTTGGTGCTGCCCCCGCCATATATCATCGCGTGAACCCGGTTGCTAAAGACTCCGGTGTTGATAACGCCGGTAACTGCCGCAGTAGAGCCGGCACCACCGGATACCGCCACGATGACGTAGTTCTCGTGCGCGTTGGCCGAGACCGCGATGCCCTTCTTCCTGCCGGTCTGGCCGGGGATGCTGATACCCTCGGCAGCGCCAGCGGCAATGAGGTCGGCGTTGTGGCCCGCGAGCGCGAGGATGTCGTTGTCGACGACCGTCGTGACGACCGTTGCTCCGACGGCGGCCGTGCTCGAAGCCGAGATGGCCCCTGCCACGACGTACATGTCGGTGTCGTAATAGGCAAGGATGCCGATGGAGCCCTTGGGGGCAATGAGTTCTGTGCCCGTGGCGTCAAGGTAGTCATTGCCACTCGCATCGGTCTCGAACGTGCCGACGAGGGCACGCACGCGGTTGGTGGATACGATGACGGGTATGGTCCCGGAGACGGCTGCGGTAGAGCCAGCGGCGCCTCCGACGCTCACGATGACGGAGAAGTCCTTCGCGTTTGCCTGGACCACGACGTTACCGTCGGAGGAGATCAGGGTCGAGCCCCTTCCCACCTGCGCGAGGACATCGCGACTGAACACGAAGACGTTGACCGCGGCGCCCACGGCGACGGAGCTCGACGCGCCTCCGGAGACCGTGGCGGAGACCATGAAGGTCTCGGACTCGGCGCGCACAATGATGTCATCCCTAGCCGAGAGCAGGGAGCCCTCCCCCACCAGGGCCTCCGTATCGGAGCGGGTGATAACGGCGTTGATGACGGCTGCGACAGCCGTGCTCTGAGTCTGGGAGAGACTTGCGAGAATGCCGACGAGGAACTCGGAGGAAACCGAGCCCACCGTGATGGAGCCGGCAGAAGAAGCGACCTTCGCGGTGTCGCCAATGCGAGAACGAGTGATCGTCCCGTTGACGAGCACCTGAAGCGTACCGGCGACAGCGATGGAGCTGGACTTCGCGACCGAGAGCGTGACAGGAAGGAGTTTTGCGTTGTTATGCGAGGCGACGATGACGCCACCGTCGCCTCTGACGTCGACGGAATCGCCGATCTCCGCCACGAGGGCGTTGTCCATCACTATGACGGCGACGGTACCGCCTACGGAGACTGTGCCCGAGCCGGAGAACGCGGGCGCGACCACGATTACGAGAACGTCGCTCGTGCCAGTGGACTCGACGTCAACCGTACCAGCAGCGGCAACCCTAGTGGATGCCACACCTGTTCCGGACGACCCGATGGCGGCATGGGCGCTATCGTTGTCAACGTAGGAGGCCGTACCAGCCCCAACTCCGACACTCGCATTGGAGACGGAGAGCGCACCCGCAATGATGCGCGTGTTTGTTCCGATGGTCGCATCGAGCTTCATGTCGCCCGCGAGCGTAATGAAGCAGCCGTCGCCGATGAGAGCCCGGACGTCGTTGTATCCGAATACCATGGCGATGCTACCCGCCACGGACACCGTGGATCCGGCGCTCGTATCGATGCTACCCGCGATGGCCTCGGCATAGTAGTTGGTCGACGAGAGGAAGTTCAGGAGATCGACAGCCGAGAGGATCTTATCGGTGTCCACGTCGATGTGAATCTCATAGGTGGTCTTGCCGTCCTTTGTCACCGGCGTGATGGTCACGAGGGACCGGTCCTTGGCATCGGTGATGCTCTCGTTGGTCTTGTTCGCAGCCTTGGTGGTGGGGTTGATGGTATAGAGTGCAGACCAGTCGAGGGCCGTCCCGTAGTCGCTCATCGTGACCATGGCCTTCTCGGCGGCAATGCCAAGGCTCTTTGCCGTGATGGTGACACCGTCACCCACGAGGGCGTAGACCTTGTCATGTCCATAGATGAGGGCGAAGGAGGCGCCGACGCCCACGGTCGATCCGCTCGATGCCGAGACGGCACCGGCACGGACGGCGAGCTTGGACTTGTCATAAGCCTTCACGGACACGTCACCCGCAGTGATAATGGATCCTTCAGTGACCTGAGCCTCGGTCATGCTTCTTGAGACGAGTACCGCGACGGCCCCTGCGACGGTGACGGTGCTGCCCTGACCACTAACTGCGCCAGCGATCGCCTGCGCGCCGAGACGCCCCGCGTAGACTCCGTCCATGTTCTGCGTGAACGTGGCTTCCACGTTCACGCGTCCGCCGCTCTCCACCGTTGATAGGTCAGAGCCAGTCAAGTCGACCGTATAGACCTTGCCTGAGAGTACGGCCGCACTCTCGTTGCCGTTCACGCCCACCGCAACGGCAGCGCCGATGGCGTTTCCTTTGGTCCGGGTCATTGCGGCACCTGTCGCCACCGTGCGATAGTTCGCCTGGTTGACGGTGAGGATGTCTACCGCGCTGGCACAGAGTGTGCCGGTAAGCGTCGAATGGACCTTGTGCTTGGTGATGTTGGCTGCGATCGCTGCGGCCACGAGCACCTTCGAGCCGGGTTCCGAGGCACCTTCGGAAACGGCCGTCTTGGTGGTGTTCTCCTTGACGGCATCGGTTCCCTCCTTGGTGCTGTCGGTCCTATCCGTCTTGACGTCCTGGGAGTTCAGGACGTTGGTCGAGAGCGACGCCCGGTTGCTCGGGTCGGTGGTGCTCCCACCCGATGTGTCTTCGGAGTTCTCGTTGTCCTTGAGGGTTTCGTTGACCTTGTCGGCGGTTTTGTTGTCGGAATTGCTCGTCGTATCCTTGCTCTCGAGCTTAACCTCACCACTGGCCACCTTGTTTGCCCAGGCATCAATCGTATCCGTGGCACCGGCGAACTTGGAGAAGTATCGCTGCATATCAGCGCCCATTGCCGTTGCGACACCTATCGAGTCGTCCTCGTTGTACTCCTTGCCCTCCAGGAGGATGGCCCCGGCGAGCACGCCCTCGCCCGCAAAAGTGGCGGATGTGTTGGAGATAACGACGTTGACCGCCACGGCCGCACCGACGGCCGTGCTGTTGCCGACGGCGAAGCCAGAGGCGTTGGCCAGGGAGGTTCCCTTTGCGTAGGCGTAGATGAGCGTGTTGTACTTTGTCGTATCGTCCTCGAGGCCGCCGAGCGTATCGAAGGCCGTTGTGCCATCCGACTGGATGACACCCGTGGTCTTGAGCGTGCTGCCCTTCGAGAAGGTCGCCTCCGTGGAGACGTTCATGACGTTGACGGCAGCGGAGGCGTCGACCGAGATGTCCTTGGCCGAGGTGCTGCTGTCCTCGAGAGGATCGGTGCCCGCCACGCTGTAGATTTCGCTTGCGTTCGAGCTCTTGGAGTGAAGGTCGAGCGTGCCCGTCGTGATGGAACGATTTGCGCCGATGAGAGCCTCGCTCGTGATGCCCACGTAGTCAAACGCGAAGGCTGCACCGACGCCGACGGTCTTACCAGAGTCGGCGGACGAGTTCGCGCCCGTCCCAGAGCCGGTACCAGAGCCCGTGCCGGAGCCCTCCTTGACCGTGTTCGTCGTGGTGGTCCCCGAGTCAGCCTTGCCCTCGGCGTCCTTGTTCTTGTCAGGCTTGCCGTCGGTCATGGCGGCGGTAGCGACGGTATCAAGCGTGTTGACCGTCTCGGAGCCTATGACCGCATTGCCGGCGACGACGATGTCGACGCCTACGGGAGCCGTCGCACACGCGGCGATGGTAGCCTTCGTGTTCGCGTTCAGCACTGCAATCGAGATACTTCCGGCAACCCCGACACTGGAGGCACCCGCACCCGCAATGGCATAGGTCTTGAAGGTGTTGGATGCGACTGATGAGCTTGTTCCGAAGGCCTCGCAGAGCCACCCGAAGACGGCGGTGCGCGCAGCGGTGAGAGAGCCGTTGACTCCCTCGGTGAAGATCTCCTTCCACCCGTCCTCCGTGAACCACTTCTTGAGCTTGTTCGTATCGATGATGTCCTCGAGGACCTCCTTTACGAGGTCGTCGACGATCTTCTGGAGATCGGCGGTGAGCGTCTCCTTGGAGAAGACGGAGCCTGGAATGCCGAGTTTCTCGCCCACTGCGGCGAAGATGCTCTTCATGGCCGCCTTCTCGATCAGGGTCTCCTGGTCGGCGGTAATGTCAGGGAGCTCCTTGAGCTTGGACTCGAGCTTCTCTGTGAGCGTGCCGTGGATGAGGTTCGCGAGACCGGTGAAGCCCGTCGAGCTCACGAGCGCCTGTTCGATCTGGGCGAGCATCTTGTCCATATACGTCTTGAGCGATTCGAGCAGATCCTCGTTCGCGGACGTCTTTGCGACCTTGACGTCATCGTAGACACCTGCGAAGACCTTGAGGTCGCCGCCGACTACCGCAGTCGAGGTACCGAGATAGGCCGTCGTGTCATACGTGACGACGTTGATTGCGATGGCAACGCCGACACCAATCTTGGAACCCGTTGCGGAGGCGTTGGCCGTGAGAGCCCCATCCGTATCACCTAGGGCAATTACCACGAGGTCAGAGGAAGTTACAAAGTGGAGTCCATCGCCAAGCGCCGCGAGCGTCTCATTGCTCTGGATGTTGAGCGCAAACGCAGCTGCCACGGAGGCCTTTCCCTCGGTGGTCTCCGCCTTCTGGCGATCCTTTGTCTTGTTAGCAAGATCGGCCTGGTTGATGTTCTTGGAGCCGACGGAACCTGCGAGCCCCGAGACGGAGCTCAGCGCCTTGTCGGCCTGTTTGTCAGCATCGCCAGACTTAGATTGGTCACCCTCCGACGAGTCACCAGAGCCGCTCGACCCACTTGAGCCACCCGATTCTCTTGAGGATGCAGCGCCTTGGGCACCGGCCTTGGATGTCACCGTGGAGCGAGAGACCCCGGTTGCGCTCACTTTGATGTTCTTCGCCTTGATGGAGCGGTTCACGGTCGACTTCGCGGAATCGGAAAGCACGGATATCGAGAACGCGCCTCCGATTGCAACCTTGCTTCCCACTGCCGAGGCGTCTGCGTTGAGGACACGTATCACGATGTTTTTCGATACGACCGTCGCGTCGTCAATGGTCTCGATGGCCTTGCCCAGACCGATGCTAGCCTCGACGTAGGACCCAGACACGTCGACGCCGATGACGGGCGTGACCGACGTACCGCCCGAGGAGCCTGCCTTTGCATCCATCCTCTCGGTTCCGGAGTGCGTCGCGGACACGTTAACCCCACCAAGTCCGCCGTCCGGGTAGTTGATGATCGCGCCGTCCTTGATGCTCGCGATGACGTCGTTGCCGATGACCGCGACGGCGATGCCGGCGCCGACACCCGCCTCGCTCGAGGTTGCGTTCGTGGTGTTTGAGGCATCCGCTACCGTCTTGAACGCGGTGAAGGCGGCTGAGTTTACGTTGAGGATACCCGTGCCGAGCGTAAGCGTCGCTCCATCGTTGACGGTAGCGCTTGTGTTCGCGCCGATCACCTGAACGGCGAAGGCACCGCCGATGCCGATGCTGCCACTTGCGTAGCCGGCGTGAGCCTCGGCGTCGGAGGTGATGACCGGGCTGGTGGCAGAGACGGTCGCGCCGTTAGCCGTCACGCTCGTACCACTTGCGATGAAGGCTTCGCTCTTGTGGGTGATGACGGCAACGCTGACCGCGACACCCGCAGACGTCGTTCCAGCCTTTGACATGTCGCCCGAGGTCTTGGCCGTGCCACCCGTAATCTCTAGAGTGGACGAGTTTAGGGCGAGCAGGGAGAAGGTGCCCGACTGCAGTGTGACCGTCCCGCCCTTGATGGTGATGGTACCAAGGGTCCTCTCGAGCGTGGCCCCCGTGATGTGGATCGTACCTGAGGTCACGAGGAGCTTCGCGTCACTGAACTTGACGGATGCACCCGCTATAACGAGGTTGCCCGACTCACCCTTCTCGGAAGAACCGGTCTTGTAGGTAACCGTATCAGCGTTAACCGTCGCACCGGTAAGACTGCCGCGTAGGTCGATGGTGAACGTTCCGGTGATATAGATGCCCATGTCCTTGAGGCTGCTGTCCGCCACGTACTTCGGGTTGCTGTCGGTGCCGGTGTTCTTCCCGTTCTCGATCTCGACCTTGACCGACTCGGGAATGGTGAGCACCGTAGTCGAAAGACCAAGGGTGCCGCCATCAAAGCTGACGCCACTCCCCGAGGCAGTCGTAGCGCCCGTCCCTGTGGTGGCAGCCGCAAGCTCAATCTTGAGCGTATTGCCAGCGCTGTCCCGAACACCCGTGAAGGACGCGCCCGCTGCGTTCTCGCCGAGTTCGGCGTCGATGGTCGTCTCGTTGGAGACCTTGGTCGAGTTGGAGATGGTCGTGTTGCTACCTGTCATTTCGACAGGTCCGCTCGTCGTCTCCGCACCACCCTCGCGCACGATTGCCGTGGAGGCCGCGTTGGTGATGGAGAGGGTCTGTCCCTCGCCGAGGTCGACGTTACCCGTATCGGCCGTCATGCTCATGGTTCCGCCGGCAATGCCAGATATGAGGCCCGTGCCCTCGAAGACCGAACCGTTCTTGGTGATGACGGCCGTATTAAGGGTGATTGCCCCGCCCTTGAGCGTAAGGGTCGCGTTGCGGAGCTCTACCGAGCCCTTCTCGATGGTGGCGACGCCACCCTTGAACGTGACGCTGCCACCGGTGTAGGTGATGGTCTTGCGCCCGTCGACCGTGATGGTGGTCCCGTCGAAGTTGTTGATCTTGAACGTCTGGGTGCCATCGGCCTCGTCACCTGTCCAGGTGATGGTGCCTCCGGAGATTTTAATCGTGGCGCCCGTAATGGTGGTGGTTCCTCCGTTGATGGTCACGATGCCGGTATAGTCGTTGCCGCTGATGTGCGTGTCCGCAGACTCCGCTATGGAACCGCCCTCGTTCTTGAAGCTGCCGTCGCTCACGACGATGGACGAGTTCTTGGCGTCGAAGGTACCGCTCTTCGTGATGGAGGTCTCGTTGTTGTCCTTGTGCGTAGTGGTGATTCCGGTCGTGGTGGATGAAGTCTTCTTCGCGAATGAGTTCGTCTTCGTCATTGCCGTGGCATCGGAGACCGTACGGGCAATCGTCGTCGAGGAGGTCTCGACGCCAGCATCTGACCCAGCCCTGACAAGCCCGGTCGTATCAATGAATGCCGAGGAAGTGTTCGTGGCAACGCTCACCGCCACGGCGCCAACAAGCTGTATCGCAGAGCCGCTCGTACCCGAGGAGCCTCCGGTGCCCGAGCCTGATCCAGAGTCCGAGCTCGAATTCTCGTCGGCAGAGGTCGCCGTGTCCGAAGCCTTGTCAAAGACCTTCGTGACCGATGTCTTTTCGTCCGAGGTCTCGCCAGACTCCTCGTTCGAGTCATAGACCATCTCTCCCGCACCGTCGAGCTTGCCCGTCACCTTATTGGAGCCATCTCCAAAGAGAACCCCCTTGACCTTGGTGAGGAGTCCTGGGGCGAGGGCCATGACCTGGAGCATGGTGAAGGCGGGCTTCTCCGTGGACCCCGACGTCGTGGAGGCACTCGCGGCCTTCCCGGCCACGCCCTGGGTGTCGAGCCTCTCGTAGGCGGTGGCCCTCATGGAAACGTCACTGCCGGCATCGATGGAGGTGGTTCCCGTGGCAGTTGCCTTGGTCGTGTTGATGATGACGGCAATGGCAAAGAAACCGCCAGAGTCATAGTAGGACGTGCCCTTGGTGGGAAGCGACGCGGACGTGGTGGCGGTAACGCTGCTCTTGGCGCGTCCGTAGACGCTGCCACCCGTCACGACGGTCGCATCTTTGAACGAGACGATCGTGTCGAAGATACCGACGTTGATGGCAAGGCTGATCGGAAGCGCGCCGGTGGTGGAAATCGCAGTCATGACGGCATCGGTCGTCGCCCTTGCGATGAGGCTGCCGAGGGCTTTAATCGTGGCGCCGTCAACATTGACCTCGACGTCTACGACGCCCACACCAACGGCAAGAGGAAAGCCGAGAGGAACGCCGACGGGAATGGAGCTGAGGTCTGCAAGCGTCGACGAGTTGACGGCGATGTTGAGCGTGCCCGTTGCATCGAGCGTAACCGAACCGCCGGCATCAATCGAGCCCTTGACGTCAACGACGGCAGAACCGATTTTGACCGTAACGCAGTTTATGGCAGCGATGGGAAGGAAGCCCCTCGTCTGTGACGACGACGCCGAGACCAGAACTGACTCGGAGGCAGCAAGCTTGGCGTCTTTTGCGATATGGACATAGGCATCGGTCGTCGCATCGAAGAAGGAGAGATCTATCGAGATGTCCTTGCCGACGAAGGTGCTTGACGTGGGGAGCTTGGACGAAGCGTTGTCATCTTTGTCGGTGGCGACGAGCTGAATGTTGCGACCCGTAATGCCAAGAGAGCTCACGCCAAGTGAGGTCGCAGTAATTATGGGCTTGGTCACATCGGCGTCGTTCCCGACGACGATGTGTTCTGCCTCCGAGATGACATTCAGCTTTGGGGCATCAACGTAGTAGATCTGGCTCGCGGAGAGCATGAGGTTGGAGAGAAACGCATCAAAGGAAGAGGAGATCTTAAGGTAGACGACAGTCGCACACTTGACGATGTAGTTGGTGAAGCTGGCGATTTCGTCAGTATAGGTGAGCTTATTGTCGGCATCGAGAGAAAGCTCCTTCTCGGCCTTGTTTGAGAGGGAGTCGACATATGCCTCCACATCGGCGACGAGGACATGAAGCGCGGTGTCTTTCTCGGCGGAGGACATGTAGAGGCCAATGTCGGAGCGTGTGCCAGAGAGACGCTCCTTCTCGCTCTTGTCGGTACTGAGAGCACCGGTGAGATCGAGACTGTCAGAGCCCTCACCGCCCCTGACGATAACAGCGTCGGCCACGCCGTGAAGCGATGCGTCGACATTGATGGCGTCATCGCCGGTGCCGCCGTCGATGACGACGTTCGACTTGGCGGTTCCGGAAGCGCCCGTGATAGTGAGGACGTCATTTCCCGCGCCGCCATTGATTGTGAAGCTCGAAGTACCATCCGACTTGATCGCCGGAATGGCAACGGTGATCACATCGTCGCCCACGCCACCGTCAATGGTCGCATCCTGGGGAGTCGAATTGCCCGTGAGGCTGTCGGTCGCGGCGGTCTTGTAGGTGATGGTAGCCGTGTCGTCCTCTGCTCCGAGGTTGATGGCTGACTTCGCCATGTCGGTGATGGTGATGACGACATTGTCATCACCCGAGGTTCCATATAGCGTAAACGAGCCATTGTCACTCACGTTGATCGCATTGCCGCTCGCCATGGAGAGGCCTGCGATGAGCGTCTTGATGTCCTTGATGGTGATGGTGCCGTTGAGAATCGCCCCGGTCCCCGCACCAGCGAGGTCATCGCCCTTGGCGTCGACGATGCTCGAGTGCTTGATGTTGAGTACGAAGTCGGAGTTGAGGCTGTACTCAGACTCGGTCGTAGTGTTGTCGGGATTGGTGATGACGTATTTCTTTGTGATGGTGACACCATTGTTGTAGGTGCCATCCTTCACGACGACCGTGAGCGAAGTGATGTGCGTATTGTCTGCGGCAGCCTTCTTGAGAGCTGCATTGACGGCAAGCTGAATGGCATTGTCAGTGGCGGTGTTGACGTAGGAGGTCGTATCCCCAACCTCCTCGACGTATGCGCTCCCGTCGGGAATGACGACCGTAGCCACGTTTCCGTCCGCGGCGCTCGAAGTCGAAGTGGATGTGGTGCCTTCGGCCGCGGTGATGTCCTGCGTCGCAGAGGCCGTCTCCTCGCCCTCGGAACCTTCGCTCGCGGCAGGCTCGACGGGCTGGGTGGTCTCGGGAGTCACGGCAGGCTCGACGGGCTGGGTGGTCTCGGGAGTCGCGGCAGGCTCGACGGGCTGGGTGGTCTCGGGAGTCACGGCAGGCTGAGTGGTCTCGGTGGTCTCGGGAGTCGCGGCAGGCTGAGTGGTCTCGGTGGTTTCAGTAGCTTCGGTCCCCCCGGTCTCAGTGGAGGGCGAGCTCGTCGAAAGGTCCTCGACATCTGGCGAACTCATGCCATCGGACGGGATGGTCGCAATCGTCTCCCCGCTCGAAGGGCTCGCAACAACGGAGGTCGTCTCCTCTTTGTTTAGCTCAGAGGTGTCGGCATACGCCTGTGCCGTAGGCATAAGAAAGAGGAACACCATGACAAGTAGCGCCACCAATAAAGGCATGACGCGAGTCATCCGTGAGCGACGAGTCCATGAAGTCGTATCACTTGTGCATGAAAATTCAGGGGTGCACAGAGATGTGCAGGGAGAACCCATGTTGAGCGACATCCCGACTCCTTTGCGTTTCCGGCCGCAGTGAGCCTATTTTTCAAGCCGTTCTCGATTGTGCATAATGCCTCGCAATATTCATATCAGGCTGCGACGACTTACGCATCGTCCCTTTTACCTGAAAAAAGGCCAAGAGACCATACGCGTCGTAATGGAAGACGCCGGTCATCGGCCGTTTTCATTGCAGGGGGAGTTAGCGCAGCATAAACTTGCCAAGCTCGCTTCGATGACTTATTCCCAGCTTGTCATAAACGTCCGAGAGGTGCTGCTTGACCGTTCTGACGGTTACCCCCATGTGATTGGCGATGTCCTTGTTGGGCCATCCGCGGCTTGCGAGCATGGCCACGGCGAACTCCGTCGTGGTCAGGTTATCCGCAACGTCCTCGTCGGCCGCGAGATTGTGTACGTGACACCAGCCAGATCTGAACCGATGGGTCGTCTCGACGATGCATCGATAGTCCTCGTTGTGATCATGCTTGAGACAAGCCTCCACCAGTCCCTGGCACAGACCATGATGCTCGGCGAAGGGCTCGATCAGGCCATCCAGACTTGCCATGTCCCATGCGGACATGAAGCGAGCACGCGCCTCGGCGGGCCTCATGAGGCTCATGAGATCGCCAGCAGCAATGAGTTCGAGGTAAATCATGGGAATGGGATAGGTCTTATCGGAAAGTGCGGCAGCAGTATCGGCTATCCCGAGAGAGCGTCCATACTCTCCGCTCAGATAGGCCTCATGCGCAAGGACATAGCAGGCAAAGAGCCGCATGCCACCATCAAGGTGGTTCAGACACTCCAGCACGTCAAAAGGATACCTCTCGGGAAGGTGCAGAAGCGTCGATGACCCCTTCGCAATCAGCATCGCCGCCGCACGAGCGCTGTCACCAGAATCGGCCTGCATCGCCAGCGTAACGTCCCTCTCGATAGTGAGATACCGCGACTGCGCGGCTGCGATACGCCCGAGGGCCAGACTGGCAAAGCCGCTGATCATGTTTGCGGAAAGCTGCAGTGCAATGTCATCGCTGCCCAGAAGACCCTCCACCTGAGAGCAGGCAAGCAACGGCTGGCACGTAAAGTAGCTGTATTCCGCCTGACCAATGACACGAACCTCGCCTGGAAGAGCCTGGACACACTTCAGGCATGCTCCTGGCTCGAACGAACTGTTCATGAGAGGCATGAGGCCGTTATTCAAAAAAAACCTCCCCGCCAGGCACAACCCCCAATTTGCATATGCATCGAGACCTCTGGCGGTTCCATTCGCATCTTCAGGGGTGTGCATCGATATGCTTCTGACTATAGATATAAGGGCATTTTTCTACTTACTATACACTCCGCCATCTTTGTCAGATGCTATCCCGCTGTCGGCGGTACGAAAGGTCCGACCCATCAACCACTCGCACAGGGTTGCAGAGTCACGAAAAAGGGCGCCTCGAATGCTCGGGGCGCCCTTTGGCGTACGTTATCATGCCCACCGATACTACTCGGCGTCAGCGAGAGCCTTCTTGGCCACCTCGGCGAGGTCGGCGAAGGCCTGCTCGTCCGAGTAGGCAATCTGGGCGAGAACCTTGCGGTCGAGCTCGACACCAGCGAGCTTGAGACCGTGCATGAACTTGCTATAGGAAAGGTCGTTCATGCGAGCCGCCGCATTGATGCGCTGAATCCAGAGCGCGCGAATATCACGCTTCTGGTTACGACGGTCGCGGTACTGGTACTGACCGGAGTGCTGGGACTGCTCCTTCATGCCGCGGAAGGTGCGGGAGGAAGTTCCGTAGTAGCCCTTGGTGCGCTCGACGAGCGTCGAACGCTTCTTACGACCTGCAACTGCG
>Ga0268360_1001300_pt1 | contig 27663 bp, 23 predicted proteins | sample BioMet11_FD_192465 | JGI IMG/M metagenome (GOLD analysis project Ga0268360, IMG submission 192465) | Sewage microbial communities from Oakland, California, United States - Biofuel 11 (Illumina Assembly) | ecosystem: Engineered > Wastewater > Sewage > Unclassified | place: USA: California... | reverse complement strand
AGCGCCGGCGATTATGCATCAGGTACGAATCATACACTGCCAACCAACGGCTATGCCAAAGCTTACAGCGGTGTGAACCTCGACAGCTTCACAAAAAAGATGACTTTCCAAGAAATAACTCCCGACGGTATCCGCCGGCTCGGACCGGTCATCCAGACTATGGCTGCCAACGAGCAACTGGATGCTCACCGTAATGCAGTAACCATCAGAATAAACGCCCTATGAAAACATTAAAAGAATTAGTCCGCCCGAATATCTGGCGCATGAAGCCCTACTCCTCGGCCCGCAACGAGTTCCATGGTGCAGCTTCCGTATTTTTGGATGCCAATGAGAATCCTTACAACACGGATTATAACCGTTACCCGGATCCGATGCAATGGGAATTGAAAAAACGTATCTCCGTAATTAAAAACGTACCCATCGAATCCATCTTCCTCGGCAACGGTAGTGACGAGCCGATAGATCTGATACCGCGCGTCTTCTGCGAACCGGGTAAAGACAATGTTGTCAGTATAACTCCATCGTATGGCATGTACGAAGTAGCAGCTGAAGTTAACGATATCGAATTTCGTAAAGTGCCTCTTACGAAAGAATTTGATCTGGATGTCGAGGCTTTGATAAACGCTACTGACAATCATACAAAAGCCATTTTTCTCTGTTCCCCCAACAATCCGAGTGGGAATAGTCTGAGTCACGACAAAATTCATCAGGTTCTTGATAACTTCGAAGGGATCACGGTAATCGACGAGGCTTATATTGATTTCTCATCACAACCTACCTACCTGAAAGAGTTAAAGAAATACCCGAACCTGATCGTTCTTCAAACGCTTTCGAAAGCCTGGGGTGCAGCAGGATTGCGACTCGGAATAGCGTTCGCTTCACCCGAAATCATTGTCATCATGAGCAATGTCAAATATCCATACAATGTCAATGTGCTGACGCAACGCCATGCTTTGGAGGTGCTGAATAGCGAAGCGGACATGAAGAAGCATCTTCGCCGTATTCTCGACGAACGCACACGTCTGCAAAACGCACTACCAAAGCTGGCATGCGTTCGTAAGGTCTACCCGACTGATGCCAACTTTATCCTCACGGATGTAGGCGATGCCAACGCCGTTTACAGTACGCTGATGAAAAAGGGCGTCATCGTACGTAACCGTACTAACGTTACACTCTGTGAAGGCTGCCTGCGCATCACCGTCGGCACATCTGAAGAAAACGATACCTTATTATCTGTTCTAAAAGAGATTAAAGCATGAAAAGAGCCTTATTTATCGATCGCGACGGAACACTCGTTCTTGAGCCGCCCGTAGACTTTCAGGTAGACAGCCTGGAAAAACTGGAATTTTATCCAAAGGTGATACGCAATCTTTACTTCATCCGTAAGCATCTGGATTTTGAGTTTGTGATGGTGAGTAACCAAGATGGTCTCGGTACAACATCATTTCCGGAAGAGACTTTCCGTCCGGCACAAAACAAAATACTAAAGACACTCGAAGGCGAAGGAGTCTGTTTTGATGACATACTGATTGATCCGTCGTTGCCTGAGGAGGAATCGCCGAACCGCAAACCGCGTACAGGCATGTTCGGTAAGTATCTGACAGATGATTATAACTTATCGGAATGCTATGTAATCGGCGACCGGATAACGGATATGCAATTAGCTGCAAATCTCGGTGCTAAAGCGATCTGGTTACATCCTTACGACGAAGAAGCGAAGAAAATCCTTGCTGAAAACAAGAACCTCTCTCCCGCCCTCATTTCTGACGACTGGGACAAAGTGACCGAGTTTCTGTTCGCCGGAGAACGTCATGCCGTTGTGCAGAGAACAACAAAGGAAACGGATATCTATGTTGAAATGAATCTGGATGGTCATGGTGAAACAGATATCTCAACCGGTTTGGGATTTTTTGACCACATGCTTGAACAAATAGGCAAACATGGCAGTATCGATCTGATAATACATGTTAAAGGCGATCTCAACGTGGACGAGCATCATACCATTGAGGATACAGCTATCGCACTTGGCGAAGCTCTATACAAAGTGCTTGGCAACAAACGTGGCATCGAGCGTTATGGTTACACATTGCCAATGGACGATTGCCTATGCAGCGTAGCTCTTGATTTCGGAGGTCGTTCATGGCTTGTCTGGGATGCTGAATTCAAACGCGAAAAAATAGGCGATATGCCGACAGAGATGTTTCTCCATTTTTTCAAAAGCCTGAGTGACGCCGCTCACATGAATCTGAATATTAAAGCGGAAGGCACCAACGAACATCATAAGATCGAAGGCATCTTCAAGGCGCTGGCCCGTTCAATCAAGATGGCCGTAAAACGAGATATCTACAAATTTGAATTACCCAGCACAAAAGGACTGCTATAAAAGATTTGACACGGATGAAAGCATCAATTATGATAGCGCATCCGTGTTTGTATTTTTCTCTGGATTTCACGTATTCTATTGCTTGCTCATATGCCAAAATGCAATATATTTGTCTTCCTAACAATTTTACACTTGGATATGAGAATACGCCTGATATATTTTATATTGATTAGTTTTTGGGGAGTGATTACAATCAAAGTCTCTGCACAAACCAACTCCGATACCTTGCTTCATGAATCCATTAATCCCGGAACTGATAAAAGAATAAGCGAAAAAAATAAAGCACCCAATTATTCTTTATCATGGGTAAAAAGCAAAGATAGTTTACAACAATCATATGTAAACGTAGGACTAATGACGCATATTGACGATGTACGCGGCGTAAGTCTGAATGTGCTCGCGGCAGTGGTACGTGGTAACGTACATGGGGTACAATTATCCGGGCTGACTAACTTTACCGACCGTGATGTCGACGGTATACAATTCAGTTCCTTATTTAACGGCACTGAGAATAACAGCAACGGAATTACTATCAGCGGACTGGTAAATGCTACCGAACATTCGGCTACCGGTTTTCAACTGGCCGGACTCTGTAATACTGCCGGTTACTATCAAAACGGATTGGCTCTGGCAGGATTTACCAATATTGCCGCCAAACAACTAAATGGCGTGCAACTGTCTACCTTTTGTAATGTAGCTGGCGAATCAGCCAGAGGCCTGCAACTATCACTTAGTAATATTGCTTCGCACATGAACGGAGTGCAGATAAGCGCATTTAGTAATATCGTAACCGATGAACTGAGAGGACTGCAATATTGTCCTATTGTAAACATAGCTTCCAAAACCAACCATTCTACACAATTGGCAATGGGTAACGTGTGTATGAATTATATGCGCGGACTACAAATAGGCATATGGAACTATGCACATAAAGTACACGGATTGCAGATAGGACTGTTCAATGTGTGCGACTCTTTGCAGAAAAGCAGACAGATAGGATTAATAAATATCACACACGACAGTCTGCCGCATGCTATAGGATTGGTGAATATTACCCCACGTACACGAATACAAATGCTTACATATGGAGGAAATACAAGCAGAGCCAATATAGCTGCCCGTTTCCTGGGAAAATTGTCCTACAGTATACTGGGATTGGGTACACACTATTCTGGACTGAATAAAAACTTTTCGGGTTGCTTGTTTTACCGACTGGGGACATATTACCGGCCCTTATCTCGACTTATGCTTAGCACTGATGGAGGTTTCTATCACATTGAAAGTTTTGACAATGCCGATGCATCTATCCCCGAACGAATGTATTCCCTGCAATTACACGGAAATGTAGAATATGAAATTACAAATCGCATTTCAGTTTTTGCATCAGGGGGATATGGGTGGACACGTTCCTATAATCACAACAGGCAATACAAGTCCAAACCTTTGGTAGAAATAGGACTAATACTATTTTAATAAAGGAGTACGAGATGAGAAAATATACTATTACTATAATCATTATATTATTAACCCAATTTGTGTGGGGGGATTTGCAACATATATCGGCTCAGGATTTATCTATTGTAACCGATTCTCTTAAAATAAAAAATAGCCGTAAACCGGATTCGCTGTTTGCATATAATGATTCGGCTCACTTCTTTAGAAAACACCCCGGAAGAGCTGCAGCAGAAGTACTAGCCATCAATCTCGGCGTCTTTTCGTTCGACCGCTTTATTATGAATGAAGATTTCTCACAAGTCAACATTCATACGCTGAAACGAAACTTCCAAAAAGGATTTGTATGGGATAATGATCCTTTCCCTACCAACCTGTTTGCGCATCCCTATCACGGAAGCTTATATTTCAACTCGGCCAGAAGCAGTGGATTATCTTTCTGGCAATCGGCGCCTTATGCATTTGCCGGAAGTCTTACCTGGGAACTTTTCGGCGAAAGTGAACCCCCGGCCATCAATGATTTGATGGCTACTACGATGGGAGGAATTGCACTGGGAGAAGTCACCCACCGACTGTCGGCACTGGTGCTAGATGATTCCAAACGGGGATTTTCACGATTTTTGCGCGAGGCAGGCGGACTGATATTATGCCCTGCTCAGGGACTCAACCGCATGCTCAGTGGAGATATGTGGAGAGTGAAACAAAGCCATTATCTGTATCATGATTACAACCGTATACCGGTAAAATTCAATATAGGCATGGGAAACCGCTACTTGGCCGACGATAACCATCTGTTTAAGGGAGAATATGCGCCATATATAAATATGAAACTGGTTTACGGAGATATATTTAATACTGAGGAAACAAAACCTTACGATTACTTTACTTTTTCGGCGCGAGTAGGTTTAACAGGCAATCAGCCTTTGCTGAGTCGGGTCAATCTGATCGGACGATTGTGGAGCATACCTCTTTCTACGGTTCACGGCGTGAATATGGCTTTCGGATTTTTTCAGCATTACAACTTCTTCAACTCCGAAGAAGTGATCGACGGATCCGGCAGAGTTCCCTACAAAATAGCCGAAGCGGCCAGTGCAGGTCCCGGATTCATTTATAATTTTCCGACATGCAACAATTGGATTGGCCTGGAACAACAGCTTTTTGTCAGTGGCATATTATTGGGAGGAAGCTATACCGATTATTATAACTTTATCGATCGGAAATACAATATGGGCAGCGGGTACAGTATCAAAAACACCACCACCATCAACTTCCTCAATCATGCCGCCTTTACCTTAAATGTACACTATTATCAGATTTTTACGTGGAAAGGATATGAACGTAAAAATCTCGCGGACATCGATCTTCTTTACCTAAATGCACAAGGCGACAAAGGAAATGTAGCTCTCACGGTGATTAATCCGATGCTTGAACTCAATTTAAGTCGGCATTTGCGACTGAATATCGAAACGGGATATTACATCCGGCATACACACTATGTCTATCATACTGATGTACAATATCGTACATTTGAAACATCCATAGGGTTGTCATTAAGTCTGTAAAATATTCTTCATACGATAAATAAAATATTTTATTATCAAATAAGCGATTATCTCATTTTTTGATTATTTTTGTATCAATATGTCTTTTACCAAGACATATTAGAAAAAAGTATATACAAATTTAATGAATATGTCATACAGTTTAAATTCAATAACAATCCGTCTCAGCAACTCTACAGAGGGTTTTATGAAGATGAGTTCATTATGGGGTGATGTCGTAAGTGGAAAACTACCGCTTATATACGACAGTGAACATAACTTTTTGTCAGGAGTATCACCTATAGCATGTTACAGTAATTACGACACGATTGATGACATGTTGATCTACGATTTAAGCATAATAGCTATAAGAGCCGATTTCTTTATTGACATGGAAGCGAAGGTGAATGCAGGACAATATATAAAATATGAAACCTTGAGCGAGTCTGACTTACACGAATGCGCTGAATTGGCATGGCAACAAGTATGCAAAGATCAACAAAACGGTCTTATTCAAAGAGCTTTCATCAAAGATTTCGAAGACTGTGTTCCTGCTGAATACACCAAAGACGGAAAAGCGCATTGTTGGTTATATATATCCATAAAATGATAAACAGAGCGCGGATTAAAAAATGCAATCCGCGCTCCGTCCCATTTATTAATAGCAGAAACTGTCTAAATCACAAAGCTTATTCGCAATGCAAACTCTTCACCGGATTCTCGTTGGCCGTACGCCAGTTCTGAAATGAGACTGTAAACAATGTTACCAACAATATAATCAGGAACGCAATACCAAAAACCCACCAATGAAGCGGCACCTTATAAGCAAAATTCTGAAGCCACTTTTGCGCGCCCCAATAAGCTACCGGCGCTGCAAAAACAAAGCTACACAGCACGATATAAAAATACTTCCTGTTAAACATCAGCAGAATATTGCCCACCGTTGCCCCGTGAACCTTACGAATACCTATCTCCTTACGACGATATTCCGTTTCAAAAATTACCAACCCGAACACTCCCACTATTGAAATCAAGATCGCCAAAAAACTAGCGATAGTTACCATCTTCTTGATGAACTGCTCATTCTGATAAAGGTCATTGAACACAGTATCATAGAACTTTACATCCACCGGAAACGACGGATCGATCTCAGCTACGACTTCGCGGATATGCTTCACCGCCGTTTCAGCATCATAGCCGGCTTTCAAGCGGATATACGAATACGACAAACTACCGAAGGATCTATTGCCCGATACGACAAAGGCCATATTCGCCACTTCGTTACGCAGAGAAGTAAGCTTCACATCGCCGGTAAATCCGATAACATTACATTCATTGCCGATATTCACCTTATCGCCTACTTGAAGCGACTGAGCCTTACGGGCTGTTTCATTGAAAATCATAGAGATCGTCGTATCCTTATCGGAACCCGGCATGAAGTCAGTGCCTTCCTGCACTTTAATTCCCATCACCTTCATAAACGATGGAGACACAACAATGATGGTTGAATGAAACTTCTCCTCATTGTGTGTGAATTCGTAATAGGGGTATTCATCCGTACCACCCACAAGTGATGCAGCAAAAGCTACATTGTCTACCTCGGGGTATTTTAACAGTTGCGCCGCATAAGCATCATGATGAGCCTTATAAATGCTGTCGTTCAAAGGAACAATGGCAATCTGATCCTGATCGAACCCCAACTTATAATACCGCATATAACGATTCTGCAACTGCACAATACAAGCACCCACAATCAAAGCCACGGAAATAATATACTGGAGACCTATCAAGGCAGTACGCAAACGCCGTCCCGATTGAGAAAGTCCGAAACTTCCTTTTAGTACTAATGCCGGTGAAAACGACGTAATATAGTAGGAAGGATATAATCCGGCCAGCAATCCGACAGCCACAGCTACAGCCGCCACCCCGAGCAACAACGGGATATGAGCCTGCAATGAGAGATCGGCTTCCATAAACGAAAGGACATTGCTCCGGTTTACCACATATACAATAAACAAAGACAAAAGATATGAAATCAGACAGATGCCTATAGCTTCCACGATCATCGAGAAACGTAAAGCCGATGTTGAACTGCCTAATACTTTCTGCGTGTTGATGCTGCGAATACGCATCGGTACCAGTGCCGTACTCAGATTCATGTAGTTGATAGCTGCAATAACCAGAATAAGCATGCCGATGAAAAACAACAAATTAGTGGTATCCCGACTGCCGGTTTTCAGTGACCCGGCGCCCCAAATATCTTTCGTATTGAGATAATGGATTTTCGTCAGAGGAACAAGTTCGATCGAAAGCTTGTCGCTCTTGTCCCATTTCAGAAGATCAAAATTGAAGTGCCGGTTGAGATTATCGGTAACGGCATCAGCCGAAGCGGCATCATCGAGCAGCAAATAGCATTCATAGTTATATGCCCCCCAAGAATTGATGTTCGGATCCTTCATATCAATCTGAGTATAAATACTGTTATCCAACTGCGTATTCGACGGAAAATCACGATATACGGCACCAACGGTCAGATCTTTCATTCCTTTTGGTTTTGTCCATATCGGTCCTTCCGAATGAATACGCTGTCCGACAGCCGGAGTGTCACCGAAAAGGCGTTTCGCCATGCTTTGAGGAATAATCGCTTTCTCAGGATCTCTAAGACATTTTGCATCACCATCGACAAAAGTAAATCCGAACACTTGCGGCAGATTAACCCCACAGGTGGTGATCCGTTCGCGGAAACCGCGTTTCACTCCGCCTGCCTCAACAGAAATATAGTTCTTATCATTATATGCCGGCGTACGCAAAGCACCGGCTACAATATGTGGTGCCGGCTGTGTCACAACGTCAGGAAAAGCACCGGGGAATATATCCATCTGTTTCGAGGTGGTACTATTATTCAGCTTTACCAAAAAAATTCGTTTCGAAGTCGGATAGCAATTGTCGAATTGTTGTTCGTGCGTCACCTGAATCATGATAACAATAAACGTCGCAAATGCAATGGATAGTCCGATAATGTTCAATGCGCTAGCCATGCGAAAACGCTTCAGTACACTAAGGAAATTTCTTGTTACTGTATTCATATCCTACGATTTTAATTATTGTCTTTTATACTTTCTACCGGATTACGGTTCGCTGCATTCCAGCTCTGGAAGAACACGGCTGCAAAAGAAATCAACAGACAGAATACTCCGGCTGTCACAAAGATAAGCGGACTTAGTTTTATGCGATACGAATAACTCGATAACCAGTGGTTCATCACAATCCAGGCCACAGGAGTCGCAATAATGAAACCTATCAGCACATAATTCATAAAAGTGAAGATCAATTGCTTCAAAATCATTCGACTGTCAGAACCGAACACCTTACGGACAGCCACCTCCTGAGAACGCTGATGGATAAAATAGGTTGACATGGCCAACAAACCCAATAATGATATGAGTATAGCAATAACGGTAAAGATTCCCACAATCTTCGAAAGACGCATCTGTTGCTCAAAGGATTCCTGAATACTCTGATCCAGAAACTTACCATTAAACTCAACACCGGTAATCTTTTCATAAATACTACTTACAGTTTTGTAAGCTACTACCGGATCCCCTTGTACCTCAATCAATATATTCCAGGGTCCCATTTTCCAATTCATATCATGTTTTTTTATACGCAACATAACAGGTGATGTCTCCATGGAAATATTCCTTAAATGAAAATCTTTAATAACACCTAATATAGGTGATGATTTTTCATTACTAAATCTAAATGACGGAGCATTCTCGGCTATATCCATATCCCTAAAGGCTTTCTCAGTGAGAAACCATCCGATACTGTCACCGGCATTAGCTACATGATTATCTTGTTTTATCTTTAGACCCAACATATTGAAAGCTGTACTATCAAGCATCATCTGCTGGAAGCTAAGCGTCTTGCCTTCATACGTACCTGAGAGATTATTCGTCCCTTCAAACGGGGTCCCGTTCGTGAAACCGATATTCTTAACAAACGGTTGTTGTCTAAGTTCATCCTCAGCCTTCGTCCATTCGCTCACCGAATTGAATACGTTATAGGTAACGATGATATTTTTCGTATTATATCCCAACGGTGCCTTAATCATATGATTGATTTGCATAACCATCGTAATGGAAGCAACCAACATAATCATCGTGATGGCATTCTGGAAAGTGATAAAGAATTTGCTAAACACCATCTTTGTACGGCGACGGAATGTCCCTCGAACTACCTCTATCGGCTTAGCTGCGGAAATCAATATGGAAGGAAGCATACCGGCTAAAAATCCAATAATCAATATCAATACGATAGCCCCTCCAATCCATGCCGGCGTACAAGCGTCCATCAAATCAATTTTCGTTTGCAACAAATTGTTTGCCGTCGGAAGAACAACCTTTGCCAAAAACAATCCAATAAGAAATGAGATAAATGTGAGCAACGTCGCTTCCATCATCAACCGTATAAACAAATCCTGGCGCGAAGAACCTAACAGACGGCGTGTAGCCATCTCTTTTGCCCGTTGTCCGGCCTGTGCCACTGTCAAGTTAATATAGTTTAGGATAGAGAATATCAAAATTAGAATACCGACCGACATCAAAACCCATACGAAATTCTTATCCCCATGATTCAACTGTGAATAATCATATTTCATAAAATAGAGCTGTCTGAGAGGTATAACATGTGCTTCTTTATTGAATTTCAACTGATAAGTCCAAAGGATAGTCTTCAAAAAAGACAATATATCCGCCGTTTTCGGCTGTAGATCAGTGCCAGGACGCATCAATAGGAAAGCAACCGTTGCTCCTGCATTACCATCGTTACTTTTGCTCAAAGAAGAGTTGAATTCCGTTACCCTGTCAATGGAAAGCAATATATCATGATACGGAATAACGGAATGATCAATATCTTTCATCACAGCCGAAACGACAACCGAAGTAGAGTCGCTGAGACGAATACTTTTCCCCACCGGCTCTTCAGAACCGAACATTGTCTTTGCAAACTTTTCGGATATAACAGCACTGTAACTGTCATTCAAAGCTGTCTTTCTATTTCCTTCAACCAATTTAAATGAGAATATATCAAAGAAGGTTGAATCGGCAAACAGCAATGAGGCTGAAAATTTCTTATCACCATAATATACCGACACTCCATTTTGCAAATTGGGTATAACCGGGCATACTTTTTCAATTTCAGGATACCGCTCCTGTAAACGATAAGCCACCGGTACAGCCGTAGCATCCGAACCTTCACTAGTAACTACACATATGCGATCCGCGTTAGCCTGGAAACTATCTGTCGACAATTCCTGAGACGTATAGACCGCAATCAGAATAACGAACATCAATGAAACAGACAGTCCGAATACATCAATGATTGTATAGATTTTGTTCCGGCTAAGGAATTTAAAATAAGACTTCAAATTAAATATATTATTCATTGCTTCATTTTTTATTGGATTAAAAACATATCCTACTTTCACAAGCAGGATACGTCTACAACGTAAATAAAATGTGTGTATTACTAATCTTAAATAAATTCATTTACAGATGATACAATACTACCATCAAATAAGTTAACCACACGATGGGCAAACCCTGCATCATGCTTGGAGTGTGTTACCATTACAATGGTTGTACCTTCCTTATTGAGCTCGGTAAGCATCTGCATCACCTCGGTACCGTTCTTGGAATCCAAGTTACCGGTCGGCTCATCAGCAAGAATAATCTTCGGGTTGGATACTACCGCACGGGCAATAGCGACACGCTGTTGCTGACCGCCGGAGAGTTGCTGTGGAAAGTGGCTTGCCCGATGACTGATATTCATTCGCTTCAGTATATCGGTAACCAGCTTCTTACGTTCAGCCTGCTTTACCTTTAGATAAGTAAGCGGAAGTTCCACATTTTCGAATACGTTTAATTCATCAATCAAGTTAAAACTCTGGAATACAAAACCGATGTTGCCTTTCCGCACCTGTGTACGCTCTTTCTCTTTCAGATGGCCAACTTCCTTTTCGGCCAGATAATACTGGCCCGATGTCGGGTTATCCAGGAGACCGAGAATATTCAGCAACGTTGATTTACCACAACCTGACGGACCCATGATAGCTACAAACTCACCGTCTTTTACCTCCAATGAAACATTGTTCAACGCAATCGTCTCTACTTCCTCTGTCCGAAAATACTTACTTAAATTCTCAATCTTAATCATGTCATTATAATTTATATTGTTTTATTACTTTTGGCCTTGTATATACAAACGTCGTGCCAAAGCATTTAAATAGCTATTTTACAAACGATTGCCATTTTATATAAAAATAAAAGTGTCAAATTTTTGGACAGTGGTGTCTAATTATTTGACACTTTCCGGCATCTAAAAAAGATTTGTTTCACTTTCCGACGAGCCGCTATCTTTATATAAATGAAAATATGTATCTGATTATTGAACGTCGTATCATATCCTTTAAATTATTCTTTCAATCGTCCTTTTACACTTGATGAGCTCCTTCTTGATGCTCCTTTAACCTTAACATTTCCAAATGGAATTGATAGCCCTATGTAAAAGTATCTCAAATTATGATCTTGCGTAAGATAGTACTCATAATTATTACTTAGCTTGTAACTGTTGGAATTCTTATATAATAAATTCCTTACTCCCATATTTGCTGAAATTTCATTACCAAAACTCTTCCTGAGCTGCAAACTCAGTCTATAATAATCACTTGCATTTTCTTGTGCCAAATGCGTTTTGCTCCAGTAAGAAATATCTGTTTGGAAATTCCAATTATAACGTTTCGAAAGCTGAATATTCAGATTCCCGTAAACAGAATAATCCCAGCCGGTCACATCTACAATTATAGACTCTGCATTTCCCCTATTTTGTCTATATTTCCCTGACAGAGAAGCATTGACATGTACCCGTTTTTCAAAAAGCGTATTATTGTATGAAAAACTCAAGCCCCAGGATTTCAAATCGCCATAATTTATTTTCATATACTTTGTATATTGGTCATCAACGGGAATCAAGAAATTGTTTGTACAATCTTTAATATATGTATTTGATAAACTAAAGATGTAATGTCTTTTCAAACTATAGTTGATTTCGTTGGTATATATTTCTGAAGGTTTCAAATCCGAATTATAAGCCTTATAGGTATTTGGAGTCAGATAATAACGAAACGGATTCATATTATAGAATCCAGGGCGCGATACATGCGAACTCAAATTGTAAGATATTGAATTGTCATTGTTGATCTCATATTGTAATGAAACATTCGGTATAACATTAAAGAAATCCTGTTTCGTCTTTTCTGAAGTTGTCTTCTGAAGGCCTTCGCTATGGTCGTATTCCATGCGGAAACCGGCAGTAGATATAAATTTTGGATGCCATTTATTGTACCAAGAGGCATATCCACTCAAATAGGATTCCTTATAGACGTATTGATTGGATCTGGTAGCATCGCTTACATAATCATTGTTTTTAAACACACCATAATAATAATTGGCATCAGAATGGTTATAATACTCTTCCGTCCCTAAAGAAAAATTACTATTCTTATCGATTGTGTACCGATACTCTATCTTGGACACATAATTGTTCAAAACATCTTTTGAGTTCTGCCTATCGATTAGATACGAAGGTTGGGCAGTACCGTTTTCTATATGGAAATTGTCTGTATTGACTTTTTGTTTCCTTACATCTATGATATAGTCCAGATCTATAGACAAAGAACTCTTATCGCTCAAAGAACCTCTGTAATTCAGGTTAACCGAATAGTTTTTATCCGTTTGTGTCTCTTCATTATTAGTCTGAATAGTGGAATCTGTAATCGCTGAGTTGATAGCATTGTATGAAATCATATTTATCTTTGGCTGGTTTATCCTTTCATATGTATTGTTCAATACCATCCCTATGGTATGTCCCTTTGAAACATGATAGTCGAGTGACATTCTTCCTCCCGCCATTTTATCATTGAACCTACCTTCACTCTCTTGCCTCTGATATTGGTTTGAATTCAGATATAAATAATTGTATATGTCCTTATCTTTACTTCCCTTATTATCATCCACATAAAGATTCAAAGCCATTTGTAATTTATTCTTTTGGAAATTAAGATCAAAACCGCCACTCGGCGAGTTCGCACTTTCCCTTTGCTGATCACCCAGATTCAATTCACCATTAACGCCATTCGTATCTCTCTTTTTGGTGATGATATTGATTATTCCTACATTGCTCTCTGTGCGGAACTGGACACCCGGGTTTGTTATTATCTCAATGTTCGAGATATTATCGGCAGGGAAAGATTTCAAAAACGATTCAAGGGCATTACCGGATACGTTGGCTTTCCGATTGTTGATATAAAGTACCACACCGCTTTTACCCAACATGGTCAGTTTATCATTGGCGTTCATCTGTATCATCGGTGTGAATTTCAAAAGTTCCAACGAAGTGTTTCCTTTGGTAATATTTTCGTCATTGATCCTGAAAATCAGTCGATCGCTCTTCTGACTTACAAGAGAAGCAGCCTTTACAACAACGTTGTCCAACTGCACATCCAGTTCCGGCAGCACCACTTTTATAATGACAGAACCTCCTTTCTGAATATCATAATCCCTATACCCGATTGCCATCACCTTAACAAATGATTTAACAAAATCCACCTCTCCAAATTTAACAACCCCTGCTGTATCCGATACAGACGAATTGAACATAACATTCTTATCCCGGCTTATAACACAGGCAATAGCTCCTGCAACAGGTGACTCCTTCTCATCCACAATTTTCAATTTTACAGCAACTTGAGCATAAACTCCGCTTATTATACTCATCATACAAATGAATATAAAGAACTTTTTCATGATTACTATTTTTAGAGGCACGAATGTATCTGATTATTAGCCTCGTGCCAAAGCATTTAAATAGCTATTTTACAAACGATTGCCATTTTATATAAAAATAAAAGTGTCAAATTTTTGGACAGTGGTGTCTAATTATTTGACACTTTAGATAATATATATCAGCGTGCACGAAGCTTGTTCAATGCTTTTTCTGAAGAAATCCGCGCCACAGAATCTGCCCATTGCGTATTAAAATTTGCCCAACGCGATGAATCCATCTTTATATTCGATGCTATATGTTCTGCCATGCCTCTCATATCTTCTACATCAAAATCTTTGCCATTCAAATTGAAGCTTGTATCGTTATTTGAAGATGATCGTTCAATACGGGTAATCACTACATCATTAGAACCATAAAAATTATTTGCCGTAAAACCTGCCGTATAGAGTACATTCGTTTTCCCATCATCAAAGCGATAGAAAGAAGGATATATTTTCCCTTTTACGGATCTGTCGCTTACTTTATAAGCTTCATCCTGATCAGCTTTGAACGCTTCAATAAAATCTTTTAATAATTGAGGATTATCCTTTGATGAGAATGAAATGGTTTTGATCGACCGTTCCAACTGCCTTGTTTTTTTATCCTTACTTAATATTACTTCTACATTCACTTTATCCATCGATTCACATTTCTTTACCAATGCATCAAGATGTTTTTGTGCTTGTACACTACCTCCCACGGCGCCGCCCACTATTAGAGCCACTGCCAAAATCATACTTCTTGTTTTCATATTGCAAATATTTATTAGTCATTTTATTTCTTTTCATATACATTGGCTACATTCTCTATCCGGTCTATTTTTGCCTCCTTCTGTTCGACAGACCGCATAGCCAGCTGTTCCTTTTCACGTTCACGACGATCAGCTTCCATAATAATCTGATCCATCCGTCGGGCTATATCTTCAGGAATAGCCGTTTTTACTCCATTACGTATGATATAGCTGCCTTCATAAGGATTGAAGTCATCCTGCTTAAAGTTGCCTTTGTTCAAGAACAAAAACAACAACAGTGAAGCTGCCACAGCGGCGATGCCGGACCATAACCATGTCCGGCGCAGCGTAAGGTGCTTTGTTTCCGGCTTTATTGCAGTGGTTATTTCGTTGACAGAAGAATTTGATTCGTTGGCAATACCTGTCTCGAAAAAACCGAACATCGACTGGTATTTCTTCAGACGATCAGGAATATCTTTGCGGGCAAAAAAGCGATATAATTCCTGTTCTTCCACATTGGAAGTCTCTCCATTAAAGAAACGTTCCATCAATTCGTCAATATGTTGATCATTATTCAACTGCATATCTTACATCTTTAAAAATAGTTCTTTTACTCTTTTTCTGGCTCTCGAAAGATTCACACGTACGGCGCCCGGCGTACTGCCTGTCAGCTTTGCTATTTCTTCCACCTCAAAGCCTTCGATATGCTTCATGCGGAGAATGGCTTGCTGCAACGTGGGCAACTGTTCCATGATCTGTTTCACGCAGTTGAGCGTGTCTTTTCTTTCCAGAGTCCGGTATGGATCATCACCGTTCAATATCAAAGTGGTCTGCTCGGTGATCGGCTCCTCGCCATGTATATTGTCGGCACGAAGCTTGTTCAAACACAAATGTTTGGCGATCTGCACAGCAAGGGCTTCCACGCTGTTGTATCGCTCCAGATCTTCATGGATATACCAGAGCTTGAGGAAAGTTTCCTGTACGACATCTTCCACATCTTGTTGTGAATTGTCCAGCAGGCGACGGGCTATATTCTCCAGTTTTCCCCGAAGCGATACCACTTCTATTATAAACCGTTCTTGATCCATTCTATTTTAAAGACACACATGTCGGAATAATGTTACACAAATATGAAAATAATTTTACTTCAATTATTCTATGCCATATAATAACAAGTTATAAAAAAGCCACTTCCCGGACTCTCTTTCTACAAGGAGTCTGAGGAGTGGCGCTTCTCCGTAATAAAGATTCATTATAAAATGATCAATCGGCTTTCAGGCTCAATACAGGGTTTGCATTAGCGGCAACCCAGGCACGCCATATGACACAGATTACGACCAGCAGATAAACAATTATCGCTCCGCCAACAAATAGCAGAATGCCAATCGAAGCCTTATCAGCAAAATAACTCATCCAGTTATGCGACAAATAATAGGCAGCTCCCACGCCAATCAGAATAGCCGGTGCGGCAATAAATGTGACATCTCTGGAGATCATCTTTAAAATATCTCCGGCTGTTGCTCCATTTACTTTCCGGATAGCAATTTCACGACCGCGACGATTGGTTTCGTCGCTGGTATAACCCAACAAGCCGATAAGAGCAATAATTAATGTTACAAGACCTCCATAAAGTATCGCATCGCAAAAATTACGCGTATCTTTATAAAGATCAAACATATCATCACGATACAATTTGACCGTCAGGTTGCGGTCAGGAATAACAGTTTCGATGGTTTTCTTCACCTTTTCATAATTTTCCGGTGTCATCTTATGCAGCTTCACAAGGATGATGCTTGTATAATTGTTATTGCCATAAAATATAACCGACGGACGATTATCGGGCATGGCGGCGCTTCCTATCACAATATCTTTGTACACCCCGCTGATAGTCAGCGCTTCGTTTTTATTTTGAACATGTTCGGTTATCCGAACCTGCTTGCCGAGCGGACTCCCCTTCCATCCTGCCGTCAATTCCATCTTCTTCACAAACTGTTCGCTGACCATTACCTTGTGAGTCGACGAGCTGTCCGGCGTAAATGCTTCACCTTCGACGATGGGAATCTCCATCAACGGGAAGAAATTATCGCTCACATAATACAGATCGGCAATATTAAACAACTCCTTGTCTTCTCCGGGAAGAGATACATTGTTACCAGATGCTCCTCCGTAAGGCAAAGTCATGGAACACGAGACCTTATCCACTTCCGATAATTTCGACAACTCATTCATCGCTACCCGGCGCGTCTCCGGCTTCACTCCATCTGTAGTACAATAGACCAGATTCTTGTAAGCATAGCCCATATTTATATTTATCAAATGATTATATTGTCTATCAATAACAAATAAAAAAGATACAAGGAATGCCGTAGCCATAAACTGTACGAACAGCAAAGCCAGTTTCCATGAATGGCGCGACTCTCTGAAGTTTCGGAACGCCGATGCCACCGGCACATGCTGAAAGATGTACGCCGGAACCAGCCCTGTAATGAAGAACACCGCGATGCAAACCAAAGCCAATATAAGCAATGTCTGCGGGGCAAACAATGCTCCGAGCGAAGCACTCAGCAAGCCTTCCACCTTCGTACGCAACAACAGGATAAGAAATGCGGCCAATACCAATGATATCAGGATATGCACAAGTGCTTCCGACATCACCATCCCGAATAAATTCCGGCCTGAAGCACCATAGCATTTATGGACAGCGATCTCCTTTGTACGGTTCACCAGCGTGGAAAGGACGATAAGAATATAGTTCATCACTGCATTGAAAATAAGCACGAAGGCCAGCATTCCTATCAGGATAGTCATATTTTTTGCGCCATCGTCCTGATCAGTATGGACGTCGGTTAGAGGCAACAAACTATAAAATGCGCTATCAACTCCGGCCTTTCTGGCGCCATCCATATCCCAGTGCCGTTCCTGCATGGCACGCAGCGGTTTAAGCATATCTTCCGCCGTCACACCGGGGCGAAGTCTTACAAGACCCGTATAACGGTCGGTACCCATCCAGTTATTGCGACTCGCTTCGGAGTAGCCTTCGATGGATAATGCCACATCATACCGGTAATCGCTATTTTCCGGTATATTCTCATAGATGCCGCCTACCGTGATGACTGTCGCAGGATCGTCTTCCCTGGTGAACGTTTTTCCTATCGCCTTGTCGATACCTCCTAACATCTCAGCCACACGGCGTGAAACCATCGCATAATTGGCGCGCGCCATAGTCTCTTTCCAATTACCAGCAAGAACACGCTGCGGTAAAAGATCGAACAAATTCGTGTCGGCCATGATTATGTTGTCGACAGCAATACTGCTCTTGTCGGACAGATACAAAATAGTGTTCTTCTCATTTACTACAGTAAAGCGAGTAGCTTTCTCCACAGCCGGAATCTCGGCCTGCGCCCCGACAGCGACACCGCCGCTCACATGACCATAGCGCTTCAAGTTTGTATCCAGTTTGTCCAGATTTTCCTGCAAAGAATAGATCCGTTTGTAGTCGGGATACGACTTATTGAATGAGTATTCGAAACATACTTTTGATATCAGCACACAGCCCATGGCCAGCCCGACTCCCAATGACAGTATCTTAATTCCATTGCTTCTGCCCTTTTTGAAAAGAGAACGAAAAGCTATTTCTATATTCTTCATACCTCTTGCATTTTATATTATCATTGTAATATCAGCACTTTGTTATCCTTATAGCTCTCATAACTTGAAACGATGACTTTCTCTCCCGGATCAAGTCCTTCAAGCACTTCGTAGTACTGCGGATTCTGACGTCCTATCTTGATATTGCGGCGATAAGCCTTCTTACCCTCTTTGTCGACCACAAAAATCCAGCTTCCACCCGTACTTTGGAAGAATGTTCCGCGAGGAATAAGGAGGCTTTGCGAAGGCTGACCAAGTTCCAGATTAATATAATAAGTCTGACCGCTGCGGATGTTATTCGGCCGCTGACCGGTAAAAATAAAGTCGGTACGAAACTTCCCGTCACGTACTTCGGGATAAACTTTGCGTACCGTCAGAGCGAAGTTCTCGCCCTGGCGTTCAAAGGTAGCACCTAGTCCCTGCTTTACGCGATCAATATAATGTTCGTCAATCAGGGCTTCGATCTTATAATCAGACAGGTCATTGATCTGCCCTATCTTCTGGCCCGGCGATACGTTCTGTCCAAGCACAACATCCAGAAGTCCAAGCTCGCCATCAATCTGCGAACGAATATTCAAATGATCGCGGCGCTCGTGAACCAGCTGAATGTTCCTGCGCATATTCGAAAGACTTGTCTCCATCTCCTCCATCTGAATCTTGCGCGAAAGCGAATCCTGACGCAGACGCTCAATGACAAGACCATATTTCTTGCTTGCCAGTTCATAGTCTTCCTTGGCCTTCAGAAAATCTTCTTTGGCAATAAGATTCTCCTTATAAAGACGCAGTTGCTGGTTATATGAACGACGGTAGCGTGTCATATCGGCATCAAGCTGCAACCGGTCGGTCATATTCTTCAAACGATCCTGTTCCATCGTCACTTCGGTGTTGCGGAGGAAATTCTGCTTTTCGGCAAGCTCAGCCTCGGCATTAAGAATCTGAAGATCAAGGTTCGAATTCGAAAGACGTACGATGATATCACCCTTTTTCACCTGAGCACCTTCATCGACCACTTTCTCCTGCACGATTCCGCCCTCTTCAGGACTCAATTGCACAACGGATATAGGCTGAACCTGTCCGTCAACACGAACGAAATCATTAAACTGATCTTTCTTCACCTCACCTATAATAATGCCGCGGGCATCAACCTTGAGTGTTGAACTGTGGTCTCCAAAAATGATCCATCCGACCAATGCTAAGAATATGATACCTCCGCCAATATACGGGATATGCTTCTTTTGAATACCTTTCTTTTTTTCTATCTGTATATCCATGATTATAATGATTTTATTCGTTGATTAACGGCTGGCCTTTGTAATAATCGACAAGCCTTGATTTCATAATATATAAAAGTTTTTTCTGCAGCAGATCAGCTTTAGACGTAAGCAGAGTGTTCGCACTGGTCTGCACGTCAATAGGACTCATCAGCCCTTCCTCGAACTTGCGAAGCGTAACTTTGTAGGCGAAAGCATCCGCTTCGACCTTCTTTTCCATCTGTACGGCCTCCTTGGCAAAACCTTCGCGATCGAGTATGGCCTGTTCGATATCCGCCTGCAGCTGACGATAAGTATCAGTCTGCTTCTCAAATGCAATACGCATATTGTTGCGTGCCTTACGAATCTCGGTAATACGACTCAGCTTATCGAACAGTGGGAAAGAGACAACTAAGTAAACATATTCGCCTCGGTTATTCTTAAACTGATTCTTAAAGGATTCGATACCATCATTGTTTTTCAAGTTTTCATAGTACTGCGTAGTGATACCGCTCTCGATAGATAAACTCGGGAACAGCTTCCCTTTAGAAATCAGATAATTCATACGACTTGCCTTCCACTGGAAGTTTGCCTGCAAAGCCGTGGGATTATTATCAAGCGCAAAGTTATAAATATCCGCAGCCGACTCCTGAGTCATCGGATAACTGTTAAGGTTGGTCACCAAGGTATCAACCATCAAAACCGAATCGGTCGGGAAGTTCATAAACTTCTTAAGATTCATCATCGCCGCATTGTAAAGGTTTTCCTGGTGTGTCAGATTATAATCATCGGCAGCCACTGTCGCTTCAATCTGTGCCACATCGGCTTTCCCCTTCAATCCCAATTCTTCCTGACGTTGCGTCCTATATAATGTATTACGGCTTTCAGTCAGCTTTTCGGCAGCCATCTGCTTCGTACCGTGATAATAGACGGCATTAACAAAGGCATCCATCACACTGACAGCCATATCATCCTGTTGCTTTTTCAGATCATTGCGTCCCATATGGCGATTCATATTCGCCAAACGCCACTGATTAATCAACTGTCCGCCGTTGAATACCGGGATAACCATATAAGCTCCGTAACCATTATTGAATGTAGTTGTGTTGACGTAAGTATTCGTTCCCGGGTCGATAGCACGTCCAAAACGATATTGCGCATACGACTGTGCCGTGATGCTGGGCAGAAAAGATGCCACGGCTGCCAGCTGATCGGCATGATAGGAATTGTTTGTATAGATTTGCTGTCTGACTTTCGGGCTATAAGTGACGGCATAACGCATACATTCGTCTAAAGTCCAAAGTTTCTCTTGAGCAAATGCCGGTGTGATTGCAGGAGCCATCAACGCTAACGAAAGAACTGTTGTTACTAATATCTTTTTCATTACATAAACTATTTTCTGTCCAAACATGAGCAAAGACCATGCCAAAGTAGTTATCTGGATATTTATCAGCATATTAACGCCATAATTCATTTTCCGAAGTGTCAAAAAATTAGACACTGGTGTAAAAATATTGGACAGTTGCCAGCCTCCCAACGATAAGAGATCGTGTATGTATCGATACATTATAATTATACACACTTATTACAATATTTGGATAATAAATCATCATTTTTAGGTATTGCAAAGACTAAGGATCTGCAATACTTTTGCAAATCAATAAACAACATCATTCATAAACACTAAAAAAGTGATATAAATAGAAAACAAATTTTTGTTATTACAAAAATAAATAGGACTGTGTCTAAAAAATCATTTTTAAAAATATCGAGAAATCATTGCATTCATAAAGGAAGACAAATATGGTATTCTCCTTATTTATTATAAATATCCTCAGTTATTAACATATAAACATATTGATATAAATGAAAAAAGTAATTTTCCTTTTTTGCTGTTTGTTGTCTATTATTCAACTGTCAGCAAACGCTCCTGTGCCAACAGATGCTAATATTTTCGGTCATGTAATTGATTCCAATAATGAGCATATTGCCTATATCAATGTCAGCATAAAAAATACAACGATGGGGACAGTGACCGATGCAACCGGACATTATTCGTTCAGGAACTTGAAAGAAGGCAAATATATACTTGTTGTAAGCGGCGTAGGCTACAAACCGGAAGAAAAAACAGTGATGGTAACAAAAAATAAAACCCATGAAATAAACTTCTCCATCAAAGAAGATGTATTGAACCTGGGTGAAGTTGTAGTGACTTCCAATCGTTCAAGCCAGTTGCGTCTGGAAGCGCCGGTCATAGTGAGCACAATCAGTACAAAGCAACTTGAAACAACGCAATCCAGCGTAATAGGTGAAGGGTTAAACTACTGTACGGGATTGCGATTCGAAAATGACTGCCAGAATTGTGGTTTCTCACAAATTCGTATGAACGGCATGGAAGGTCCCTATTCCCAGATACTAATCAATAGCCGGCCTATATTCAGCGGCCTTGCGGGAGTGTACGGTTTGGAATTGATTCCATCCAGCATGATAGAAAAATTGGAAGTCATTCGTGGCGGTGGTTCTGCACTTTACGGATCAAATGCCATTGCGGGAACAGTAAATCTCATATTGAAAGACCCCAAAAGTAATTCTTTCGAAGCAGGCTACAATGCTTCGCTAATAGGAACAGGAGCAAGCGGGTCAAACGGTCCGGTGACCGATCACAATATCAATTTCAATACGTCATTGGTAAATGACGATCACACCACTGGTATTGCCATTTATGGTAATTCACGAACGCGAAAGATGTTCGATGCAAATAGCGACGGCTACTCAGAAATAGCTCCTATGAAAAATACGGTAGTAGGAACACGACTATTTTATCGCCCGGCCTACAAAAGCAAACTCGCAGTAGACTTCTTCAACATAAGGGAGGAAAGAAACGGTGGAGACAAACAGGATTATCCTTTGCATGAAAGAGATGTCGCAGAAGCAGTGAAACATGATATGAAAAATCTGGCATTAAACTTTGACCAATATTTTCGCAAGAGCGACTTGTTATCAGTCTATACCTCCGGGCAATACCTGGTTCGAGATTCTTATTATGGCGCCAATCAGTCGCTGAAGGATTATGGAAACACCAAAGACAAAACATACGCTCTTGGTGCACAGTATAAACTGGATCTTACAACTTCTTCATTGATGATCGGTATAGAGAACAGAGGTGATTATCTGGTAGATAAAAAACTGGGTTATCCTACCTATACTATCGTTGACAATCCGAAAGCTGGACAACCGGGGGAAGAAGATCAAATCATCGAAACAGATCATGTAGAAAATCGTATCATTACTGACCAGTCTTTACAAACCATTGGAGGCTTTGCCCAATATGAAATAAAATTAGGCAAATTCAAACTCCTCGCCGGAGCCCGTCTGGAGCGCTATTCCATATCAGATGCACAAGACTCCAGGTTGGACAAATCGGGCCATGTATTCATTCCCAGAACCAATCTGATGTATAACATTACAGACTATCTACAAATACGCGGAGGATATTCAAGAGGTTATCGTGCTCCGCAAGTGTTTGATGAAGACCTGCATGTAAATACTTCGGGCGCTATACAGGTGATTCACAAAAATGATCCGAACTTGAAACAGGAGAACAGCAACAGTATGACACTCTCACTAGATTTTAATAGAAATCTCGGAGGTGTGTATACCAGTCTTCTGATAGAAGGCTTTTACACCAAATTAGAAAATCCTTTTCAAAATATGGTAGGCGATATGGACAACAACGGTGTCGTAACATACACCCGAACTAATGCAAAAAAAGGAGCTAAAGTAACAGGAGTGAACATCGAACTGAAGTTATTTCCAATAAAAGATCTATCCTTCAATTCCGGATTTACGATTCAGTCCAGCAAGTACGATGAAGTACAAGCCGACAACTTCAACAAGAAAGATTTTTATCGTACTCCGGGCTCCTATGGTTTCTTTACGATAGACTGGAAAATCTTACCCCGCATCGGGATGTCCGCCACTGGCAACTATACAGGAAAAATGTATATCCCTTATCACCAGGGTTACGATGATAATTCTGAAGTACTCCACCGTTCAAATTCATTCTTCGATACCGGACTAAAGATTTATTATGACATGAAATTATGTAAAGGAGTAAACATGCAATGGTTTGCAGGAATAAAAAACATATTCAACTCCTTTCAGGATGATTTCGATAAAGGAATAGACAGAGACCCTGCTTACATATACGGACCGGCTTTACCCCGTACCTTATATGTAGGTTTCAAAATCGGTAGTTTATAAGGAATTAAAAATCTGATTATTAGAAAAGTAAAATCTTACAAAACGTAAGCGTACTAAAACAAATATAAAAAGAATCCCCTGAAAGTCCATAAACTTCTCAGGGGATTTTTCATAATCTTTCTCATGATTAATGCCCGTGCTTAAATATTTTGATTCTTGAAAAATCGGCTTTGGAAAATTGCTGTACGCTTAATGTCAGAAAAATGATGCAAATGACCAGTATCATAACAAAGCTCATCCATGGCATGATTGTGAAACTGCCTACCTGAAACGCTATTCCGCTTTTTACCAGTTCCGCCACAGATAAATGGTCCATCTCCAATGTAACTTCTCTAAACAGAGCGGTGGTATAGGTCAAAGGATTTAGCAAAATGATAGGGAGCATAAATTTAGGTAATGCAAATGTCGGGATATAGGCTCCTGACAAGAACGTGAGAGGAAATGATATGATAGTGACTAACAGCTGAAAATTGCTCGATTCACGTGTGACGGTTGCCAGGTATAATCCCAATGCACTGAATGTAAGTCCGGCAAAAATCATAATGAGAACCATACCAAGTCCATGAACCACATCAAGGTCGAGTCCCATGAAAAGACCGATTATGACAATGATAAAACCCTGAATGACGGATATAACGGTGGACGACAGCATATGTCCGATGGCTATCTGCCAGCGAGAGATTGGTGCTACTAGAATTTCTTTCATAAAACCACTTGAGATATCATCAAGGATATTCATGGAATTATTCAACGCAATTTGGAAAACGGTCATGATGATGATACCCGCAATCAAATAATTCATGGGGTTAGCGATGCCCGCAGCAGTGCTCTTCATTACAAATGAAAAAACAAAAAGCATGATAACAGACATGAACAGATTCATAAACAGGCGCATCCTATCGCGCACAAGTTTGAACAAATTTCTATTTAAGATGGCTAAAATGGCTCTCATGATTCTCTGATCTCCTTTCCTGTGATGTTTAAAAATACGTCATTGAGTGATCCTTTCTTAATTTCAAGGTCTTTGATATATTGTTTGTTGGCAGACAAGATTTGCAGAAAATCATCGTAGTCATTGATGTAGACCGTAACTAAATTGTTATCCATTTTATATCTCATGTGATGATTATCGAAAAAACTTGCAATCACTTCGGGTTGATCCGATTCCAGTCTCATGACGGTTGAAGTGTATTGTTTTTTCAGATTGAACGGGGTGTCAAAAGCAATGATTTTTCCTTTGTCTATAATAGCGACTTTGTTGCAAATCTCTGCCTCTTCCATATAGTGCGTGGTAAGAAAAATGGTAATGTTTTTTTCTTTTTGCAGTTTGTAAATATATTCCCACACATTGGAACGTGTTTGCGGATCGAGGCCGGTAGTGGGTTCGTCCAAAAATAAGACTTTAGGGAAATGCACCAGTCCGCGGGCAATTTCAGCACGACGTTTCATACCACCCGAAAGATTCTTGACCAGCGAATGACGCCTTTGTTCAAGGTCGATCAGATCGAGCACAAAATCGATACGGGATTTTACCTCTTTCTTTGGTACATTGTAAAAATCGCAGTGCAGTTTCAAATTTTCTTCAATAGTAAGCTTATCATCAAGCGTAGGCTCCTGAAAGACAATACCTATGTTGTTTCTTACCTGGGCCATTTGCGTGCTTACGTCGAACCCGTTTATTCTCATATCACCCGATGTTTTTTCCTGAATGGTGCATAATGTGTTAATGGTGGTACTCTTACCCGCTCCGTTAGGACCAAGAAAACCGAAGATGCTTCCTTCTTCCACAACGAACGAGATGTTGTCGACCGCCGTGAAATCACCGAATTTCTTTGTAAAGTTTTTAACTTCGATACTATTCATTTTTATTGTCTTAATTCTATTATTCTAACTATTTTACCTTTTGTTTTCATGTTAAAATCAAATCATTGTAGAGGGTTCTCAAACGCTTTCGCAGAAAAACGATTGCATAATGTTTACGCGAAAGCAAGGTGTTGACCGGCACGCCGGTGGTTTCCGAAATATCTTTCACAGGAACACCGTCCAGCTCCGTCAATTCAAAAATCTCACGCTGTTCGGCGGATAATTCTGCCAGTGCGTTTTCAAGTTCTGTCCAGACCAGTGAACGCAGATATTCCGTTTCCGGTGTGTCTTCATTTTCATCTTCGTGAAACAGTAGACCCGATATTTCTTCTAGCACATTTTCGTCGTCGTCGTCCTGAGACACAGGCATCCTGACTTCCTTCTTTTTTGTTTCGGCATTGATAATCATATTTTGCGTGACACGATACAGCCATGCAGAGATATTTTCAATCGGGTTCATGGCATTATCCACGGTTTTCGCCAATTGATAAAACACATCCTGCAAAATATCATCCGCATCATCACCACTCGATACCTGCGCTCTGATAAATGATTTTAATTTCGGAGTGTATTTTGCAATCCACTCTTTCAAATTTTTTTGATTCGACTTATTGCTCACTGTTATTTTCGTTATGGAAATGTTCTTGCCCAAAAGGATAACCGTGGAAACTGCGATGTTTATTTTTAATGAATTCTTCACGTTGTTTCCCGTTCATCCCGGCCCATTTCTCATACAAGGGATGTCTGTGATATCTGTCCATTTCTTTTCTTGCCATCCAACCGCTCGGAAATGTTCCGAACAAAAGACGTGAAAGGACTAAGAAACCTAATGCCTGCCAAAGGTTAATGCATGAAAGGCCGAAAATATTTGGCATCAGCCAATTCCAAAGCAACATAACGATAGCAGAAAATACGGCGACAAAAACCAAGAAACCTAACATATGCCAAAGTGAATGTCTAAAATAAGATTTCATAATGTGTGTTTATATATTAATATTTATTGTCAAATTGTATTATTTTTTACAGTGAAGATTCCCGTATCTTATCAACCAATCTGATGGCTCCAAAGTTACAAATATCTATGCAATGTTCGCAAGCAGTACATCGATCGGGATTTTTCACAACCACATACATACGTCCTTCTTCACCATATACCATTTCGAGAACACCGTGCGAACAACGTATGACACAGTTGTTGCATCGGACACATTTTTTATCGTTGATAGATATTATTCTATTGTTATTTCTTCTTTTTATTAATAAACTCGTTACCAAATAAATAACGAACAAAGTACCTAAAGCAAAATAAGATTGGATCATTTGTTCCATTGTTTTTTAATATTATAAATCGCTTTCTATAGGTTAAGACAAATGAAAGCGGAAAATATTTTAAAGAACTGCGAATTTATACCTTCGTTTCATAAAAACCTGAACAAAAAATCCGCTGACAAGCATGCAAACACTTTCACTTGGATCAGTTCGATGAAAACTGACACATGATTTATGTAGAAATAAAAGCCTATATACTTGTAGTGTACTAAATAAGTTGACAGTTTATTCAACAAGAAAGAATGAGAAAGCATACAGAAGAAGAGATTCTCACGTTACTAAAGCAGTATGTAAATGGAAATTCGAGTAAAAATGAATTTG
>Ga0268360_1001299_pt1 | contig 27666 bp, 28 predicted proteins | sample BioMet11_FD_192465 | JGI IMG/M metagenome (GOLD analysis project Ga0268360, IMG submission 192465) | Sewage microbial communities from Oakland, California, United States - Biofuel 11 (Illumina Assembly) | ecosystem: Engineered > Wastewater > Sewage > Unclassified | place: USA: California... | reverse complement strand
GAGCCGGAGCATCTCGATCTTGGGATTGATGGACGAGTCCTTTTCTATGTACTGATCTTTTGCCGGGATGTAGGACTCGGGCTGGTAGTAGTCGTAGTAGGAGACGAAGTACTCGACCCGGTTTTTTGGGAAAAAGTCGCAGAACTCCTGGTAGAGCTGGGCGGCGAGCGTCTTGTTGTGGGCGATGACAAGCGTCGGCTTGTCTGCCGCGGCTATCACGTTTGCCATCGTAAAGGTCTTGCCGGAGCCGGTGACGCCAAGAAGCGTCTGGAACCGGGCATTGTCGGCAATCCCGTCGTTGAGCTTTGCAATCGCTTCCGGCTGGGACCCGGCGGGGGCAAACGCGGATACGAGTTCGAATCCTGTCACGGTGCTTAGAGATCCGGGGAGGATATTAAAAGAGATCGCGCTTGCGGCACGAAACTAAAACTGCAGGTTAATAATTGGTGACGATGAGTTCGCTCACCTTTCCGCGCCGGGCACCGTTGCAGTTGATCATCCGTCGTGCCGGCACCCGTTCGATCCGGAACCCGTCATAGAGGTCTTCGAGGAACGAATCGCCGTTGCTTTCCGTACGGGGATCGGAGTTGCTCAGCATCACCATCGCCCCTTTACGGTCGAGGGTTTTGTAAAACCGTGCGAGCCGTTTCTGGTCGCGGTCGGTAAAGCCGGCCGGGGAGTAGGAGGTAAACGATGCGGTGGTGCTGAGCGGCCGGTACGGCGGATCGAGGTACACGAAGGTCTCATCGTCTACGTATCTCCGGCACACGGTAAAGTCCCCGCAGAGGATCCGGGTGTCCTTGAGAAGAGCGGATACTACACAGAGGTTGTCGCGGTTTACGATATCCGGGTTTTTGTACCTGCCAAACGGGACGTTGAACCGCCCCTTTTTATTGACCCGGAACAGGCCGTTGTAGCAGGTATGGTTGAGGAAAACAAGTTCTGCAACATGCCGGATCTCCGCTGCGCCGGGCATGCCGGAGTGGATCGCAGTCACGGTCTCGTTGAAATCGTCCCGCACCCGGTAGTAATATCCCTCTTTTCCCTGCCCGTTGTTTTTTTGGAATGCGGAATCGATGCTTTCGAGCTCTGCAATCAGATCCTCCACCGACTTCCGGATGACCCGGTAGGTGAGAATGAGTTCCGGGTTGATATCGCAGATCGTGCTCTCCTGCAGGGGGAACCGGTGGCAGAAGGAAAAAAACATCGCCCCGCCCCCGACAAAGGGCTCGACAAAGCGGGAGACCGGCCGCTTTTTCTTTGGGTCGGGCAGGCGGCGTCCGAACTCGCCGAGCAGCTGCGATTTGCCTCCCGCCCATTTTAAAAACGGCCGTGCCGGTATTTCCGAAGTGAGAGGGAGCGCCGCCATAAAACACGTCTTATTTTAGGTATCTCATTAATCGGTTATGAATACCATCACTGTCAGGGAGAAAAATTGTAACAAAAAGGAATTGCGGATGCGGTCCCGGTAACGGGCTGCCATCGGCGAAGAACGTTGCTGCTTTGACCGCAAGCCTCATGGTATGTCTGGTCGAATTCCTGTTTAAAGAGCCTGATTCCCATGAGCAAACGATCGGTACTATTCATACTTGTTATCTGCATGCTTGCCGGTCTCTGCCTGCCCCCGGCCGGAGCTGTGGTTCCTTCCGCACAGGAAACCGGGCCGGTAGTGACTGTGCAGGAACTTAATGTGACCAATGTCTCGCTTGCAAATGCAACGATTCCGGAACAATATCTTGTAACACCAACTCCTCTCGAAATTGGCGTCAGTACCAGCGATACAAATCTTGGCGGCCCCAAAGGCGAGATGTCGGCAGTGCCCCGGACAATCGGCTTTTCGATTACCCCGGAACTCATTGCGGTAGTCATTATCGTGATTCTCGCGCTGGGAGCCGGCGCATGGTATTTCCTGAAACGGAAGCGGGATGCCGAAAATAAAGAATAACCGATCTTTTTTTTGTCTGACCAGACTCCTGCGGGTGTTTCCCCGGTATTCCGCCGGTTTAGCTGAAACAGACATCCGGTATGCAGGTCTGAACCCGCTGCATGCTAATCCCCGCAGGGCGCGGGTTTCCCCGGACCCTCCCTTTTTTCCTTTACGGGCCTTACCGTTACTTCCAGTACCGTGCGACAAAGAGTTCGTGCCTGCGTATAACCGGGGTAAAAAAACAGAGCACGGGTGTGACAATGACCGCAGTGATGATCATGTTTCCGACAAACCATGTAAAAAATTCCAGGGGAAGTGCAGCGGCTGTGACAAGTCCTGCCTGGTGAAGAAATAGCGTTCCCCAGAGTGCTCCCGCAAGGTTGTTGAGGATAATTCCGAACAGGACAAAGACCACAAGATCGCGCCGGTTTTTAAGGGAGACATCTGCACCGAGCAGGCGAAACGCGAACAGCGGAATAATAACCTGGAGGAGATCGGCAATGGACCAGACAAGGCAAAACTCCGGGGAAAGACCGCTCAGGATACCGGAACCCAGCCAGCAGCCGGCATATGCTGCTATCGCCCCGTACATCCCAAACCAGAGTGTTGTTACGATCATCACGGCTACGACAATATAGAAAAACGAGACCCCGGGGCCGGTTGTAAAGGAAAAAACCACGAACTTTGCCACGAGTGCATCAAGGAAGATAAGGAGGAGGATGAGGGCGATCCGGACATAGAAGGGAACTCGTGCTGCGCCCTGTGCAGGAATGCCGGAACCGGTCTGTGTCATACAATCCGTAATGATAATATTACCTCGGGCTGTATATGAGATCATCTTATCGTTTGAAAGATACGAGGTGATCTCACGACAGCCCGGAAACTCCCCGCCCGGTTATATCCCGTACTCCACCTGCCCCATATCCAGGCGCTTCTTGTTGCGGTTATTCTCCTTGTCGTTCTTCTTCCCTACTGGGGGCTTGCGGTCGTCTGGTCGCGAACCGTTCTTTTTGATCCGGACCAGCAGTTTGCCTTTGTGACAACGACACTCCTTTTGGTATTTATCATTGCAGATGCGGCGTTCCTTACCCGGTACTACCTGCAAAAGCAGAAACAGGAACTTGCGCAGCTGACAAACGATCTCCGGCTCAGCGAAGAGGCGCTCCAGGTCGCCAACAGGAAACTCCACCTCTTGTCGAGCATTACCCGGCACGATATCAACAACCAGCTCACCGCCATGAGAATCTACCTGGATCTGTCCCGGGAGGTCCATGACGAGCCGGAAAAGTATGAGGAGTGCCTGGCAAAGGGACGGGAGATTACGAAAACGATCGAGCGCCAGCTGGAGTTTACCCGCCAGTACGAAGGCCTGGGGGAGAAACGGCCGGTCTTCCAGGATCTCTCAGCCTGCATAGCAAAGGCAGAAGCGGATCACGATCTTGCCGGGACGAGCGTGAAGGTTACCGGGAATCCCCGGGTGGAGATCTTTGCCGATCTCCTCTTCGAAAAAGTACTTTTTAACCTGTTCGACAACTCCCTGCGGCACGGCGGCAAAGGGATGAATGCCATTACGATCTCTGTTGCGGAGGCAGGGGAGCGGCTGAATATTTCGTTTGAGGATAACGGCTGCGGCATTGAGTGCGATAAAAAAAAGCCGATCTTTTTACAGGGATACGGGAAAAACACCGGTTTTGGTCTCTTTTTGAGCCGGGAGATCCTGGGAATTACCGGGATCACAATCTCCGAGAACGGGACACCGGGCAAAAGTGCCCGGTTCGAGATTGTGGTGCCTTCCGGTGCGTACCGGTTCCCGGTAAAGGAGTGACCGGATATCCTGTCCGGATACCGGTAATGTTTTTTGGCCCGGATGGAAGGTTTCCCGTTCGGGGCAGCCTGTTTTACGCCCTCCCCAGTTTCTTGAGTTTCTCGCCAAGCACCGGCAGGAAATCCTTCTTCCGCGACATGACCCCGTCAAGCCGGGCCGGAAGTTCCGAACCATAGAGCGCAGAGAGTATTCCCGCATCCCCGGCGCCGTACAGGTCGCTTGCGTTCTCGACAACGTTCGTGAAGAGCGCAAACGCGAGATCGTTTCCCGTTGCCGCCCGGAGTTTTTCGAGCTCCTGATCGATTGCGGCGTTCCGCTCCCGGTTCCACGAGAATGCCGGCACCATCACCTGCGCGATGAGGACTTTCTTTCCCGAGAGCTCGAAGTCTTTCGTGTCGCGTTTGAGGAGCTCTGCGAGCGGGACTCCCGCAAGGTCCATGCCCGCTTCGAGCAGGGCAACGCCGAGCTTCTCATAGTCTTCGCCCGCGATCTTTGCAAGGAACGCCACGGCTTTTTTGTCCTGGTGGGTGGTTGTCGACATCCGCAGCGCAAGCGTGTCGGAGAGGATGCCGCAGAGGAGCACGCCAGCCACTTCCTTTGACGGGACAAGGCCGGACTCCATGTACATCCGGGCAACAATCGTCGACGTTGCCCCGACCGGCTCGTTCTCGAACCGGATCGGCTTTAGGGTCGTGATCGCACCGAGGCGGTGGTGGTCGATGATCCCGATCACGTCCGCCTCTTCGATCCCGGGGACCGCCTGCGATGCCTCGTTGTGATCGAGGAGCACCACGGGCCGGCGCACGTCATCGAGAAGCGTTGTCCTCGTGAGAATCCCGAGCAGTTTTCCTTCGGGCGAGATCACGCACGCGGCCCGGAACTTCGAGCCGGCAACAACCTGCCGGGCCTTTGCAATCGTTTCCGAGCACCCGAGGATCGGGACGCTCGTCTCCATGCGCTCCTTTGCAGGGAGCGAGAGATTGATCATCTTCCCGACCCCGAACGCATCGAGGCCGGTGGAGAGGACCGAGACCCCGTGCTGCCGGGCGGCGGCCTTCACCCTTTCTCCGACCGGGGCGCCCTCTGCAATGATCAGGGCCGCGATCCCGGCCGAGACAAGGGCGAGCTGGGCGGGCTCGTTGTCGCCCACGACCGCGATATCCTTTGCCGTCATCTTTGCAAGCGTTACGTGCAGGGCGTCGATGGCGATATAGACCCGGCCTTCGAGCACCGGGTGAGCAGAGACCATGACCTCTGCCTGGAGCACACGGGCGAGTGTTTCGACCGGCACCGGGTTGACCGCGAGCTCGGCTAAGTGGAGTGTCTCGATGTACGCGTTTGCGAGCGCGTGCTCGCCGATCATCCCGGTGGGTTTTCCCTCCGCATCGGTGATGACAACGTTACGCAGCCCTTCCTTTGCCATGAGGGCCGCGACATCGTAGGTCGGGACGTTCTCGGGGAGCGCAAAGACCGGCTTGTAGGTGATATCCGAGAGCCGGGGCTCGACCGATGCGACAAGGAGCGGCTCTTTTGCACCAAAGTGTTCGAGCGCGAACCGGGACTCAGCATTGAGATCGCCGCAGCGGGCGGCAATGTACCTGCCCGGCTCGGACCGGTTCTTAAAATCCGCATACCCGATGGCGCTTGCAATGCTGTCCGTGTCGGGCTGGCGGTGGCCGATACAGTAGACCTGGATCATGGCGTTTTCCTTTTCCGGTAATCAGAGGTTTTCTGCTCTAAAGCGTTTGCCTGTCAAGGTTCATAAGGTACGGTTCCGGATCCCAACCTTTATGTGGCGCGTGCGTGAACCTGATAGTGCGAAATCGAACTATTACGAAAAAGAACTAGTGCGGAACCGGACGATTACATTATGACCAGCCTGTTACAGTTTACCTGCAAAAAAAACGAGCGGGCGCGAAGCCTGCTTGCGCTGTACGTGATCTACTCGCTCTCCAAGGGAGAAAAATCCGGGTACGATATCCTAAAAGAACTCGGGGAGCTCACACAAGGCGCCTGGGTGCCAAGCAAGGGCACGCTCTACCCCCTGCTCCACCAGCTCGAAGAGGAAGGACAGATTGTTTCCGTCACGGAGACAAACGGTGCCCGCGCCCGTGCCGTTTTTTGCCTCACCCGTCCAGGAAAGGAGACCTTAAAGAAGATCCGCGCCCATGGCAACGAGCACCACAAGAAAATGGCGCAGTACCGCCAGGTGATCACCGCGATCTTTGGCGATACCCACAGCCCGGTGATGAACCTGTTCTTTGATATCAGGACCGTCCTCGATGAACTGCCAAAAGAAAAATCCCCGGAAGCAGCGGCTGTCCTCCGGCGCTGCCTTGAAGAGTTGCGCGGGGTGAAATGAGATGACGACCGCAGTTCAGGTCAGCGACCTTACAAGAACTTTCGGCACCCTTACCGCAGTGGACCGGATCAGTTTTACGATAGAACAGGGCGAGATATTCGGGCTCTTGGGCCCGAACGGCGCCGGGAAAACGACAACGCTCTCCATGCTTGCGACCATGCTCGATCCGACCTCGGGATCGGCAGAGATCATGGGGGTCGATATCACAAAAGACCAGGACGGCGTCCGGAAATCCATCGGGATCGTCTTCCAGGACCAGAGCCTGGACGAGGAGCTGACCGCGTGGGAGAACATGGACTTCCACGGCCGGCTCTACCGGATCCCGAAAGCGGAGCGCGAGCGCCGGGCAGAAGAACTCCTAAAACTCGTGGAGCTCTATGACCGCAAAGACGACATTGTCAAGACGTTTTCCGGCGGGATGCGCAGGCGCCTTGAGATCGCCCGCGGCCTTTTGCACCACCCGCAGGTATTGTTCCTCGATGAGCCCACGATCGGCCTTGACCCGCAGACCCGGAACCACCTCTGGAACTACATCGACAATCTGGCAAAAGAAAAAAACATCACGATTATTCTTACTACGCACTACATGGACGAGGCCGACCGGCTCTGCAACCGGATCGCGATCATCGACCACGGGAAGATCATTGCTCTGGACACCCCCGACCGGCTCAAGGACTCGCTTGGCGGGGATCTCGTCACGATCCGTTCGTCCGAAGCGGCACGGATTGCCCCGGCGCTCTCCGCACCGTGGATCAACCGGGTCGAGAACCGGGGCGGTGAGGTAACGATCAGCCTGCATCACGCGGAACAGCACCTGAGTGGGATCGTGACCCGGCTCAACGAAGAGAAGATCCCCATTGAGGCGATCTCGGTAAGAAAACCCACGCTCGAAGATGTCTTCCTTTCGTATACAGGAAAATCGTTCCGTGACGAAGAGGCTGACGGCAAGGATTCGATGCGGATGCACTTTAGGATGATGAGGCACTGATCATGGAGATCGTCTACACTATCTGGCTGCGGAGCATGAAGCGGTATATCCGCTCCAAAAGCCGTATTGTCGGGAGCATTGCCATGCCGCTCTTCCTGCTCCTGTTCCTGGGCTTTGGCCTCAACTCAGTGGTGAGCTCTAACTCGCTCGGGCAGGACTACATCCTCTTTTTAGCGCCCGGCATGATCGCGATGAGCGTGCTCTTTACCTCGATCTTTGCAGGTACGCAGATCATCTGGGACAAGCAGTTCGGGTTTTTGAAAGAGACGCTTGTTGCGCCGGTAACACGTCTGGAGATCATGCTCGGCCAGACTGCGGGCGGGGCGACGACCGCTGTGATCCAGGGGATCATCCTCATGGTCTTTGCCGTGCTGCTCGGCCTTAAGGTCGCAAACCTTGCAGGGTTCCTTATTGCGTTTGCGTTCATGGTCGTGATCGGGATTGCCTTTACCGCGTTCGGGATTGCGATTGCGTCAAGGATGGAGGATATGACCGGCTTCCAGCTGATCATGAACTTTATCATCTTCCCCATCTTCGGGCTCTCGGGAGCGCTCTTTCCCATAAGCTCGCTGCCCGGCTGGATGACGGTGATCACCATGCTCGATCCGCTCACGTACGGGGTCGAAGGAATCCGCTACGGCCTGACCGGCGTTTCCCAGATAAGCCCGCTTCTCTGCGGTGCGGTGATCGCCGGGTTTGCGGCGGTAATGACGGTTGCCGGGGCGTATCTGTTTCGGAAAATTTCGATATAATTTTTGTGTACTGTAGAAATCTCGTTAAAAATATATCCCGCCCCCCTCTTCGCGCCAGTGCGTCCCCCTCGGGGGACGGGGCGCAATTGCGATGCACTCGGTATTACCCGTACATGAATACGATCCGCCGGGCAATTCCGGGGATGCAGGTAATACAACATCATCGCAAAAGGGGGATGCCTCAAGCGGCGGGGGCGGAGGCTTGACGGAGACCTAAAAGAGCGTCAGCATTTTTCTGTTCAAAACAGAGGAATTTCTCCCGGGTGTTTTGACCATACGATTTTTGCTGTCAATCACTCCGTAAATACTCTTCAATGTCAAGCACTGAAATAGTACATTACTCAGGTTTTTAGTTCAGCCGGCACCAGTTCCTGCCGGCAAAAAAAGGATTTTTTTAAAGAATAACTTCCCGGAACTGCTTTGCAAAGACCGAGCAGATCGGGCACTTGAACGGCGGTTTCCCGAATGCGATGTAGCCGCAGACCGGGCAGAGGTACACCTTCCCGGTGTCGAGATCGTGACCGGCCGAGACTGCGTCGAGGGCCTCCTTATAGAGAGCAGCGTGAACCTCTTCGGCCTTTCCTGCATACGTAAAGATCTGTGCAGCCGGCGTGTTCTTTTCCGCTACCGCACCGGCAAGGAAGGGCGGGTACATCTCCGTGTACTCGTAGGTCTCGCCTTTTATGCTCTCTTTTAGGTTATCTTTGGTGGGACCGGCCGTGCCGAGCAGGTCGAGGAGACGCCGTGCATGGATCGCCTCGGCCCGGGAAGCAGCAGAAAAGAGGCGTGCTATGATGGGATAGCCCTCTTCTTTTGCCTGTTCTGCAAATGCCGCGTACTTCCGGTTTGCCTGCGATTCTCCGGCAAAGGCTGCCTGTAAATTTTCGCGGGTTGCCATGCGGAAGTGTATCCCCGTTACAGTTCATAAACATTGGGCATGGGGCAGTTCACCAACATGCCGGCCCGGTTTTTCCCCGGGAAAAAACGGATCTCTGTTTACATCCTGCGGATCTTTACGAGCGTCAGGATGTTGCGGTGGTTCTGGTGCCGGCAGGTCACGATGTCGGCTGCCTGCCGGACAAATGCCATGCCCGGCTCTTTTACTCTTTTGGCCGGCTGGAGCGGGTTATACGGCGGGGCGGTATCGGAAATTTCCACGGTGACTTTTTCGGGCGTTCCCGTGCAGCGGACACCGATCTCCCCGGATCTCTCCCGGTACCCGTGCCGGATCACGTTTTCCATGCACTCCTTTACCGCACAAGAGAATTCCCGGATCGCAGCGGGAGAAAATTCCTGTGCGGCCATGACCTCCGCGAGATCGTCTGCAACCCGGGAGATCTCTTCGGTCTTTGCCGGCACGAGGATATCGAAATGGTTGATCCTTATCCCACCTTGATTACCATGAGCGTGATGTCGTCGTACTGCGGGGCGCTGCCGCTGAAGGTCTTCACGTCCGCGAGAATCGCATCGAGGATCGCTCCTGCCGCACGGCCGGCAGAAGAGGTAATGACCGCACGGAGCCGGTCCTCGCCGTACATTGCCCCCTGCTCGTTGTTAGCCTCGGTGATCCCGTCCGTGTAAAGGACCAGCACATCGCCGGCGGCAAGCGGAAATTCCCCTGATATGTAAGGGGAGTTCTCGTTTGCGCCAAGGGCCATGCCGGTTCTTTCGATTTCGACTCGCGACCCGTCCGCGGCACGGTACAGGATGGGCGGGTTGTGCCCGGCGTTCACGCAGGTGATCGTCTTTTTGTCGTGGTCGAGGATCCCGTAGAAGAGCGTGACAAACATCCCCTGCGTTGCATCGGCTGCGATCAGGTTGTTTGCCTGGTAGATTGCCTGCGCCGGGTCGTCGCGGTGCCAGGTGGCGCTGACCCGGACAATGATCCGGGACAAGGCCATGAAGAGCGCCGCGGGTACGCCCTTACCGGAGACATCGGCGATCAAAATTCCCATGCGTTTGTTCCCGAGCGAAACAACCTCGAACGGAATTACATCGAAAAAGTCTCCCCCGACTTCTTTTGCCATCACGCTTTTCCCGGCAACGTCAAAGCCCTCGACCCTGGGGATGTTTTTCGGGAGGAAACTCTGCTGGATCTCTGCTGCAATCGCAAGCTCCGTGTTCTTCTTTGCCATTTCCCGGACGAGCACGTCCTTTTCTGCCTGCATCTTGCGTTCGTTTTCCAGGTTTTTTATGATGAACGCGAAGATCAGGACACCGATGGCGTTTGCAAGCACCATCGGGATCCAGATGGTTTCGACAAGGGCGAGGGCTGCGGAGAACGGCTGCGCAAGGATGAGGGTTAGGAGCATGTGCAGGCTTTCCATGAGCACGGCAAAAGCAACCGCAATGAGAATCGGGACGAATTTTTTCCTGTTCGCAATCCAGATGATGCCGCCCAAAAGCCCGGCAAGGACCGTGGCGATAACGCAGGGAACGACCGTGAACCCCCCAAGGGAGGCGCGGTAGGCTGCGCCGATGAGCCCGGCGCCAAGGCCGACCACCGGGCCTCCCACGAGCCCGCCGACCATGGGGCCGAGGTCGCGGACGTTTATCACTGCGCCCATGATCTCGATCCCGCCCATGGTGCCGTAAATGGAGAGAGCGCCAAAGAAGACGATCAGAAATACCTGGATCTTAATCGCGGGATGGCCTTCGAGTACGCTTACAAAAAATCTGCTCCGGGTCAGCAGGTATGCGGCGACAACGATCACGCACATCAGCTGGATCATTGCAAGGAAAAGGGAGAGGAAGGTATCTGCCATGGTGGTGTTCCTTACCAAGCGTATAGGTGGCAATGGAATTTAAGGGGAGGGGAGATCAATTTCGTTCTGGCAGAAAAGAAAAAACGGCATCCTTTTTTTTTTATCGGGATGTATCTTTGGGATTTTTGGTAGCGGATGTACTCATAAGCTTCTTTACTGTAACCATTTTTTAAAGAACCGTTCCACACAAACACTATAATAATCCCGGACAAATATCCGGTACCGTCCGGAGTGGGTGGCAATGAGCAAGGCGATTGAATGTATCTTTGAAAATAATGTCCTCAAACCGGTGGGGCGGGTCTCGTTTAAGGAAGGAGAACGGGTCCGGGTAACTATTGAAAGAAAACTTTCTTTCGAACCCATCCGGTTAAAGAAAAAACCCACACAAGAGGATATTCAGACAATCCGGGATGAGGCATGGATCTCTACTTAGACACTTCTTTTATCGTTCCGTTGATTATTGAAACGGACACTACCCGGAAAGCCCGGGATTTTTATACATCGTTTTCCGGAACGGTTGCAACAGGTATGTCGGTATATGAAGAATCGTTCTTTGTTGGTCTCCGGCTGATTGCACGAAACGAATTCGGTATCGTCAGTACAACCCAGTTGAAAAATTATATCCTTGCCCGTGGTTATGGTTTTGCCGATGAATTCCTCCGGAACCTGAATGAGGTTTTTTCCGGTCTTGAAATAATTTCGGATACGGTAAATCTCCCGCTCGTTGAAGAAATGGCCCGGAAATATTCGCTTCTTCCCAACGATGCGCTGATTGTGGCAACCTGTCGGGAAAACAAAATCCCGCGTCTTGCAACGTTTGACAAGGATTTTGTAAAAGTCAAATCACCGGTAAAAGTGAAAGTATAATCAGACAAAGGGTTCTGCTGATTTACCCGGTTATTTGATCATACCTTCTGCCTGTAAGGAAATTTCTTTTGCAGGTTTTTTTATAAATTCCCCAAAACCACTTCTGGTAGATCGACACAAAATATTCTCAGATGCATACCCCTCCGGTTCTCGTCTTCGATCTCGACGGCACCCTCAGCGACCCCCTTTCCGGGATCCTCCGCTGCATGAACTATTCGCTTACCGCGTTTGGCTATCCTAAGGTGACACCCTGCGAAATGGCGCCGTTTATCGGCCCGCCTCTCGCTTACTCGTTCCGGCAGATCACGGGCGAGACCTCGGACGAGCGGATCGCGGAAATGGTGGCCCGGTACCGGGAGCGCTACGGCAGTACCGGTTACGCGGAGAATACACTCTATCCCGGGATTTCTGAAACGATATCGGGGCTTTTTGATCGCGGGGCAAAGATGGGGATATGCACTTCGAAGCGTGCCGGTTTTGCGGAAAAGATCCTTACAATGTTCGGGCTGCGGGACTGTTTTTTGTTTGTCAGCGGGGGCGATGTCGGGATCCGGAAGGCAGATCAGCTCGCCGGGCTTTTGCAGTCCGGCACGATCGACCGGACCGCGGTGATGATCGGCGACCGGGCCGCAGATATCCTTGCTGCCCGGGAAAACGGGCTTAGTTCGGCCGGTGTCCTCTGGGGGTACGGGAGCTGGACGGAGATTTTAAAAGCCCGGCCGGACAGGATCCTGTGCCGGCCGGAGGAGATTACCGGACTGGCCGGGTGAGGAGGGTCGGGTGGTTCGGGCACCAGCCCAGCCTGTGTTCGATCCGGCTGAAAAATGAGGTCATTGCGATATTTCCGCCGCTGTGTCCTGTTTGGTCTTTGGCCCTGCCCGGACCTGCCCGGTTGTCTCTAGAGAATTGAGATCCGCGACAGCGATCCCGAGAGCTGCCAGGCCGGTTGCCATGAGAACCCCGCAGGCAGCGACAAATCCATAACAGGCCGCCATCATCAGGATCTTCCCCCGGCTTATCTGGAGGAAGAAGTCATAGTCATGGCCGACCAACAGGGGCGACTGGCCGATCGTGAGGGCTGTAAGAGCGATCACAAGGAAGATCGCCCCACAGACAATAACGCAGCCGAGGATCTCCGGCCACATCCTTTTTGCGAACCTGAATGATGCAGCAAGAGCCGGGAGCAGGCCCGCGTCTTCCCGAACAATGAAGGGAACGGCACCGATCACAAGAAGGAACTCTGTTGCCGCGATCGCCATGACCTGTGCGGAGAACCAGATCGCCGAACCAAACAGATTCGGGAAGTAATAGGCATAGGGAAGGTAAAACACGGTCATCGTGATGTCGGAAATGATCTTCCCGAAGAACTGTGTCCGGGTAAATACCACAAACAGGAGCGTACCGGCAAGCGCCATGAGGACTGCGAGGGATTCCAGAGTCAGCGTATGGGTACCGGTTGCGGCAAACGATTCCCGGATTGTCATGGGCCCGGGCGAGTTCCCGCGGGAGCGGTAACGGATGAGTGCCGCAAAAAGGAAGGTGAATGCCGAGAGGCAGACCAGCTGGAGCAGGAAGAGCCGGCTGTCAAGCACAAGCGTTTCGGCTCCTATCTGGAGCGAGACAAGAAACGGCCCGGCGTTCCCGGCAGTTACGATCAGATATGTTTCTCCTGCGGCAAGGGCAAGTATCACGATCCCGAAAAGGGCCGCAAACGCGAGCAGGCGCCGGTTTTTGAAGACGGATGGTATCGCGTCCGCTGCGAGGGCGATCCCTTCCCGGATCCGCCCGGGTGTTCCCCCGCTCCTGCTGCCGGGTCCTTTGGCATCCAGGTTTCCCGGTGCTACGGGCAGCACTGCCGGCGCTGCGTGTATGACCGGCGCATTGGGGCACCAGCCCCCGGTTACCTGTTCGGTCCGCGTCATTTCATGACCTCTTTTATTTTCCCAAACAGTTCTTCTGCCATCTTTGTCGGATCCGCAGTTTTCTCCAGCGCAAAGCCGAGCTCGGAGGCATAGTCCCACAAAAGCTCGATGCATTCGGTGTACCGCTGGCACGATCCGCAGTCGCCATCGTGTTCGTACCAGACCTGTACGCCATGCTTTTGCGAGACAAAGATGATGGCCGCAGTACGAAACGGGATGGACTGCCCCAGGAGGATTCCCCGTCCGGGATCGATCTTTTGAACGGCAATCTGGTTTGCCTTTGCCATCTCCCCAAGGGTGGTTCCGATCTTCTCATCCATCAGGAGAAGCGCCCGGGACACCGCCTGCCGGGAGATTCCGGACTGGTTGGCAATGGCGATGTTGGTTGCACCGTTTCTGCGCAAAGCCCAGAATCCGAACTGCTTGTCGTTCGTTTGCAGGAACATATGTCAACATCAGCATGTTGACACATATACTTTGTGGAAAATGTTGTTCCTCTGGTGGCGGAGATGCATCCAGCAGCCTCATATCTTCGTTCTGTACGATCCGCGTCCGCTGGCACGTTTCAAAAGGAGATCGGCCACTGTAATGCTGCTAATTGTTACCTCTCCTTTTACGACGGAAAAATCCGGTTTTACCCTGAATTATTACCTCATTTTGGGGAATTATTACCTCTTGGCCGGAAAAACAGGGGGATCCGGGTTCATTTCGGGCCCGGAAAAAGGGTGGGTCTGATCGGGGATCACCGTTCCCCATTCCATAACCCGGTCCCTGAAGCTACGATCCCCCACGCGAAAATACGCCCGATACGGCCCCGGATTTCCCATTTCCGATCCCGCCCCTTTCTGAAAAACCCCGTAAAACGCCCCGATTGGTTTCGCGTGGAAACGCGCCCCAATTCAGGCTCTGTTTTCCGAAATACGCCCGGTTTCGATGGCAGATACCAGGGTCTAATCGCGTTTGGACAGGGGTTGTTTTTGGCACATACAAACACCCTTGCGACCCCTGGATCGGCCGCAGGAACGCGGCTATGGGGGCCGGGCGGATCGGGGGGGTTTTACGACGGTGGGGATGGGAGGAAGTGGGGAAAATCCGGGGGGAATGTGGGTCGGTCCACACAAGCTCCTTTATATTCTCCCAGATAAACACTGGAATGATACCGGCATGAATGCAATACCCCGAAAATATATCACGGATGCCAAAAACCAAAAGCAGGCGGTGATTGTCGATCTGGAAACCTTCAACCGGATGGAATCCATCATCGAAGACAACGGACTTGCAAAATTTATGGAAGAGGCAGAGGAGGATGAGACTCTATCTGTTCATGAAGCAAAGAAATTCTACCGCACATTAAAAAAGGATTGAAATGCCGGCGTGCGGATACAAGAAAATATTCTTAAAAGATCTCGCTGCAATACCCAAACGTCACCGTTCCCGGATAGAGCGGCTGGTATTTGATCAGATCCCGGCATCAGAAAATATTTTTCATGATTTTGATATCCGGAAGATGAAAGGTTATGACAATTGTTATCGCATCCGGACCGGAATTTACCGGATCGGTTGTAAGATGTCATCTGATGGTGAGATCGTTTTCTTCCGGGTAAAGAGCCGGGAAGAGATCTACCGGGTTTTCCCCTAAAAAAGAGATCGGCTGCGCCACTCTTTGTCACGGAGCAGCCCGGTCCGGACCTTCAGACAAAAAAAGTTCTGATATTTTTCAATACTTCCCGTACTTCTTCACAGCCTCAACAAGCGCCTTCACGTTCTCCGGCCTCGCATCGCCCGAAATACCGCCATCGGCACCCGGGTAGATCATCATGCCGCCATCTTTACAGTCGGTGAGCATCGACTTCATGTAGTCGTCCACCTTCTGCGGCGTACCGCCGATAAGAAGCGAGTTTGGCGGGCCTGCAACGAGAATCACGTGGTCGCCGAGCACGTCCCGGACCTTCCGCGGATCGGTCTTGTCGAAGACCGCGATGATCTTCTTTTTCGGGAGTTCGAGAAGCGTATCGAGATGCGCATCGTGCCGCCCCTCAAAGAGGATGTACGGCGTCTGGCCCATGTCGATGGCCGCGTTCAGGACTTTCTTTAAGCTCGGCCAGTAGAACTCGTTGTAGAGTTTCGGGTTGAGGTACTCGTTTAAGTGCAGCGGGAAGAAGCACTCCACGACATTGGTCCCCAGCGCCTTTTTCACCTCGGGCGGGACCGCCCCGGTGATCCGGGCCGACTCAATGAGCATCGGCACGAGTGCGTCGGCCGCCTGCTTCACGAGCTCCGGCCTGCGGTAGATGTCGAGCACCACATTTCGGATGTCCCGCAGGAAATCGCTCACCACATCGAGCGGTGCGTAGCCCCACGAGGTGGGAAACGTCGGGATGCCCATCTGCCCGAACTCTGCGATCAGCGCACCCTGTGCAGCGCCGGCTTTTTCGATCTCTGCGCCGTACGCAAGCATCGCCGCGTTTGCCGCAGGAGAACCCGGGTCGGCAAGCGCCGTGCACATCCGGGGCAGGGCAACCCGGTTGAAGTATTCCGTCGGGTTTGCGATGAACTGCCCGTACTCCTCCGGCTTCATGATCTCTTTACCGATGAACTGCGGGTGGGCATCGGCTTCGAGCTCGACCCCCGGCCACTTCGTGTACACGTCTTTTAAGACCGAGTGGTAGGGGGCCTGCATGAAGCGTGCGCCCGGCACAAGACCGGGTGCGTTTTTCAAAAATGTCATGGACATGTTCGTCCCCTCAAGGCCGGTGAGAACCGAGAGGGAATCGAAGTCGAAGTCCTTTGCCACTTTTATCGCGGCATCGTGGTTCTTTGCCGGATTAAAGAAGATGTCCTTTGCGGTATACCCTGAATACCGGGCGTGGAACAGGGTCATCATCGCGGTGATCGGGACCCGGTCGGGCTCTTTGCCGGCAACCGCGGTTTCCAGCCGGGCAAGTTTTTCACGGTAGATTGCAGCGCCGTCCATATGCACTCACGCTCCTGCCATTGCCTTGATCTTCCGGATGCCGACCGCCGCGTCGTCTGCCCATTCGTCCGCGCCGGTGTGCTGCCGTGCTTCCTCATCGCAGCGGCCGCCGCCGATGATGATCTTTACCTTGTCGCGCAGGCCGGCGGCCTTGATTGCATCGATCGTCTTTTTCATCGACTCGATTGCTTCGGTCAGAAGCCCGCTCAGACTCACAACCTGGGGATTTTCCTTTTTGATTGCTGCAATAAATGCCTCGGGCGGCTGGTCTACGCCGATATCGATGACCGTAAATCCGTCGGCTTCAAGAAGTGCCGAGACAATGTTCTTGCCGATATCGTGCACGTCCCCTTCGACCGTGCCGACAAGGACCGTCCCCTTGCTTGCAACCTTGTGCTCGCCAAAGACGGGTTTTAACAGGGTCATCGCCTGCGAGAGGATCTCGCCGGCCATCATGAGGTCGGAGACAAAGTACCTCCCTTCTTCGAAACGTTTTCCCACGGTATCGGTTGCCCTGCGGATGTCTTCGAGGATCTGCATCGGGGGTTCCTTTGCTGCGATCCGTTGTTTGAGGAGGTCGATACAGGTTGTCTCATCGAGATCGACTAGAGCATTGACAAAATTTTCTCGTACGTCTGCCATGATACACCCCGTGAAATGCGGGTTTTTACACTGGAATACTATGGCCAGAGGTTATAATAGGTTTCGTACCGTGGCATTTTTGTCCGGTTACACGGGAAGCAATAAGGCAATGCATTTTTTTGCCCGGGTAAAATGATTCTTCAGTCTCACACGGGTCTTCATTTATGTGGTGTGTCAGGTCTCCACGGTAACCTCCTTTCCATCGGTCGTCTTCTTCACGTCAATCAGGAGCGAAAGCGCTGCTGCGACAAACAGGATGCCCGCGGCGGCAAGGTAGACCGTGTGATAGGCAAGCACCTCTGCCTGCAGGTACATGAGGGCATACACTTCATGGATTACTACAGACGTGTGAACGTTCACGACAGAATTGGCGGAAAGAGCGAGCATGATATTCTCGATGGAATTGTTGAGCAACGTGGTAAAAACCGCAACACCGAACGCACCGGCAACATTGCGCGCCAGTGCAAGAACCGCAGAGGCATTGCCGATCTCCTCTTTGGGAACAACTGCGGCAACGACACTCGTACGCTGGGACATCCCGAATCCCATGCCAAACGTCATGATACTTAAGGGGATTATGATATCCAGCGGGCCGGACCGGACGTCCAGACCCATAAACAGGAAAAAACCGATCCCTGCGGTCAGGGTGCTCAGGGCAATCACATACCGGGGCTGGAACTTCCCGACCAGGCTTGCCCCGAACGGTGCCCCGAGCATCATGCAGATTGCCATAGGGATAAAAAGAAAGCCGGTCTCGGTGGCGGTCAGACCCAGGTACATCTGGCAGAATATGGTAATGAGGAACAGGCTTCCCTGCATGCACATGAAAATCGCAAAATTGTTGATGAGCGTGTGAGTGAAGGCAGGGATCGTAAAAAAACTGAAATCGATTATTGGTTCAGGGTGCCGGGAATCGATCCGGTAAAACACATACAGGAGCAGCCCTGCGCCGGCAAAGCAGGCGAGGACGGAAAGCGAGGTCCAGCCCCAGTCGTATCCCTTGTTCAGGCCGAGGATGAGAAGTGCGAGGGCACTGCCCAGGGTAAGAGCGCCATACCAGTCAAAGGAGATACTTTTTTTCTCGCACACCGATTCCGGAATGAAGGTGAGGGCGAGAGCGATCCCGAACAGGCCAAGGGGAATATTCATCAAAAAGACTGCCCGCCAGCCGAAGATATCGATCATGGGGCCGCCCATCAGGGGAGCCGCCACAATGGACGCACCAACCGCCGTAGACCAGAGACCCAGAGCCATGGCCCGTTCTTTCCCATCGGTGAACGTTACTACGATGATTGCCATGGCAGTAGGATAGTCGGCCGAGACCGCAACTGCCTGGATGACCCTGAAAAAAATCATCGAGCCAAGATTCCAGGAAAATGCCGCAAGGAGCGAGCCGATAATGAAGATGGACAGACCAAGGAGGTAGATCTTTTTCCTGCCGGTTGTGTCCCCGAGTTTGCCCCATACCGGTACAAAAACAGCGTTTGCAAGAATATACGCGGTAGTGATCCAGGAAGCCTCGGAGGTGGTAATATTGAAATCCAGCATGATCTTTGTCAGCGCAAGGGACACCACATTCCCGTTCATGAAGCCGATAAAAGTACCGACCATGACCGTGAGAAGGATCAGCCACTTTGTTTTGTTGTTTTCTGCCATAGAAGAGGAATTACCTGGAGATCCACATCTTCGCGGACATGCCGTTTTTCAGTTCCGGATATGCCGTTACGTCATAGATTACCGTGACGTCGAAGTCCTGCTCCTGCCGTTTGTCCGAGATGGAAAAGACAATGTCACCTTCATGGTAGGACGGTGCCACTTTTTCCACTTCGCCGGTATACCGGCGGGAAGGGTATGCGTCGACCGTAAACATCACCTGCTGGCCGGGTCGGATATCGGCAAGGCCCTTGTCCTCCTCAACCTTTCCCGTTACCCGGAGTTTCTGCGGATCGATCATGGAGATTACGGTTTCCGTTGCAGTGACCCTCTGGCCCGGGGTGTCTTGGACATCGGTAATCACGCCATCCGTTTTTGCAGTAAGAACCACATCGTCCACTTTTGCCAGGATCTGGTTGCGCCTGACGGAATCGCCGGTCGAGACGTAGAGCTGATCGATGACACCGGAAGTCCCGGCACTGATGGCGATCACGGGAGCGGTGACCTGGGAATCCTCAACGTACACCCTGCTCTGCATATCATTCCAGTAAAGACCTCCGCCAATAGCGATCAGGATGATTAGGCAAAGCAGTCCGATGCGTAACCGGGGACTGCCGCGTATCCTGCATACGAGGCTGCCGCCCGTCCCTTTTCTTTTATCCGGCAAGGGTTCAGCGGAATTACCTGAGACCATCACGTGTTGTTCATCGCCCGCGGTCATTTTTTCGTCCCCGTCACGTACCTTTTTGGAATCGTCGTGAAGCTGCGACATTCATCGGACCCGTTCACTGCTTTTTGAGTTTCGATGCGATCCAGTTCCGCTTCGTATACATCACAACAGCGGCAAGTACGGCGATACCCCCCGCGATGAGAAGACTAAAGAAGACCTGACCGGCAGTGCTGTCTTTTTCCGGGGACCCTGCGGCAAATGTGTGAAGATCGAGCGTGGTTACCGATGCGTGCGTGTTACCCTGTTCATCTTTCCACGTTACCTGTACCGGCACGGCAGAGAGATCGTTTGTGGTAAAGGTCAGGGTGAATTTTGTGAGATCGTTTGCATCCAGCGGGCCTGCCAGATAGTTCTGGTACGACCCCACCGGTGTTGCCGGTTCATTTACCGAGAGGATCATGCCCCGGGCATTTGAAATACCGGCATTTCCGATCTCTCCGGTCATCGTGTAAAACCCGGCACTGCTGACGATCTTTACATTATTGATGACCGGGATCACCGCAGTCTTGTCCTCTTCGAGATTGAGGGGCAAAACCACGCTTGTCGTATGAACGTTATCCCCGTTCCGGAAACTGACATTGAACGTTACTTCGGACTGGCGGTGCGGGGTTATCCCAAACGGGACCTTTACCGAGGACCCGGCAGGAACGGACTTCACGTACTCTTCCGAAGGGGAGATATCGCTTCCCGCAGACGATGCAACAATAAGGACATCGGATATGTCCCCGAGCCGTGAGTTTACGATACTTACATTCACCGCATCCGTTTTTTCAAGGGAAAATGTGTCGGGCTTGTTCGAGACACTCACTCTCACATCGGTTGAATCGACTTTCAGTTTGATCTGCGCATGGATCGCGGAGGCCGCCCATGTATTGGGTGAAACGGTGAAAAGCGGGAGATACGTCCCATCGGGACCGTCAGCCCGGATAACAAACGTAAAATCGGTCGTTGCTCCCGGCCCCAGTGAGGTTGTGGCAGTAAATGCACCCTGGTTGAGCACATCGATGTCGGGATCGACAAGATCCGGCTGGGATATTGCAACGGAAGTGTTTGCTGCATTGGTGACATGAACCGTCAGGGTACCACTCTCACCCGGGTAAAAAACTTCGGGGTTGAGGTCATAGCCGGATACATACACAAGAGCCGCTGCGTCCCGGGGATTTGTTGCCGATACAACGCTGGTGGCTGCTCCCACAGCGGCGATCAACCCGGCCAGCGCGATAAAAATGAATAAAACCCGTGCTCGTTTCATTGTTCCCGTCCTTTTAGTTTTGTATGTTCGATAACAAACGGGCCGGGCATCATTGATGGCCCAAGACCCAGCTCATGCATCGTTGGATTTTCCTGTCGCGATCGTCTGCACGGTTCGTTTGTTATTTTTTTTAGTATCCATTATTGACCACTCTTGGGTAATAAAACATACTAATGAGTAATTTTTATTACTGGAAAAATCAGGTTTATTGCTCATGAGGTTAAAAAAAAGATCAGATGCCCAAAGTAATCCCGGAATATAAGGAAGAAGCAAAAAAGAAGATCATTGCTGCAGGTCACGAGGTGATGATCAAAAAAGGGTACCGGGCTGCTACCCTGGACGACATTGCCGAATACGTTGGTGTGAGCAAGACAACGCTCTACCTGTACTTCAAAAACAAAGACGATCTTGTCCTGGAAATTGTGAAAGCATTTCCGGAGATCCGGGAAAAAAAGGTGTCGGAATATCCCGCAACTTCCCCGTTTGATTACTGGACTGCAGTTCTTGATTTCTATCTGGACAACAGCGATGAAGAGAATGCCCTGTATTATGAATTCCTCTCAATGGTCCCCACGAACCCGGAGATTGCAAAGTGTTTCTCCGGGAACCTGAGTCTGGAACTGGAACGGATGACCAATGGCATTACAAAACAACAGATGGCGGGGAAAGTGTACCGGGATGCAGACCCCCGCAGTATCGCGCTTGTTATGATGGGTCTCTTCAACAGCATCCGGGCACTCTCCCTTAGTGGTGTCAAACGGGATGAGCTTCGCACGCGCTGGATAGAGATGGGGAAAATTCTGTTTGGGTATCAGGAAAATCGCCGGTAATTTTGGTAAAAGAAAGACACTGGACCCAGCGTCACGCATATCATCCGTTGATGAGTAATTTTAAGCTCATAAAAAGAATTTGGCGATTGCTTAATTTAGACCACCATCTTCGATCGATTGGCAGTTCCTTTGGATTGGATTGCGATGGAGCCACGGGTGCTCGCCGCCTATCGGGGCTCGCCCCGTGGAGCAATGCGGTTGACTGGTATCTTTTACAGTATTATCAGAATCGGGATTACCGGTAATGCGGAGGAATCGCATGCGCCCCCGTCCCCTCGGGGGCGGGCTGGCGCAAGGGGGGCGAGTCGCTCATGAATAGAAATTTCCTATAAGTGCATAAGGATTGACGGGTGGATCGTATTAAGCAATCACCAAGAATTTTACTCCTGTCGCCCGGCAATCATATGATAGATCGGGATCGATTTCAGGTACTCCCGGTTAAAGGACTTCTCCACCGAGAGCTCCACGTACTGCACTTTTTTTAGCACATCCACAATCGCGTCACGTTCCCGCACAGACAACAACGCCATCTTCGATCCGCCGACCGCAGTCTCGCCGGCGAGCACGACCCGGTCCGCGGGTACCTGCGGGAGAAGTTCGAGACTCATTGCGTTCTGTATATCGATGTGCGTGCCAAAGGATCCGGCAAGGTAGACCCGGTCGAGTTTTGCCGGATCGATCCCGTACTTCTGCGCAAGGATCGTCCAGCCGGCCCGGAGCGATCCCTTTGCAAGCAGAAATTCGTTGATGTCCTTTTCCGTGATCGTGATGTCCCGGTTCGTATCGGTCGCCTCTTTTGGCACGACCACGAACTCGGGGACGGCACCGTCTTTTTTGATCCGGGGATGAAAGAGATCGGTGAATTTCCCGTTTTTGGTGATGATCCCGGCAGAAAAGAGCGAGGCCACGAGGTCGATGATCCCGCTCCCGCAGATCCCTTTTGCCTTCTTTCCCCCGATGGTCGTGTATGCAACGTTCCCGTCCACGATCTTTACCGTCTCGATTGCGCCGCTGACCGCTTTCATGCCGGAGCTGATCTGCGCCCCTTCAAACGACGGGCCCGAAGGTGCGGAGCAGACCACGATCCGTTCGGAATCCCCCAGCATCAGTTCGGAGTTTGTCCCGATATCGATCACAAGGCTGCACTCTTTTTTCTCGTAGATCCGGGTGAGCATGAGGTCGGCGACCGCGTCCGATCCCACGTAACCGGCAATGAGCGGGAGCGAGGTCACCTTCCCCTCCGGGCAGATGGCAAGGCCGGTGTCCCGGGCCGGGAAACTGACCGCACGTTTTGTTGCCGGGAGGAAGGGAGCGATCCCGATGTATTTTGTATCGATCCCCAGAAACAGGTGGTGCATCACGGTGTTCCCGTCAAAGACGCATTCGTAGATCTGTGTTGCAGAGATCCCGGCGCTTTCGCACATCCGGGCAACAAGGGTGTTTACCGTCCCGATCACAAGCGCCTGGAGTTTTTTGGTGTTTTCGGGCGCTTTGGCCGCAAACGTGATCCGGGAGACCACGTCCTCGCCGTACATGATCTGCGGGTTCTCGGCGTGCTCCTGCGCCACGGTCCGGCCGGTGGAAAGATCGACTAGGTGGCAGATGATCTTTGACGACCCGACATCGATTGCAAGCCCGTACGCCCCGCTGGTCGTATCGCCGGGTTCGACCGCGATGAGCTCATTATAAAAAAAGACCGCGGTTATCTCCCAGTCCTGTGCCCGGAGCACTGCGGGAAGGCCGGCAAGGACCGGTAGCGGGAGGTTGAGCGTGTCCAGCCCGAGTGCATCCGCGAGCCGTTCGAGGTCCGGGCGGGTATCCTCAAGCGAGGGTCTGGGGAGGCTGCACCGGGTTTTCCGTACCGCGGGTTTTAGCGCTGCAGCGCGTTCGAGCGCCGTGTCCGAGATCTCGCGTGCCTCGTTACGGCTTTCGGGCGGGATAAAAATGGTCGTTTTCCCCGAGAGCACCTGCGCCTGGCAGGCAAGCCGCATCCCGCCGGAAAGCTGTGCCGCAGAAAGGATCTTCTGCTCCTTTTCTGTCGGTGCCAGGATCGTGCCGAACAGTTTTGTGACCTGCACCCGGCACTTCCCGCAGACCCCGGTGCCCCCGCATTCGCTCCGCAGCGCAATGCCCGCGCCCTGCGCAATCGAAAGGATCGTTCCCGGGTCGGCGGAAATTGTCTTCCCGTCGGGCTCGAACGTAACCGTTACCTGTCCGTTTCCGCTCATCTTCGTTTCGCCTACAGGGTGATGTATTCCTTCATCCGGTACGCGTAGCGGTATGAAGTGTCGATGGTAAACGCCGCAGGGAAGACGTATGCGGAGTCCTCGACAGGCCCGTAGAGCAGAAAATCCGAGCCGAGGATGACCGGCATCAGATTTGCGACTACATCTGCGGAGCGCACCGCCTCTTTCCCGAGCAGGTTTTTGACCCCCGACCAGGTCGAGATTGCGTTGTGGGCTGCAGAGCCGCAGGGGTACCCGAACCGGTTCTTGATCTCAAGCGCTGCTTTCCCCGATGGTGTGAGGCTTGGCACGTCCATGACAAAGGTATCGACAAGGATATTTGCGGCCCCGAGCCCTTCGAGTTTTGGCGCAAGATCGGCCACAACCGCAACCCGGTCGGCGCTGCTCGTGATCTTTTTGGTGTAGGCAAGGAGGATCACGGACTTTGTCCCATTCTTTTTGAGTGCCTCGTACTCCGCGTCCTTTGTCTCGATCGAGACCGAGTTGTAGATGATCCGGTCGGAAAGCCCCGCCTCTTTTGCATATTCGACCGCCGCTATTTTCACATCCACGCCCGGCGAATCGATCAAAAACGGCTTCTCGCTTGCGCCTGCGACAAAGTCGATGTATTTTTTGATCGCCTCCGGGGTCGAGCCCACGATATCGAGGAGTGCGGGATTGCCGGTCTTGTCCGAGAGTTCGGCCTGCTGTTTGATCAAAGCATCGGCCGCATCCTTATCGAAGATCCCGGCCCGCTCGTCGCTCACGATCCTGTGCCGGGAATAAAAGATGCTCCCGACAAGGACGGTCGGGACCTCTCCCGGCTGCCCGCCAATCTTCACGCCGCCGATCTGGTATTTTTTCTGCCCGGCCTTAAAGAAAAACATGGGGAATGCACGCACCCTGCTGCCGGTAGTTTCGGCAGCCGGTCTCATTAGTTCTTCAGATTCCCTGTAACGCGATAAATACCTTCTGTCGGGGGCAAGCGGTAGTGATCAACAGGACTCATTGGAACGGGACGACAGGGGAAAAAAGGAGATTCCTTAATCAGAACCAGAGTTTATTTCCGACGCCACAGCACCCCGGCTATCCCGGCAAGCCCGAGCGCTGCCATAACCAGAAAGGGCGGGAGCCCGGCCGCCGGTGTCTCGGAAGCGGAAGCGGTTGCGTTCACCAGCGATCCCACGGATGCATTGAACCCCTGCTGCCCGGCAAGCCATTCCGTTGCATACGTAAGCTGCACGTCTTCGCCAGCCATTGCCCGTGCAACCGTGTCCCGGGTGAGCGGCACCCGGACGGTCGGGGAAACGCCGCCCGTAAGCGACGCGTTGCTGTCGAGCTGGATGCGATAGTTCTCGTCAAGCGAGGCTCCTGCCGGGAAGAGGATGTAGATATCGAGCGGCATGATCGCCTGGAGCCCGTTTATTCCGAACGCCCCGTCCGATCCGTAAAAGGAGACGACCGCTCCCCGCCCGGTTTTTGTGAGCATCATGGGCACGGCCTCACCGGAGCTGATTGTATCCGGGGAGACCATCATCGCGACCGGGCCATCGTACCGGACCGGCTGGGGCACCGACCATGTTGAGGTTACGGGCACGATCGTGCCGATACCGGGGTCGTACATGGTGGCGTGCTCGAAAAAGGCCGGCTTCTCCAGGTACCAGCCGGCAGCACAGGCCGCAAGGTTGTCCTCGCCGCCGCCATTCCAGCGGAAATCGAGGACAACGCCCGGGGAGTTGTTCGCAATCGCGGACTGCATTGCGGCCCTGAACGCCGGGTAGGCATCGTAGGATTCCCCGAGAATTCGGATGTACGTATAGCCCCCGGGAAGCGTTTGGGATGTCACGGTCGCGTCTGCGATCTGCGGTGTGATGCAGTTTAAGGGGTCGGTGGCACCGATATCGTTGATCTGCTTGCCCACAAAGAAACTGCTCTTGATCAGGCTGTCGTAGGAATCATTGTACGCGGTCAGGTTCACCGACCGGCTCTCGTACGCCGGACCGCCGGTAAATGTCACGGCAGCCGTTGTCCCCACCGGCGCCCGGGTTACCAGTCGGGTCTGCTGGAGCCGGATCCCTTCGAGTGTTGAGGGCTTTTTTGTGACCCAGATGTACGGCGTTGCATTGATGGCATCGTGGATCTCCTGCCCGTTCCACGCGGTCACCCGGTCGCCCGCGGCAATGCCGGCTGCCTCCGCTGCGCTCCCGTTTGCCACGTAACTGACGATCACATCGCCCGAATCGATCTGCACAAGCGCAATCCCGAACCCCCCGCCAATGTCCGCGTCCTTTGCCCCGAAGTCCCCGGCATCGGGGAGCAGGTTCGCGTGCCCGTCGGGGATTGCGTACAGGTAGCCTTTGAGGGCACGGAGGTACGCGGCCCTGTCCTGCGATTGTTCCGCAGCGGCAACAGCCGGTTCCCAGGTCCGGTTCAGCGCATCGAAGTCAACGCCGCGCCATTCGGTAAAGGCGTACCGCTCCTTCATGAGGGAGTTGAGCGCTACAAACGCTTCCGTCCACGAGAGGTTCCGATAGTCAGCGGCCGGTGTCATGTTTACCGCAACCGATCCGAACGAGGCGGTCATTGCCTCGTTGTATGCCGTCTCGTTTCCCGCCTCGAAGAGGGCGCAGGGGTCGTCCCAGACCGTGCAGCCCGAACAGTTGACCGCTTCGGCTGAAACCGGGGAAAGGAGGGTTCCGAGCAGGACAAGGAAGAACACGAATGCGGCTGGCAATCTGATGGAAAATGCAGTGCGCAGGAACGGCAGGGAGCACATGCCCGGAAATTGGGTTGCCCGATGATTTAAGCGAACCGAAATGCCGCCGTAGTCGGGCACGAAAAAAGTTATTTGTTGATATGCACGACTTTTGCGGGCGGGAACCCGTTGAAGTACGTGGAGGACGCGATCGAGTACGCCCCGATATTTTCCGAGTACACGAGGTCGCCGATCTCGAGCTCCGGGAGCTCGGCCGAGAGCGTGATCGTATCGAACGCATCGCAGGTCGGGCCAAAGACCGCCGATATCCGGGCCGGGCCCTCTTTGGTGAGGGACAGCACCGGGTAGGTGCAGTGGTCGAAGACCTGCCCCGAGTAGGTATGGTACACCCCGTCGTTGATGTAGTAGCAGGGCTTGCCGTCGCGGTGGGCTTTTCCCACAACCTTTGCGACAAGCGTGCAGGCATTTGCCACCAGGAACCGGCCGGGCTCCGCGAGGATCTGCATGTCGGCCGGGAAGAGCCGGGCGATCTCGGAGTTGAGTTTTTCTGCAAGGTCCACGAGCGGGCGGACGTCCGGGTTGTACCGGACCGGGAAACCCCCGCCGATATCGAGGATTCTGATCTTTTGCCCGAGCCGGTTCTCGCACTCCTCGATAATATTTGCAGAGATTTCCAGGGCGCCCACGTAGTTCTCGAAGTTCGTGCACTGGCTGCCCACGTGGAAGGAAAGGCCCTCGACCACAAGGCCGAGCTCAAAGGCCGCCTTGATGAGGTCTACTGCCTCGCCCGGGTCGGCACCGAACTTGGACGAGAGCTCGACCATGGAGCCGGTATTTGGCACCCGGAGCCGGAGCACGAGGCCGGCCTGCGGGGCGTGGAGCCGGATCTTTTTTAACTCTTCGATGTTGTCGAAGGTGACAAGCGGCTTGTACTGGTTGAGCTCCTCTAAGGTCTCGATCGGTTTTATCGTGTTTGCGTAGATGATCCGGTCCCAGATGAAGTCCTGGCGCTCTTTTGCCGGCATGTCCCTGATAAACTCGTACACGATCATGAACTCGGGCATCGACGCCACGTCAAAACTCGACCCCTCGTCAAAGAGCGTCTTTACAATTGCCGGGTTCGAGTTTGCCTTTACCGCAAAATAGACCTGTATCTTTGGCAGGTATTTCTTGAATTCCCGGTAATTTTCCCGGATCTTTGCATGATCGATAATAAAAAGAGGTGTCCCGTGCTCA
>Ga0268360_1001295_pt1 | contig 27787 bp, 21 predicted proteins | sample BioMet11_FD_192465 | JGI IMG/M metagenome (GOLD analysis project Ga0268360, IMG submission 192465) | Sewage microbial communities from Oakland, California, United States - Biofuel 11 (Illumina Assembly) | ecosystem: Engineered > Wastewater > Sewage > Unclassified | place: USA: California... | reverse complement strand
GTTGGGAGAGCGCTTGAATGGCATTCAAGAGGTCGTGGGTTCGATTCCCTCCAGCTCCACCAAGAAGAATGCCAAGGGGTTACCGAGAAATCGGTGACCCCTTTTTCTTTGCCTAAGCGCCAACGCCGCCAACACTAGGGTTTGGCGGGTATGTGCCAGGGCAGAACCATTTGCCATCCCACCTGTTAGACCAAGAAACCATTCCACGGTCGCTTGAATTTTTTTCAAGAGGTCGCCCCCCCCTCCGCCTCTTTCGCTCCTGCCAAAAATAATTCCATGATTTTACGAATGGTTGCATAAGAAAAGAAACCACGGTCGCTTGGGCGGTTTTCAAGCGATCCCCCCCCATTTTGGACATTTGGACTTTTGGGGTGCATCCCCTGAAAATTTTCTGTCCCCGTTTCCTGCTGGCGGTGGTTTTGGCTGACCCTGCCCGAGAAAGTGCCCCAGCAAGTGGCCTATGAAGGCACAGGGGCAGGGAAATAACCGGGGGCGGATGGTCTTCCTGGTCCTGTCCCGTCCTCGCCCACTGGCCCAAATGTCACCCGATACGCCAGCAGGTTTGATCTAATACACTGGATTATAGTGATTTCTCTGCTGGTGACAAAGGTGACAGTTCAAATATAGCCGCTGAAAAAATCCCAGATGCGAAATCTCTAGTTCGGTACCTCGCCGGCGACGGTTATGTCCGAGCCTGATGCAGTGATTGGCGCAGGAACTGGCCTATGGAGTCACAGGGGCTGGGAAATAACCGGGGCCTGTTGGTCTCCTGGTCCTGCCCTGTGTCGCCCACTGGACCAAATGTCACCCCATGCGCCGGCAGGTTTAACCCAAAAAGCTGAATTAATGGAACTTATCTGCTGGTGACAAATGTGACATTTCAAATATGGTCGCTGCAAAAATTAGAAGCAAAATCTCTGGTTTGGTACCTCACCGGCGGCATCGAAGGCTGACCCTGCCCGAGAAAGTGCCGCTGGAACTGGCCTATCGAGTCACAGGGGCTGGGATTTTACCGGGGCTGGTTGGTTTTCCTGGGCCAGCCTCATCCTCTCCCCCCGGCCGCCGGCCCGGACACCCCCTGTATTCGCGCGGTAGGCCCCCTTCCTGGGCCGTTCCCCTGGTACTGGGGCCTTTGTCCCCCTGGGCCATCCCCGCTCCAAGGTGGCCCTCGTGGGGTGAAAGCCCGATTTGCCTTGGGGTAGTGCCAGCACCAGTTGTAGGTTGCCCATCTATTTGCAAAAGACACTGCTGATTTTGAGATTTATGAAGCAAATAGACAGAATCATTAACTAAAGCATGGCAGTGCGTTCAGTGTCTTTTCGTTTGTAAGCTTTTGCACCGATACCGGTACAGGTGGAAGTTCGGAACCCGTCCCTACTATTGTTTGCTCCTGAGACCGCATGCCCCGGGCCTTCAAGTCGAACGGTGGCGGCGGTGTTGACGGTGTAATTGGCCGAGTGAGGCATAGGGGATTTGCTTTGTCCAGGGCCGGTTGGTCTCATGAGCTTGTCCCGTCCTTCACCCCGGCCGCCGCCCCGAACTCCCACGTCACTAAGGAGTGCCATCCAACAAATCCAGACCAATGAAGTATGTTTTAATATAGCCAATTAATTGACAAAAGCGACGACTTTTTTAAAAAAAATAATAATTTTAGTGCGTTTTCAAATGGCATGGCGATTGCTTCTGGGTGCTCGGTAAGAATTACTAATCAGAGCAATTCTAATATCGAACAGGCAAACTGCCATGACTGTGACCATAAACCATAACTTAATGGCTATGAATACAGCCAGGAACCTAGCCAAACATTACGGTCAGGTGAGCGTCTCTACCCGTCGGCTTGCATCAGGTCTTCGAATAACAACCTCTGCTGATGATGCAGCCGGATGTGCCATCTCTGAGTTAGCTAAAGCAAAGTCGGCCACGCTCCAGCAGGCAAAGAGAAATATAAATGACGGCGTGTCATATGCGCAGGTTGCCGATGGAGCGCTGTCTATAGTTGACCTTAATCTCACTCGCCTTAAAGAATTGGCGGCCCAAGCAGCTACAGGCACCTATAGCTCTGACCAACGGAATATAATTTCCAGCGAAATGATGCAGGTCGTGTCAGAAATCGAACGATCTCAAAAAGATATAAACTTTAATGGTATCGACATCTTTAAGACCAGCCGCCAGATTGAGATCCAGTCCGGTGAGGAGAAAGAAAATAACATCTTCATCAACACCTCCAAAGTCACAAGTACAACACTTGGCGACTATATGCCCACCGGTCAAAAGTCGTACGATACATGCGTACTGGATGGTGTCACTCTCGGCACTGCCCAGGTCAACGCTGCGTTGACCACCACCACTGAGGCCAAGCTGGCCAATCAAATTATTGAAATCTCGAGCGCAGCGGATGTCAGAAGGATCGAAATAAACTCAGCCCTTGGCAACAATACTGTAGATGGTGTCTTAGGTGAGATAGAAAATTTAAAGATGGATGGTATCCGTGAATGTTCTGCCGTAACTTATGCTACTTTTCAGGGTTTCCAGAAAAATGAGCTTAACGGTACTGAAGGAGATATGGTTCAGTTTGATTACAATATTGGAGGGACGAGCGTAGTTTCTTCGAACGCTTCATTTCTCATAGGAGCGAACGAGGCAGAGACGCGTGCCAACCTCGATGCTACGCTCGACAGGATAATTCGTTTCTACAATCGTGATGTTAACCAAGATGCGGACCTCTCTAGAGAAAATTTGACCCTGAAGTCCGAACTGGGTAAAAGCATATCTATCGGAAATTTCCAATTAATAGACAACCCTGGAATAGTCATAGGTAGTTTTGGCAACACTCCGGTGAATCCGGGAGGAATAACACCAGCTTATATACCAGCAAGCCAAATAAGCTTCGACGTTGATAGCGTCAATGTGTCCTTTACACACACCGGAAACGCCGTAACCGACATGAATAATGCCGCAGCGGCATCCATAGCCGCCCTGACCGGTGCCGGTGTATACTATGACCGGGACCAGTATGCTGCAGACCTGGACTACGCTTCCCCCGATGACAGAGCACATTTTTATACCGTCAGGACAAACCCAACTGACAACACTGTTGTTATCACTAAAATAAATCTAACTAGCACTGAGGCTGCGACTCCAGCTGGCAATCTTCTTAATATCACGGATTTCAGCAACAACCAGACTCACGTGGACGTTGCCAACTTTAATAATGCTGCTGGCGAATTGATAACTCTTGATATTGAAGGAACAAAAGTTACGTTTACCGCTGCTGGGACGGCAAATCAGGCTCTGAATGCGACAAATCTCGCAAGTGCCGTCCATACTGCTGGGATAACAGGGATAGATGCCTACGTTAACGGCAATACGGCAGTTATTACTAGAACTAATAGTGAACAGCCGATAGACATAGCCTACGACGACGAAGACAATAACGTTATATTCAGCGGCTTTTCTATTGACATAGGGGCAACGATAAATGTCAATATTGACGGTGTTCCTTTAAGCTATGTAATCGGAAGTGATGCCGGTGCGACAGCTGCGAACCTTCAAGCTGCTCTGGGAGGGCTTGGCGGTAGCTATAACGTTGTTCCTAGTGGAAATACTGTACGTCTATTTAAATACAACAATACTCCCATTGTCATTACTGGATTTGGTGATGATGGGCAAAATAATGCTCTCCTTGGCCCCATCTCCAATTCTACTGATGGCGAGACCATTTCCTTCACCTACCGACGCAGCGGCATGGACTATCCGGTGTCATTTCTCGCAGGGCCTACCACTTCCGACACTGCATCGAATATGACCGGCGCGCTTGCAGTTCTGGGCGTACCCAATACCAGCTTCACCCTTATGGGTGATAAGGTCAGGACGGTCACATCGGACAACTTGGACTTCAGGATATCTAATCTTGCAGGCTCCAACCCCCTCAGTGTGTCCATGGCCATAACCCCTGAAGCAGGCTCCACAGCTGGGGCTGGCTCTGGCATTCAATTTATTCTGGCCGAAGGGGCGGTGGGTGTGACTGTTACCGACATCCCGTCGTCAGTTGGTGCCAATGCCGGCCCCGGTTCTGCAACCACCAACAGTATATTGACCCAGACAAACACTGGGGCGACGATAACGGATCAACGGACAGAATTGACGGCGACGGCCGGGGCGGGTTCGACCAATACCTCGGCGGCGAAAATATACAAAGAGAGTGGCATGGACGTAGGCACGGTGACCCAGATCACCGCGAGTAGGGCTACAGGCACCGGCTCTAGTCTGGAGGACGGAGCCACTCTCGAGAACGGTCCCCTAGGAAAGTCAGACACCCTCCCATTTAATTTTCTGGAAGACGATTCGACAGGCACGGGTGACAACGACCACATCACCGTAGATAGAATCAACGCCGGATTGCGAGACGTTGGGCTTGGAGGAGTGGCCGGCGGATCTGGGACTATTGATTCACAACACGCTGGGGCCGACCCTAACAGAAAATGGTCGACCGTTACGGGGACTGGTGAATTTATTCTGGATCCCAACATCTCTATGTGCGTGCGCTCAAGCGTCGATGGCACCAGCGGCAGCAGTCAAGCTGGCGCTTTCAATGCAAAGGCGAATGAGTACACCAATTTGTTGTGGTCTAGCTCTTTTCCTACGGCGAAGGCTCTGATAAGCGATTTTGACAACGTCGCGGGTGAAACTATAAGTTTCTCCATCAACGACGTGCCCATAAGCTTTGCAGCCCAAGCAAGCCAAGCGAGCAATGCCAATTTTTTGAATCAGGCGCTTATCAGTCAGGTCTCCCTCCTGTCGGCTGCAGGCATAACCTTTGAACGGACATCGAACAAAATTGGAGTCTATGTTTACGGCAAGGATGGAGCGCCGATTACATTTGACAACTATAGTGGCAGCGGTGCTGGCAATTCTGGCTTCGACGTATGGAATATTGATTCGCCTTTTACGACAAAATTCGATGAATCAGGATCAGCAGTCGAGGTAAAATGTTGGACGCCATTGTCTCAAATAAACTATAAAACGCAGCTAGGTGCTTCTACAGCTCTTAAGATAGTAGATGCTGCTCTGGTCTTCCTCCAGAAAGAAAGTGGCAACATCGGTTCCGTCCAAAATGTTCTGCAAGGACATGGAAATTTCATAGATATAGAGGCTGAGAACACAGTCGCTATGCAGTCACGGATCGCCGATGTGGCCGTTGACAAGGAAATGACAGAGTTGGCCAAGAACGAAGTTCTAACTCAAGTGGCAACAAGTATGCTGTCCCAGGCTAACTCTCTTCCGAAGATGGTTATGCAAATTATACAGGGGTCTTAAACTCTATATATTACAACGCTGAAAATTCTGGCCCAGTCAAAAACCGCTGCCCCGTTTCTTGACGTCGGCAATCTTGGCTGACCCTGGTCCAGGAAAAGCCGCAGAAACTGACCTATGGAGGCACAGGGGGTGGGAAATAACCGGGGGCGATTGGTCTCCTGGGCCTGATTCGTGTCGCCCACTGGACCAAATGTCACCCTATGCGTCGAATTTGCTGGGTTAATATGCTGAATTTATACGATTTATTTGCTGGAGACAAAGGTGACAGTTCAAATATGGCCGTTTAAAAATCAGGTGCAACATCTTTGAGCGTCTCCCCGTGAGTTCAAATATTCCATTTATGCCATGCGGGTACGTGAAGAAGTCTCACGTAGGATCGGAACTTGAATGTCACGGACAAAGGGATTATGAAATCCCGTCTTCGTATCTCAATCAAATTCACCTGTTCGCCGGTCCACACGGCTAGGATCATCTTGCTGCATGCCTGATTTTTTTCTGACTATCGACGCGATTCTGCAATCTCCTGTCAAAAAATTCGAACTGGGTATCGGTGAATGCTTCTTTACGAATGTGCCCATGCTTATCCGCACGGTGTTAGGCTCCTGCGTGTGTGTCACTTTTCACCACGCACCAAGCCATTTTGTTGGAGCATTTCATGCTGTTATGCCTGAGGCTGGGATAAATACAGGAACCCAATCCTGCAAATATGTGGATACTGCCATCGCCAGCATGGCCGGCCGCTTCGAAGAACAAGCCATTCCCTTCGATGAGATCATTGTCAAACTCTTCGGCGGCACGAACAAGTTTAGCGAAACCGACCAAACATCCGTCCAGAAACTCCTGGATGTGGGCATGAAAAACGTTACTGCCGCCAAAGCCCACTTGAAAAGCTACGGTTTTCGTTTGCGAGCCCAGGACGTGCGAGGTGACGTGGGCCGCACTCTCTATTTTTATACGAGTACTGGCGACGTCTGGGTGAAAAAGCACAAGTCCACCCTCTCCCAACTCCTGGTTGCCAGCGGCGAAGAAGACACTTTTCACCAACTGCACATGGCAAAAGACTTGTGTCGATACGTGCACACAGGCAGCTAAATTAAGTATCGAGCTATTCTTACTGGTTTTTGCCGCTGGTGTGGGGGACAGTGCCTTCGGACGTCCATGGCGCAGCCTCATGCATCATGACTTGAGCCAATCTGTGAACCTTAGCCCCGGCTTGGCCTCATTCTCAAAGTGCGCTTCATGATGTGAAACCGGTCATGGACGATCTTCCCAGCTGCGCCGGTCACGCGCTTGAGTGTGGCCTTGAAGTAGGGCTCCCACACATGTCTATGGGCACCTCCCCGCTCTTCGCCGCCGGCATCTTGACCGATCCTGATGCAGGAAAAGCCGCAGGAACTGGCCTATTGAGGCATAGGGACTGGGATTTTACCGGGGCTGGTTGGTTTCCTGGGCCAGCCCCATCCTCTCTCCCCAACCGCAGGCCCGGACACCCCCTGTATTCACGCCCTACGCCCCCTTCCTGGGCCGTTCCCCTGGTCTCCCTGGTCTTCTCTATTGCCAGCTTCGCACGCCGTCCCAAGCTCAACCGTCGGACTGCATATCGACAACAAGTTGGCGCAGTATGGCTGCTTGCTGAGCCAGTTCAGAAACTGCCATCGCTGATTGTCGCATAGCGTCGGCTGTTTCCGATGAAATCGCAGCAACGTTTTCGATGGAGCGGCTAATTTCCTCTGAGGTTGCGGACTGCTGCTCAGACGCGGTGGCAATGGCCTGGACTCGATCGGAGGCGGTGCCGATAAGATCAACTATTTCTCGCAGAGCTTGGCCAGAATTACTGGCTTGACTGTTGGCCGCTGAGATAGTGCGCACAGCCTGTTCGAAATTCTCGATGTTTGTTTTTGCGCCGGACTGAATTGCCTGAATGGAATGCTCGACTTCCTTGGTGGCAACTTGAGTCTTCTCCGCGAGTTTGCGTACTTCGTCGGCAACTACAGCAAAGCCCCTGCCGGCGTCTCCGGCTCGGGCCGCCTCGATAGCGGCGTTCAAGGCCAGCAAATTGGTCTGGTCGGCAATATCCGATATGACATTGGCGATCTGGCCGATTCCCGCAGCCTGTTTGCCCAGAGCGTCCATGTTTTCTTTGAGGGCTAGGGCAATATTCTGGATGTCCTCGATGGACTTGATGACTGAAACAACGATTTCGTTGCCCGCCTGGGCCTTTTGCCGTGCGTCATCCGCTGACTTCGCGCTTTCGGCAGAGTTCCGTGCTATCTCCAGCACAGTCGAGTTCATTTCTTCCATGGCAGCGGCCGTCTCGCTGACCTGACTTGACTGCCTGTCTGCTCCCTCACTCGACTGTTCGACCTGGACAGAGAGGGCCTCGGATGCGGCATTGATGCCAGCTACTACCTCTTTGATACGTGCTGATGCTTCTAGCATGCCTTGGACCTTGGCCTGTTCCGCCTGTAGGCGATAATCCTCAGCTTCTCGGCAAGCGACCAACGCCTTTTGAGCTTCGTTCTCCGCTTCTGTTACCCGTTGAGCCAAATTCTGATTTAACTGCTCTATGTCGATGGTTTGACGCTTCACTTCTGCTTCTAGAGTGAGCTTTGCTTCTTTAGAAGACTTCATAACACACAGGACAAAGGGCACCGCAAGCAGAAGAAAGTATAATCCAGTAAAAATTGAAGTTAAGAGGTCTTTTAAATATATGTCGTTGAGTTCGCTAATGGGAAAGTCGGCACCGATGATGAAAAATTCACCGCTTGGGCTGCGCCAAGGAATAAGTACAGACCGGAAAGAACCCCACTTGTCTGTATATTCTTCAAAAGATACTTTCTTGGTTACGAATACTTGTTTTAATACGTCACTTGCGTCATCGTAAGCGTCGTCATATTTAGAGTAAGTCCCTTTCTCAATTTCTTCATCCGTTGCTCCGCTTAACGCGAATACGATTTTATCGTTCTTGGACCTCATTAGGTATACGTATTTTATTTTGTTGATTTTCGAGAACTCTGTGAGCTTTCGAACCATTTCTTTTTCAACATCATCGCCTGGAGGTGTATTGGAAAGCTCGGAAAAATATTTATTTCCAACAAGGAGAGGGACGGAGGATGCAGCTTCGATCAGTTTTGTATCAATTCTAGCGATTGCTTTTTCTTTGTTGTCGAGATAGTTGTATCCAACAAAACACGCCAAGCCAAGGAGATATAAAGCAAAAGTAGCCGACAAATAACTGTTGTATTTTTTCATGCGTACATTACCTTGCGCGATCATTAGAGATTCAACTTCTTAAATGGGAACGCAGCCTATTCCGAGTGAACAAAAACAATATGGCTCTTCCGGGTTTTCCGTGGGTAACCAAGCTTAGGCCTGTTTGGGATAGAGGTCCAAGCCACCGCAGAAGAAGTAGATGGCGGTCTTAAAGTGCTCCCGATTCCGGTAGCCGCACGCCCTCCGCTTGATGGCCATGATCTTGCTGTTCAGTCCCTCGGCCACGCCGTTTGTGATCCGGTGGCGACAGAAGGTCAGGATGTTCTCCAGGTGGCGCTGGATCAGCCCGCCCACCTTGCGCATCGGGGCCAGCCCTGACTTGTTCACCCACGCCAGCCATCGCTTCACGAAACGCCTGGCCCAGCCCGTGCTCAGGTATTTCCAGACGCCGTTCAGACTTTCCTTCATGGCCCAAGCCTTGGCCACCTTCAGGTTCGCCGCCTTCAAGGCCTCCAGGGCTGGCCGATGCTTATCCGGTAGATTCTCCTCGTTGTAGAGCCAGAGGTATTTGGTCCCTTTGAGCCTGTGGTCTTCCTGTCCCATAAGCTCACGGTGCTCCTGCTTGCGTACCCGGTCCACCGCCTCGCTCACGTGCTTCATGATGTGGAACCGGTCATGGACGATTTTCCCAGCCGCGTCGGGCACATGCTTGAGCGTGGCCTTGAAGTAGGGTTCCCACATGTCCATGGCCACCGCCTTGATCTGCGCCAACTGCTCCTTGGTGAATTGGAGGTAGTATCCCTCAAGGCTCTCGGCTTTTCGTTCCTCGGCCACATACTCCACGGTGCTGCCGATCAGGTCGCAGACCACAGTCACGTAGTCGTGCCCCTTGCGGAACGCTTTCTCGTCAACGCCAAGATACCGCGCCGGTTGCGATTGCTTGCGCTCCCGGCCTCTGCGTACCGCTCGCTCCATAACGCCCCAGGCCTCGTCCCAAGTGAGACGCAGGATGCGCCGCGCTCCCGTGACGGTGGCGCACTCGGTCAAAACGTCAATGATCAAGCGTTCCATCAGCAAGGTGAAGCGGCCCTTGCTTTCAGCCCATGGCACCTTGACTTGCACCACGCCATGCTCGGGGCAGTCCACTCGCGGAATCCGCGCGTGAAGGAACGTCTTGAACTGGCACGTGTCCAGATGACGCCAGACCCGAGGCTCCGCATGATCCCGGCACGCCAGCTCGCGGCCACATGTGGGGCAGGTCCACCGGACACCGGTGCCGTGCTCCACGTGAATGTCCACCCGACCATCAGCCGTGGTCAGTTCAACCGCTTCAACAAACCATGGCTCGGTCAGGCCGAGAATCCGCGAATACAGCTCCGTGTCCTTCATCGGGTGCCTCCGGGGAGGACCATAACCGGGCAGCTACCCACGGAAAACCCTGAAGGACCAACAATATCAATGCAGACGAAAACTGTCAATTGAACAGTTAGAAATTAAAATATGTCAGCAGTTCTTGACACTGGTGTCGTTTGCTATTCCTATTTGTCAGCAATCGTCTATCTGTCTGCTCTCACTGTCAATCGGGCCTACGGCGTTGACATAAGTGATATTTCGATGTGGGTTTATTTCAAAAAGCAGACGGGGTGACGGAGAGATTGCGCCGCGCCTCGTTTTTCCATGAGCGAGAACTGACGCGGGGTTTGGCGCAGGAACAGCCCAAGTGAGCCACAGGGGCTGGGATTTTACCGGGCTGGTTAGTTTTCTGGGCCAGCCTCATCCTCTCCCCCCGGCCGCCGGCCCGGACACCCCCTGGATTCGCGCGGTAGGGGGCTTTCCTGGGCCGTTCCCCTGGGACTGGGGCCTTTGTCCCCCTGGTCCTCCCCCGCTCCAGGGTGGCCCTCCTAGGCTGAAAGCCCGATTTCCCTTGGGCTTGGGCCATCGTCAGGAAATGCGCATAAAAAATCTCAGTGAACTTGCTGAGCTTTTTCCTGCCTGCCTGAATTCTCTCCGGTTATTTCAAATTGCCCTCGAAAAAAGCACTAGACAGCGTTGGGCCGCGAGCCTATATGTTAGTCGTGTCCCTAGTGAAGGTTGTGAGCAACCCTAGCGGAGGCGATGCCATTGGGTGAATCAATTGTCGGAGAGTTTTCCTCGCAGTAGAGCACTTGAAGGCCAGTAAAAAATGAAATCTGGCAAGCAGCATGGAACAGGGCTCGGAACGTATTCGGCAAAATTGATCGCTGAAGCGCTTGGCTATAAGATGGAAATGCATACGTCTGACGAAGCAAATGAAACTACCATTGTGATCACTTTTTGTGATTAGCATGAAGTCCTCAGAACTCCACCTAAACGCTGTTGTTGCGGGAGCTCTTCAGTCATTATTTCTCAGGGCTAACAAGCCAAGAGGGAAACGATGCTTCAGCCATTAACCATCCTAGGCAAGCAGGATCATTTCGATCCAAAAGATATCCTGACTGCCCCTATTGATGCTATCGTCTGTTACTGCGGCAACGTAACAAAAGGGCAGGTGCTTGATGCCATCAGCGACGGGGCAAAAACACTTGCTGAAATCAAAGAGTCTACAGGGGCTTGTACTTCTGCTAGCTGCAAGGAACTTTCGCCACGTAGACGGTGATGTTCCCCTGAAATTAAAGCCCTCCTAGGTTAGGTGGGTCCATGAAAATCAGTACTTGGTTACTCACGTCAGGTCTGCTTGAATGAGCACAGATGCGGGTTTTTACGCAAGAACAGCCCAAGTGAGCACCATGTCGACGGTAGTTTACCCGGCCCCATTGCTTTCCTGGACCTGCCCCGTCCGCCCCACCTCGCCGCCAGCCCGGACACCCCCTGTATTCGCGCGGTAGGCCCCCTTCCTGGGCCGTTCCCCTTGTCCTGGGGCCTTTGTCCCCCTGGGGCATCCCCGCTCCAGGGTGGCCCTCCTAGGGTGAAAGTCCGATTTACCTTGGGCTTGGCCCATCGGCAGGCAATGCGCACAAATAAATCTCAGTGAACTTGCTGAGCTTTTTCCCGCCTGCCTGATTTCTCTCCGGTTATTTCAAAATGCCCTCGAAAAAAGCACTAGACAGCGTTGGGCCGCGAGCCTATATCTTAAGCGTGTCCTTTGTGAAGGTTGTTTGCAATCTTAACGGAGGTAATGCCATTGGGTGAATCAATTGTCGGAGAGTTTTCCTCGCAGTAGAGCACTTGAAGGCCAGTAAAAAAAGAAATCTGGCAAGCTGCATGTGTGGCAAACACTAGCTCTACGCTTGATGCTGAGGCATCCACAATAACCTTCAAAAAATCTGGACTATAACCTTACTGGCCCTGGCTTCTACAGTCGGGGCCTTTCTTTTTTATATCGAAGAAGATGCCCCTTGGACGACTTCCCAGGGGCGTCACCCGCCCCAGTTTGGCCATTCGGACTTTCCATGTGCATGGTTGAAAAAATGGCGACCGAGTCTGAAGCCGGGGTGTGACAGCCCTGGGGCCGTGCATCAATGTCGCGATGACCGAGCCCAGGTGCGGGTGAAGGCGCGGAAACTGCCGGCGTGAGCACAATGGCCCTGGGGAGAGCCCTGGCCCTGCTGGTCTTCCGGGGCACCTGCACCGCAGCCCCGGCTCTGGACCATTTGTCACTCCATGCACGAGCGATATTCAGACAACATACTGAATTAAAAGTGTTTATTTGCAAGTGACATTTGTGACATTTCATGTGGAGCAATTTTCGCAATCCTGCTTGGGCTAGCTCAAGCCCCAAGGGCCTCCGGCCATTTCTGGTGCATCCTCCGCAAAAACTCCGCAAAAACTGGAGCCTGATGTGGAAACCGCCTGCCCGTTCCTCGTTGTCGGCAATCAAGACTGAGCCCTGGCGCGGGTGAAGGCGCGTAAACTGCCGGCGTGAGCACTACGGCCTTAGGGACGGCCCTAGGGATAACCCCGACCCCATTCGTCTTCTGCCGCTCCTTGTCTCCAATTGACCTTGACAGGCTGCCGCCCTATAAATTTGGAAAGCTAAATTTGGAGTAAGGTTATGTCTGAAAACGAGGGCTCCAAACCTACTGAGTGGTCGCCTCGAAAATGGATTATCCCACCTGGACTGATTCCGACTTTCAAGCGTTTTGATATGCGGTGCAATTTGATGATTGAAAGGTTCAAGAAAAATTGCGGACGACCTCTTATTATACATGGCCCAACTGGTGTTGGGAAAAGCATGTTTACAGAATATTTTGTTTACAAATTTCAATCAGTCACCGGAAAAAAGAATGTAATCTTTCTAAATTGTGCGGCAATTCCAAATACACTACTGGAGTCAGAATTATTTGGATACAAAAAGGGGGCTCATTCAAGTGCGACTGGCGACAAGATAGGCTATTTTGAAGCTGTTGGCGATGGAGTGATTGTTCTTGAAGAAATTGGTGAGATGGAAAAACAACTCCAGGCAAAACTACTGCTTGCAATAGAGCATAAAATATTTTTTAAACTTGGGGATACAGAGAAAAAAACACTTAAGGCTCAGGTAATAGCAACAACAAATGCTGAGAGGGATAAATTTAGAGACGATCTCTGGTATAGGTTTGATATTTTTTCCGTCCCTCCGATACACGAACGGAGAATTGACGTTTTGTATTATATCAATGCCTTCGACAAAGAGCTTATGAAGATTTTGTCAAAGGGAGCGGTGGTTTCTTTAATGGCCTATAATTGGCCAGGGAATGTCAGAGAAATTGAGCGCGTCTGCAATAGTATTCGGGAAAATATTGAAATTGCAAGACTGGATCAGGCCGAGATTGAAAGCACATTGTCACGCAAAGTTGAAGGAGATATGTCTAAAGACTTAGGGATAGTCATGAAAATCGAGAGGAAAGATTCTGACTTGGTATTCGATAAATTCAAAAAGCTAGCCATCAAAATGACAAAACGGCACATTGACATCGATAAGCTAGAAAGCGTTATCGCGTCTAACGGATTAAGCTTTAATACATTCACTTCTCTTTTTTTCGACAATGATTTGAGCTATTATTATAGCATGGATTACGTTGACGATGGGCGATGCTTTAAAAAAGATGTTGATCTAAAATTTAATCTTGCGTTTAATGGTTTATTGGTGCTCTGTAAATTATTTTTCCAAAATCCACAAGGTGATTATGATCTTCTTGATTTAGAGAATTTTTCAATTAATTTTGATCCAGAAGAAGGGACGACAACAGATCTTCATCTTGGACCGAACAATGAATTTGAGACAATGTTTAATGGCACAAAAATCAAAGATGACAATGAGCGAAACGTTTTAATGATGTATTTTAATGGATTTTGCTCTTCGCTATACGAATCAAGCATAGATGAGATCAAAAACTGGCCAACGCATTACAAGGGAGCACTTGTAGAGAGTTTAAAATTTCTTACAGGTATCGATAGTGTTCATGTTGAAGATTTGGATGATCTTTTAAGTTTCTTCAAAAAAAATTGTAATAATCAATTTATACAAAAATTGTTAGGACATGAAGCAGAGCCAGAACAGACAGAGGAAAGACCCATAGAAGAAATACATCTCGAAGAGTTGACGGGCCTTTTTTACGAGACATTATGTAATAAAATAGGCACACATCGAGGGTACCAAGAAAAGATAGCCACGTTGGTAGGCAGATCAACAGGACGAGTATCGCAGGTTCTTGAAGAACTTGAGCGAAAACCTGAATTTAGTAAAATTAGGACTTCACCGCGTAAACGCATGATTTTTTTAAGGTGATATATTCTTTCCAAGTGGAAAAGTCCGGTGCCATTGTCATTGAGTGGGGACTCGGCTGTGCCGCATACTGGACTAAACGAAAAGTTTGGAAAACTAAAGATTGCCCCCGCAAACGCATGGTCTTTTTGAGATAATCCCACCCCTCCCTGGCTAAAAATCTCTATATTTTAGTTGGTTGCCTCTCCTCTGCGCATTGGCATTACCCTTGAATAAGGGGGCCAACACTGCGCCTATGCCGGCTTTTCTGGCAGGGGCCTGTGAAACTCTGGAAAGCCTGCGGGTTGACGGGGAACGGGAGGAAGGGAATGCTGTATTTTAAGCAAGTTATGTTCGATGGATCGTTAAGGATTCATGCTTCAGAGCTCACTCGCTGGCAACAGGGAGAAATCATTCCGACGCAAGTGCTCCAGGCGTACTGGGACGAAGGACTGCCCTTCCTGCCCGAAGCGCCAATCACATCCATGCGGCTGGCCACCTTCAAGAGAAAACTCGAAGAACTGGCCAAGGGGCACAGCAATCCATCCGTGCGCCAGCTTGCCGAGAAGGTTCTTGAGGATATTTCCGTGAGCATGTCTGGTTTTGATCGCACAGGGAAACCCGATCCGCGTCGGCGGCCGAAAACACGCATGGTAGCTCCAAAGTACCAGACAATGGAGAGCGGAAAAGTTTGGAGGACGATGTTGTAACCAGGCGCTAGCCCCACTTTGGCACTCCAAGTGCGCCCACCGTCATCAAAGGCAAGGCCACCCATCCAGGGTGGCCTTTTTTGTTCAATTCGCGCCACGCCGGTTGGCTCGAAAAAGAAGGAGGTGCCCCAAACGGGCCAAATCATCGGGATCGACTCCCCAGCAGGGAGCAACGCAAACTCGGTGGAATCAAACATGTAATTGAGCTCCGCGTCGAACGCGGCGCAACTCAGCGACCAAGCGAACAAGCCTCTAGCCACGGCCGTTTCGCTCACGCCAGCGGCCGACAACCAGGGCTTTCGCCATCCCATTGGTAGTCAGTTAGCTGCCGGCAATCCTAGTAAAACCAATAGCTTCATGGAGAAAATCATGACAACAAAGGCCAAGACACACCAGGTAACGGTGTATGACTTTGGAAGAGGTATCCGCCGCTTTTATAATCGTAAGACGATGGAGTTCGCCTGTCGCATGGAACAGATGTACCGTTCGCAGGCTCCAACTTTTGGATGTCCTGACTACGACCCGAACTACTACGACCTAGATGACTTACTCGTGGCATTTGAAAAATATGTCAAGACCGAGCTCACTAAGGGCTCTGGAATCAAGTTTGATGGCGTGCGGATGATGGACTAGGCTGTGGCGTTGCATTGCCGATGGTCTGTAGGACTCATTCCTCATCTCACTGCGGATCAAGCCCAGGATCAATAAGCAATGCAAGGTGGTGGGGCTGGTCGACTCCGGCCCCACCCATCACGCCAACACACAAAGAAAATTGAGGGAGAGATATATGCTCGACAACCCAGAACTACCAGCGGAGGGGCTGGATACCTCTAGAACGGAATCCACTTCGACGGAGGCATCCGCAGCCGCCGTGGAGGCCGACCAGTCGGGTGACGCGGCTTCCATCCCCCAGCCTGACCCGACCAAGCGGATTATCATGAGCCTCGATGAGTTTGGAGCCGCCAAGCGCGTCTTCAAAGCCCACGGCAACAGGTTTCGGTTCATCACTGACAGCCAGTCTCTCGTCACGTGGGATGGTGCTCGCTACGGACCGTTTCCGCACCTCGCCGAAGGCCTCGCCAAAGATGTGATGGAAAAAATCCAATTCGATTACATCGATGGATACTTCCACGTCACCGAAGATGGACTGGAAGTGGAGAGAGCCGATGTCACAAAGTTCCAGAAGAAGGCGCGCACGCTCAGTATGATCAGAAAGGCTTTGAACTTGGTCCGCCTTGCCCCCAAGGTCCAGGTTAAGGCCGGTGCCTTTAACGAAAACCGGTATGAAATCAATTGCCTGAATGGTCTGTTGAGCCTTGAGACCGAAACGATAGCTCCTCATGATCCCAATCAGCTTGTGACGAAGCTGGCCCCAGTGCGGTGGAATCCCGGTGCCCCGTGCGACTTCTGGCGCACATGCATCGAGGAAATCGCCCTCGGGGACAAGGATCTAGTCGCTTACCTCCAGCGTCTGTTCGGCTACTGCCTGACCGGCTCCACGCAAGAGGAAGTCATGCCCATTTTCTACGGCACCGGCGCGAATGGGAAGAGCCTTTGCCTGGGCACCTTGCGCATGATTATGGGCTCTGGGGAATATGCCATCACGTTGGGAACGGGGTCTATCCTAAACTCGAACTTCCACGGCATCCGCTGCGACCTTCGGCAGTTGGAAGGTGCTCGGGTGGCTTTTGCCATCGAGGTGAATCACGGAAGCACCTTGGATGAAGCCGTTGTCAAGGCGATCACTGGCGGTGACGAAATTTCGGCACGGGCCATGCGAGAAAACCCAGTACAGTTTACGCCACAGGTGAAAATCCTGATGGCTGTGAACCATCTGCCTGGCTTTGTTGGAAACGATAGAGGCATTCGCCGCCGTCTCCAAGTTATTCCCTTCAATCACCAGTACGACGGTACAGTGCCGAAGGAGGTGATTGAGCGGAAACTTGCTGCGGAAGCCGAAGGAATTTTCGCCTGGGCGGTGGCGGGATTCCATGAGTGGCAAAAACAGGGGCTCAATCCTCCCGAAGTCGTTCGCAAGGCAACGCAGGAGTACTTCCAAAAGAACGACCACATCGGGATGTATCTTGCTGAAAGAACAGTGGAAACACCCAATGCAATGACTCCAGTTCGAATGCTGTTCGATGACTACCGAGCGTGGTCCAGGGACTTTTGTGTACAGGCACTCGGGTTGCACCAGTTTGGGGAGCTTTTGCGCTCTAGAGGGATCGCCCAAGACAGGACAAGCTCTGAACGGGTTTGGAAAGGTATTGCTATTCGACACATAATTTAACTGATTGCGGAGGTCCAAGCGAAGGGCCTCCGCTTTTTTAATCCCTATGATGGAGAATAATATGAGTTCATTTAATACTATCTTGACAGAATATCAGGTAGATTTTGATGTTAAATCTCCAATTTGCATACTGAAGCCTGCCCGGTTCAAGGCTTTCGTGAGGCTCATGCAGCAGTTGGTAAAGATCAACGGTCCCCGCCCGATTTACATCCGAAATTCCCGCTTAATCCAGCCCATCGGCCATGTAAACTTCTGGGTGGATATCGACTTGGGTAACATTCTCACCCGGGACGGCACTACGGAAAAATCTCCTCCCGCAAAGGACGGTTCGAGTGACGAGGGCGTCAGCTTCGGTTTCCAGGCCACCGAGAGTGCCCTTCGTGAACTCCACTCCATGGCAGGGAAGATGCCGGTCGCTATCTATGATCGTGGGGATGGGCTTGCTTTTGTCGGCGCTCATACGCAAGCACAGCTGTTAAAACCGGCTCAGCCCACCTTATCCTTGGTGGCGAACTTGCCAACCGACAAGCAGCGGATTGGAGAAGATGTCAGCCATATCGACCTTGGTGACCTCAAGTCGTACGCCGCCAAAACCAAGTTTATCGCTTTGCTATGCTATGAGGGGCAGCTTGAGCAGATCGTAGCACGCGGCAAACGCCCCTACACCCTCTACCAGCTCACAAGCGAAGCTCTGAAAAACCGTACCCCGGAGCTGGTCTTCACGAGCCAGGGTTTCTTGGCCCTGGCCGGCGAGTTGGAGCTTTCTCTTGGTATTTACCGCAATGGCCTTGGTTATTGGCTGAAGACCTCGTCCAGACCAAGCATGATCAATAACCTCACGACTTACGAGCGCCTGTACGTGGGCCGCATCTAACGGTGGAGGGGGAGGCCGCACCTCCCCCTCCTCTTACGGAGGAATGTTATGCGTTACGTATACGTTGCTGGCGGCGGCACTGATGTCGCCATGGATCAGGCGATAACTCGGCAGACTCAATTTGCCCTGTATTCGCTTATCAACGGACTGAAGCAAAAAGACTTCGGCCTGCATACCCTTGAAGGGGTTACATGCGACATCCGGGAATTCGCTGGCCGCTTTGTCGCCCCGGTCGGGGGAAAAATCGTCACGGACTCTGGCGGGTACTCGTTCATTAAGGGTGATATCGCACCTTCGAAACTGCTGATGCTGATCGACTGCTACACAGTTTATCTTGAAAGTGAAATTGACAAGTACGATTATGTATTTTCGTTAGATATTCCTTTTAGTTTGAAGTACGAATCATTTAATACAAGAAAAAATATATTCCATGTAAATAAAAAATCTATTATTGAAACCAGGATGCTGCTCGAAAAGTATGAAGAACTGCGAGATAAATTTTATTTTGTGTGGCATTTTAAGATGCCTGAGCAGTTTGCTATCTGGAAGCATTTATATAATACGCTTGAAATGGAAAAATTCGTTCGCAACCATGCAGTTGGAGGAATGGTTGGGATTAAAAAAGCGACAAACATCCAGTATACACCATTTACTGGAATGAGCTTTTACATCCTCAGTCGACATTTGCATGGTAATTTTGCCGAAGACGACCTTCGAATTCATTTCCTGGGTGTGTATGCTCCATCAGATAGGTTCCACATCGCGTTTTTGGAAAAGCTGTTTCAAGGCTATCTCTCTGGGGTGGCGGATGTGTTGACATCATATGACTCGATCAACCCCATCCACACGGTCAGGATGAATGCTGATGTTCCGCTGTATACTATTTGTGGCGGACAATTTGTGAAGTATCCTTCACTGCTTGATGCTCCTGAGGAAGTATTACGCAGCGTGGCGGTTGATGATGAACACGTACAGATGATTTTATTGGAAATGGATCGTCGGCGCAATGGGATTCGCCTGGAAAACTCTGCGGCATTCAGTCCGTTGAATGTGTACAGTAATCTTCAGTTAGACAAATTCTTTGGCATGATAATCGACAAATATGATCTAACAGGCGAAGTTGGCAAGGCGACTAGTCCCACGAACCTTAACGGACGTCTTACCCGTATATTTGATGATATCGAAAAGAAATATCCAAAATCATTTTCATTGCACATGAAGAAAACTATATTTCTTACTTTAGAACGGACATGGTATTGGCATAAATGGTTCGCAAACAAGCGAGACGAGGCCACTCTTGACTTGTATATGGATCAAACAATCCGTGATATTGGCTTCCCTGCACATTTGTTATAGCACGGTTGTAGTGTACATTCTCGACAACGTATAAGCGCCAGGGGGGGGCCCCCCCTCTGGCAAAATCAGTGCCCCTATTGTTTGTATGCGGAATCGTTTAGTGGTAAAAATTTACGACAAGAAGAGCTTGAAAAATTGTTTTTTAATTGATCGAATATCGTTGATAGTTGACCGTGTTTTGCTTTAAGACTATATTGAAGTGCGCAGCTGGTTTGCGGGTAGCAAAAAGACCTACGGATACAGATCAAAGTCACACACCAAGGGAGATGGTAACTATCATGCAAGATATAAAAAGTATGGAGTGTTGGAGTTTCCAATTTTCAGAGAGTGATCGATCTTGTAACGAGCCATTAATACGGGCCTACCTTGAATCATGTACCAGGTTTGGATCAATAATGGCGTCTAGAAAGCATTTAAAGACCGCAGAGAAAGAAAATGCCTTGATAAGGCTCTTTAGGGAAAAGTCCAAAGTATTTGCAAGTGAAAATAATGAATTTATTAAAAAAATAATTTTAAAGACGTTGCTTGAAAAGTCTAAAAGTCGAAATATTGATACAGAGATGGCACTTGTACTCTACCGTGATATTTTGCATTTTATAAAAATGAATGTGAAAGACAAAGAAAGACAAGAATACTTAGCTGCCGCAAAAGAATTTAATTATTTTCATTCAAAAATATTAAAAGACAAGCGCCATGACTTTATTATAGATTTCTTAAGAAATTGTCTTGATACATATTTGCACACTTCTGTGCGTGAATTGGATAATCCTGAGGCAATAGCCGAGTGTGGTCGTCTGTTTGATTTGTTTAAAGAACTTCCGAATGAATACTTGATCGAATTGACTGACCCAACTATTGACGAAGACTTTTTTGATGAAATAGCGTCGATAGGGTTAGAATCAGCATCTTTATCTAAGTCGTCCCTTGATGAAAACCTCAAATATATTTCCTATCTCGAACATAAAGTTTTTCAATTAGAAACACAGCTGTACGATATTTTGAATAAATCGAAAACTTCTTATGAATTTATAATTGAACCCTGTATTGATGCGCTTACCGTTGGCAATCGCTACGACATCATATTCCAGTGGATTTTTAAGTTAGCGCTGCGGAGCATTCGCAAGGTTATCTCGACTTATTATTCATCCAAGTTCAATAGGTTTTTTGAGCCATCAGTGGTGGATATAGAAATCAAACCAAATGATGAGCTTATTCTTTTAATGCCAGCGAGTACGCACTTTTGGTATACTGTCTTAGTTATTTTATATATACAGACAAAAGCTAATGATGGAGAAGAAATCGCTCCAGAAATTATAGACGTCTTATTGCAGGCTATTAAACATCCTGCGAAATTACGAAAAGCAAAATGCTCAAATGCTTATATGAAATTCAAAAGCAATATTCAAAAATACATAACTCCATTTACAAAGGGACGACACATAGAATTAGAAGAAAGCTTTAGCTGTGATTTCTTGGCCAGGATGCCGAAACAAAATGCTTTATACTTAGTTGCTGCTCATTTGTCTCGCATTTGCCAGAAACTAGATTATACAAATAAGACGGACAAAGAATTGTCTAAAATTGCTATTAATATAGAACGCGACATATTGCATGGATTCGTTAACAATATGATAAAATGGGCTATAAACACCATAGAAGACAATGTCATTGTTCCGTTGAGTTACGATGACATGCTCGAGAGCTATTCGTCTTCAGAAGAAAATGAAGCTGACCATCTTGCAATGCTGACAGATAAAACACCGACAACTGATCATGATTTTATCTCAAGCCTAACGACAATAGATGTCAATCCAGAGGTGCTTCAAGAGCAGAAAAAAGAATGGTTTTATTTGAGCAATCCTAGGCACAATGTTGACGAAATTGAATCGATTTATATGTACGGAGAATCGACTTTCGCTTCAATTGATAAAATAATCCGAGAAAATGGACTTGAAGGAATCGTCAAAACAGGAAGCGTTGTTAGCGCGCTTGAGTATTTCGATGAAATGTCTGATGATGAAAAAATACACTTTGACAAAGTTAAAATTGAGGATCAGTTATGGTATAAAATTAAACGCGGAAAGTTGCGTATCCTTGCCAGGGCTATGTATGATGGGGCTTTGATTTTTAACATTTACCCAAGGAAAAATTGGAAGAGAGACATGTTTGATTATTGATAATTGGCAAAGAATTTCACGTCAGCATTGTCGTTGGAGTCCTATTTTGTTTTGATATAAATATTTAGCCAACTTTTTGTAGCTAAAATTATTCCACATAAAGAGGGTTAAGCAAAAAATCAACATCCAGGCTTTCGTGAATTTGGCTTGAAACAGATCGTTAACTTATAAAAATCATTACAGTAGCGCCCCCGGAACCACCATCCAAGACAAACCCAAAGCCCGTTATACACCGCCGTCGTCCCACCCCTTCCCAAGCCCCCGTGACCGCCGCCCCTGGCCCAGGGTATCCTTCCCCAAAGTTCCCAATGTATCAGACGAGGAAGGATGCCATATGGAGCAAAAAAATCTTGATAGGCTCACGCTCAAAGACGAAATGATAAACGCATTCCGTCCAATCGAGCAGTTATTCAAAATCATGGAGAGCTCAACGCTCGAAATCGATGGAACCATTATCCGGTGTTATGCGGAAATAGGCCTTGAGCTTACGGGCAATTTCCGACGACGGATGGAACAGTTGCTTTGCAGGAACCAGGAGGGCGGTGTCAATGACGCCAGATAGTGGTCCAAACCTCATCTACGCCTATACGCGGTCCCAGGCCATTGCCGATGGCGTCCTGGTCGATGTCACCGAACAAGCGAAGGCTATTGGCTTCAAGCTCCACACCGTCGTGACCGATCACCTGTTCCACGGCTATGTCGAAGTGCCAGGAGGTCTTGAAGGAGAAGGGCAATCCGTCACCGGCCGGCTCCATGACTTGATGGTTCTGGCGCTGTTCGCCGCACGGCGCGCCGTGAACACGGACCGCGTCACCTTCAAGGTCGACTTCCTGATGGCTCCGGGGCGCAAGGAAACCATCGAAGTCATCGCCCACATCGGCCCCGGTGACCGCGGGGAGCCAGTCCTGACCATCATGCTTCCCGAAGATGATTAGGAAATATAACCAGATAACCAGGAGAAAAGTATGTTTTCGTTCCTGTTGGGTGTCGCTTTGGGGACCATCGTCGTTGTCGTCGGGGCGCAGCTGCTGACCATCCATCCCAAGCCGAGTCGATTGCGTAGTCCGAAGTAGCCCTGAAGTTGCCGAACTTCGAGGAAAAGCCCGAGCATGAACAGCTTGGGCTTTTTTGATGCTGAAAAAGTACCACAAAAAAAGTATCTGTCGTAGCCCACGCAAAGAGTAATAATAGGCAGAAGTTATCTTTTTTTCTTGAGAAAGCGTGGGACAAGTTGCCTTTTCACTTAATATTTTTCTAGCCTGGAAACGTCTGCCCTTTTAAGGGGTAGAGCGAAAACAAGGCGCAATCAAAATGAGCAGCTTGGGATTTTTCTTTCATGCGCTGATTCCATACGGAAACCAGATGAATTAGATGCGTTTCGATTTGAGTAAGTTGATTGTTCTTGGGTGGCAAACAAGTGCAACTGATTTACCGCCAACCTTAACTGCGACTAAATATATCAAAATCATTCTCTGAGCATCAATATTGGTCGCTACTCAGCCGGAGAAAAAATCTCCGGCTGGAAAAATAGAAACGCTTCCCAATGACAGTTTGGGGTGAGGCTTAGAAATAGATGATAAGTCAACAAGGCAGATGCTTTTTTCTTATACAGCTTCGATCTGCTATTAATCGCCATTTCGTATAGAAATATAGGAACAATCATGGAACAATTGTTGTCACCACCTTCCGCTGGGGGTTAAACCTCTGGCGGAGGGAAACACGAGGCAGGCTTACATTAAGAATGAATAATGCCTATGGTTGTAAAAATACACAGCCATTTCTTGTTTGTTATGAGCAATCTCCCATCGATAAATTTGTCTAATGACGAAAGACATAAATTAAGACAAAAATTGTTATCATATTCAATCATCACTTTGCTCGTCTTATTTTCAAATTCATCGCAACTTAGTCTTGTCGAATAAACCCCTCTGGGGAAGTTCTCGCAATTTTTTTGCGCACGAATACGTACTGATTTCTGACGAAACCCCGCTGAATAACCTCGCTTCAATCTGGGTAAAAATTATTGTTCTAAAAATGGAATTCTCCATTCGCCTTAAATGCTTCATGGGTTAAACCCTTGGCGAACAAAATCACATTTCGTAGACTCAAAAAATACAGCAAAATCCCAATAAAAACAATAAAGGCAAATTTACAATCTTCATTCACATAGGTTATTTATCGTTTTTTATTCACATGTGGCATCGACTGAATCTATCGCCATTTGGTCTTATCGAACAAACCGCGCTGAGAAAGTTCTCTTTCCTTGTAGCCATCGAAATCGAATCGTCCTGGGACAGGCCTGTCGTCCCTGGATTTGACGCCAAAGAAGACGACCCCGAGCACGGCCAGGGCCACGACGCCGATGATGATGCCGAGGAACCACTCCATACCGAGGCACTACCAGAAACGGCGGCCAGAGTCATCTTTCTAAAAAATAAATAATGATATCGGGCAATTGAAGCATGATTGGTTCGAGATGAACCGCACTCATTTCATACTAAATCCAGATGAAATAGCCGCGTTTCGATTTCAAGTAAGTGGTGAGTGACGGCAAAAATATGCTCTAAATGTTTAAGAAGGTGGTAACACAAAAAGTCATACCCTGGTATTTTTGGCACTCGAGCTCAAAAAACTGGGGTGAAGTGGGAAAATGGTGATTCTGCGAGGTGGCTTGCTCCTTGTCGGGCTCCTGCGGCGGCACGGATGTGCTCCATTTTTAAGTTGCACAACAGCTAAAAGTTCGGTTGCTTTTCGATGGTTATCTATGTGCATCAATAAAATCATAAGCCAGGTAAAAATAATAAGGGCGCAAGTTTGATACTTTGATATCATTTAGCGCCCCTATTGTTGGCAGTCGATTGGATTTTATCGAAGCCTGATACGTCACCGACATATCGAAATTTACACTTTACCCATCGACTAATCTGGAAAATACATCGCAAAAATAAAATCGAATGATTTAAAATTATCTTTATTAAGTTGTTCCTTTTCCAGACACTATCGGGAATGCCAATAATCATGAACAAGGGTAGGCATAGTTCAGCAGGCTCAGCCTCGTTTTAAAGGAGCAAACACATACAGATATACTAGGGTCATACCAAAACCATGCCCTCATGTCAGGGCGATAAAAAGGAAATCGTTATGGATATTGAGAACTATGCCGTTATCGATGACTCACTAAGTTTACTCGAAAAGGAAATTAAAGTTCTTGCTAGTAAACCGAAAGATTTTTTCACTAGTCTTATTAGCAACAAAGAGCTGCTTGGGAAGGCTGTAGAGTGTTTTCTGATGAGTGAGATTGACGTTCAAAGAATATTTGGCTCTGCAAAAATACAAGGTGTCACTGGAAAAGATGTCACAGAAACCTTACGCCTCATTAAAAAAGAAGCAAAACAAAATGCCTCGCAAATTCCATCTGCTACGATGACAATAAGGATCAAAGACTACATTGAAACTGCTCCTGTCGCTGATGAAGCAACTCTCCCTGTCGGCTATAAGTTCATTGGCAATTGCGCGATCAGCGTAGGATTACATGATGGTCCAGATTCAATCGTGTCGTCGTACCCACTCTTTATAACCTGCATCAAGCACAACAGGTTGACGAACATTGAGTATGTCACTCTCGCATGGATCGCTGATGGAGCCCAACGCTCCGTCACCGTGGAAAGGAAAATCATTGCTAAGAAGAGTCAGATCGTCGACCTCGCAAGCTATGGGCTCCCCATCACAAGCACAAATGCTGATGAAATAATCGACTACCTCTTCGCATATGAAAAAACAAACGCACACTGCATCGACAAAGTAGAGGCAACCCATAAACTCGGATGGACGCCCGACATGGAAGGGTTTCTATGGGGCCGACAGTTCTTCCTTGGGAAAAACTCTGATCCTACGTCCGGCAAGAAACCAGTCATCGAGTTCTTGGGACGGGACCAGGGAGATGAACAAATTGCAGATGGCTTTTGTTCAAAAGGTAATTATCGAGAGTGGATTTCATTGGTCAACGATATTTTGATCTATCCTGACGTTGCATTTCTTCTTTATGCTTCGTTAGCGACGCCATTACTTCCGGTCTTGGGAGTACAGAACTTCTCTTTGGAGTTATCAAACCCAAGTTCTTCAGGAAAGACATCGGCACTGCTTCTTGGTGCTTCAGCTTGGGGCGCTCCAGAACTCCATTCAAGCTCATTTGTCAACACTTGGTTCGCGACTCCTGTGTGGATCGGAAGAGCGGCGTCCATTCTGAACGGATTGCCTCTGTATCTTGACGAGACAAAACTTGTTCACTCCCAAGACCGAAGGGAACGGGCTGGGGAAATCGTCAGTAGAACCTTCTATATGATCACAGCAGGCAAGGACAAGGCCAGGGGAACGCTTCAAGGTACTGAAAGGACAGAACCGTTTAGAACCATCCTCTTCTCAACAGGTGAAAGTCCAAGCCTTAACCTCAGTAACAATGGTGGTTCAAGAGGGAGATTAATTGACCTCTGCGGAAACCCGTTTTTCAAGACCGATGCTGAAAGCAAATCAGTCGTCGACAGGGTCAACTGGACCATACAGGACAACTATGGTCATGCTGGACCTAGAGTAGTTCAATTTATCCTCGAACATCGCGATCAATGGAACTTCTGGAAAGAGGCATATCGAGAAGCAGATTCTATACTGACGAAATCAGAAGCCATGAGCCCTATTGAGATGAGACTTGGTGAATATTTTGCTTTCGTTACTACTGCGATTCCGATCATCCATGCGGCCCTTCCAGAACTCAGAAGAGATAGGCCTGTCAAAGAACTATTAAGATCAGCTTGGGACAGAGCCAGAAATGAAGCAAAAGAAGCCGATGTCTTGACAAAAGTATTGAACGTCATCCAAAGTTTTATCATCAACAACAATGAAATGATTTATTCGAAGGCTTTAAATGAAGACAATGTTCCCTGGGATAGAAAATCATACATCGGATACCAAGATATTGACTCCAGTGACAACTGGTCCTTCGTTGGTCTGTACCCTGAAGTCTTCAACGAACTGCTTAAGAAGAATGGTTATGATCCTTCGACAGTCTTGAAAGATTTGAAGCTAAAGAACTTTTTGTCACTTCCATCTTCAAGGGGTTATGCTAAAGACGTCAAAATTCCTGGTACATCTGTAAAAGGTAAGATGAAAGGTTTAAGTCTATATTGTCTCAACAAAGAAGCATTTAATTTCAATTAAAAAATGATCCTGATTTTCTTAGACGTCTGGACAGAGCTCTCCTGTGGCATCTGCATCAAAGAAGTAGTTCTTCACCACCTTACCCTTTGACTTTCCTTAATCATCTTTAAAATTAATAATAATTATAAATAATATATAATATAAAATTTATTGAAAAAATATTTTTTATAAAAATTCTTAAAAGGGGAAGGGGTGGTGGCGTCAACTTTTGGGGTGATTGTCCAGACGTCTAAGAAGTTTCCTCAGCAGGTGAAGTAAAATACTCATAAAGATGAAGAAAAAATCTAAGGAGAAAGAAAATGGTTTACAATAACTTCATTTTGTCTTTTCAACTTGATCCAGTCATGTTTAATCCTTTCATTGATACAAATAAAGTTTGCATCGAATGTGTTAATGATGACGGTGAACACTATATAGTAGTCATGGATGACGATCCGCCACCGTCTAATTTTAGAACGTCATCTGAAAAAGACGAAAAATCAGCACCTGAAATAAATTCTGTTGAAGGTGATAGTCCTGAATCCACTGATGTAACGAAAAGTTGCTACCAATGTCGATTCTGTATACAGTCGGGCGAATTGTCAGAAGGTTCTGATTCATATGTATGCGCTAGAGATGGGGAAACTTTATCCAGTAAACGAGAAAGTCACTTTGAATGCTTTAGCTTCTCTGGAAAAGATGATGATACTGATGAAGAAGATTTTAAATAACTATCCCTAAATATTTTCTAAAATATCATACAGATATTGTTTCTCAGTAATGAAAAAGACATTGAAGTTGCTCAAGTAGCGATGACAAGTCTTCATTTAAACTCAAGAGAAGTTTCCAAAACAGCTATTAATGTTATGGGGGCCTTGCAGTTTATCCAGTCTCAGTGCCGTTGTTGTACGGACGATCCTTAACCTGAAAGGATCGAGG
>Ga0268360_1001291_pt1 | contig 27883 bp, 24 predicted proteins | sample BioMet11_FD_192465 | JGI IMG/M metagenome (GOLD analysis project Ga0268360, IMG submission 192465) | Sewage microbial communities from Oakland, California, United States - Biofuel 11 (Illumina Assembly) | ecosystem: Engineered > Wastewater > Sewage > Unclassified | place: USA: California... | reverse complement strand
TGCGCTCGCGGTCTACGCCGCTCAGGCCTTCCGGAGACTATCTACCCAAGTATGCGGTCGCCTAAAGTGGAGCTGTTTCCCGGGGGAAGTGACTCCCCCCTGCTTCCCAACAAGGTTCGAGGAACTCATTTACTTTTTCTTGGGGGGTCCTAGGAACGCCGACGTTCCACGTGGAACATTTCCCGCTTCAACGAGAACCCTTAGCCTTAAAGCGCGCCGCTTTCTCCCTATTCCCGCAGAGCTTCATGGAGCACCAGCGCCGAGTTCCATTCTTGGAAGTGTCGAGGAAGAACCAACCACAGCCCTCGGCGGCACAGACTCGGATTTTGGCCGCCAAGGGAGAGCACAGAAGATTCTCTGCATCTCTGACGACGAGGAGCCAGGGATAGTCTAGGCCTTCCAGAAATTTGTCGAATGCAAGGGACAGGTGCCCTCCTTCCCAGGATAAGGTTTCGAAGCGATGGGCCGAGATTCGTGCCGATTCGAAAGCCGATAGCGTCTGGCCAAAGGCTCCTTCGGTCTTGAGCCCCATTCCCCGGCGGTCCAGCTCGTCGAGGAGCTGGGCGAGCTGGTCGCGGAATGCGAGGGCTGAGGCGAGCGCCGTCTCTGCCTGAACCGGCGCTTCCTGGGCCAGGGCCAGTAGCCGAGTATAGTCGTCCACCGAAAGACACTTGAGGCGAAGCGAAAAGGTGAGGAGGTCTGAGTAAGTCTCGAGGGTATCGCGGCGTCTCTGCGCGTCGAGGCGCCAATCGATGGTGTTGACGAAATTGAGGGCTATGGAGGAAGCGACGAAGGGTAAGGTGAGAATGGATGCTTGCGGCTTGGAGGCAAGGCTAACCGGCAAAACAGAATTGACAGGTTTGTTATTCACGTTTTCGCTAACCTATAAAAAGTATATAGGAGGTTTCGGCCTGGGTAAAGCGCTCTTAGAAGAACTCTTCTTCCTGATCGAGCTTGGCGATAGGCGCTGGGGGACGGTTGGGTAGTTGGGTAAAAGAAAAGGCTGCCCATTTGGGCAGCCTTCGGGAAAGCCAGGAGGGGGTCCTTCGGTGAATCCGGCGACCTTCTCCGGCAGGGAATTACTTACGCTTGGCGATGGCGTCTTCGACGGCCGCCATGATGCCTTTGCTCGAGACGCTAGCGCCCGACACTACATCGACCTCCGTGGACTGGGCCTTGAGGATCTCGCCGGGGATGATGGCGATAGCCTTGTCGCCGACGCCCTTGGTCTCGTTGTCCTTCATGACCGTCACGGCGACGATTCGCTTACCTTCGAGCTTGACCTTGACGACGATGGTTCCGCCCATGCCCATGGCCTCTCCGAGGTACTCGTTGGCGCCGAGCCGGATCTCAGAGGCCTCAGCCTTGGGGCCGGCGTTTTTTCCAGCGTAGAGGGCGGCGGCGGTCACATCGCTCTTGGCCGAAGCGGCGCCGACGCCGGCGGTGCGGCCGGAGAAGAGGCACTCGGACAGGTTGCTGCCGCCATTGTAGATGTCGGTGTAGAAGGATCCGAGCTCTCCGGCGCTGTATAGGTGTGGAATGGAATGGCCGTCCACGTCGAGGACTTCGCACTTGACGTTGCGCTTGGGGCCGCCCTGGGTGTTGGTGAACGAGGGGACGAGTTCCATGGCGTAGTAGGGTCCGGACTTGAGGGGCTTCAGGTACTTGGGGTCGCGGCCGAAGGACTGGTCGAGCTTGGCGGCGCAGTACTGGTTGTACCTCGCGACCTCCGCTTCGAGGGCCTTCGCGGGCACGGATATCTTAGCCGCGAGCTGGGCGAGGGTATCGGCCTTGAGGACCCAGCCTTTCTTGATCTCCTCCGAGCTGTCCTTGCTCCACGAGGGGTAGAGGGGGCCTTCTTTGATGGCCGCCTGGTCGAGGATCATGTAGCAGGGCGTGGGCACTGGCATGGAGATCCAGGTCCCGTGATTGTAGATGTGGCCATGGCGCGGGAAGTTGGACTCGTCGACGAAGCGGGTTCCATCCGAACCGACCATAATCATGCTCCTCTCGCCCACGCCGGTGAAGAAGGGACTCTTCTGGGTGGTGGCGATGCCGTAGCCGAAGGAAATCGGCAGGTCGGGAGCCTTGAAGTTGACGTCCGGTCCAGCCATGGTGCTCATGTGCCAGAGATCGGCGCCGATCCTCATGGCCATCTTGATGCCGTCGCCGGTGTTGTACTTGGCGGCCTTGGAGTATGCGTAGGGCATCTGGAGATAGCTCTGGATCATCTCGATATTGTTCTCGAACCCGCCGGACGCGAGGACGACGCCGTTCTTGGCCCGGATGTTGAGAGTCTTTCCGTTGACCGCCACCTTGACCCCGTGGACGATCCGGGTCGCCGGGTCCTGGATGAGGGCCGTGGCGGGCGAGTCGTTCCACACCGTGATCTTGCTGGAGCGGGATTCGACGTTGGCGTGGAGGAGATTCCAGAGCTTGGCGGTCCACAGCTCGCCGTCGATGACGACGGTGCCTATCCCTTCGCCTCCCGGAAGCTCGGGGTACTCGACTAGGGAGAAGTCGACCAAATTCTTCGCCCCGAGGTACTGGAGCCACACTCGGTTCTGCATCGCGCCGTCTACGATGGCGGAGATCATCTCGTCGCTCTGGTTGGTGTAGCCGCCGCGCATGGCCTTGAAGTAGGTGATGGCCTTTTCCCGGTCCTTCGGGATCATAATTATCTGGGCCGCGTAGCGGGTGTTGCCGCCTTCCTCGCCCTTGGGGGCTTTCTCGAGGAGGAGGACCTTGGCCCCCGCATCGGCGGCCGCGATGCTCGCCGCCGCTCCGGCGCCGCCGAAGCCTACTACTACCACGTCGAACTCGCCGTCCCAGGCTACGCCGCGTTCGAAGGCCTCGCCTTGCTCGCTCCACAGCAGCGAAGGCCCGAGGAGTCCCGCCGCAGCGATCAAGGTCACAAGCGATAGAAATCTAGGAAGTATTCTTCCTTTCATGGTTCCTCCAGATAGGACTAGTAAAGGGCGTTGGACTATAAATGTCAATATATCTATAAAAAATAATTTTTATTATGTTCTTTTAATATAAATAATTATGCCATTGTATGGTTTTGGGGAGATTTGTTTCGCTGGGTGCGCTGAATGCTTGGCTTAGGCGTCGGCTCGGGCATTTCCTGCCCAAGGTCAGGGTTCGCCGGCCTTGGGCAGGAGCTTGAGGCTCCGGTAGTCCAGGCGCGCCCCCTCGAGGACGACCTTCCCAACGAACTCCGAGAGCCGATCGTTGTCGAGGATTACGGCGAGCTCGTCGGTCCTCGCTGCTTCCTCGAAGCGTTCTTCAAGCCAGGTATCGGGAAGGCTGCGGCGCCTTCGGAAGGCTCTCCTGAGGCCGACGAGCCACTCATCGTAGGCGGCGGCGCTCCGGGCGAGGGGCGTCGTGTCGATGTCCCGCTCGGAGTAGAGTTCCAGCATGTCCCGGAAGAGGATCCTCAGGGCGTCGTGGGAGGGGAGGAACCGGGCGTAGATCCCGTGGGGCAGGAGGTAGGGCAGGTCGAAGCCCTGGCTCGCCCTCGCTATCCTGGCGAAGAGATCTTGGGCCGCCGCCGGCTTTGGGGAGCCCGAGGTTCGTTCCTCGGAGAAGAGCTCCCGGGTCGGGCCGACGAGCTCGGGGCGATGGGCAGCGAGGGCGGCGAGATAGAAGTCTTTCTGGCGCCCGGGCCTCAGGGTGAGGCCCCCGGGCAAGAGGAAGTCGACCTTGGCCTCGGCGCAGGCGCGATAGAGAGCTTTGATATTCTCTTCGCTGTCCGAGAGGCCCGGGAGGAAGGGCATGGCCAGGACCCCCACGGTGCAACCCGCTGCCTTGAAGGCCGCGATGGTCTCCAGGCGCTCGGCGAAGCTCGAGGCGCCGGGTTCCATCGCGCTCCGCAAGGGTTCGTCGAGGCTCGTGATGGAGACCATGAGGAGGAAGCCTGAGCGCTCGTTGACCCGTTTCCAGGCTTCGAGGTCCCGGAGGGCGAGGCGGGACTTGGTCATGACCATGGCGGGCAGGGGCTTCGGGGCTTTCGCCAGGAGTTCGGCGCACTCGCCGGTGATGTTCTCGGCGGCTTCGAGGGGTTGGTAGGGGTCGGTCACCCCGGAGCCGAAGCCCACCATGCCCCGTTCCCGGACCTCGGGCAGTTCCGCGGCGAGGCGGCGGGGTATGTCCCGGCGGATCGCGATGTCATGCTCGAAGTCCCCTTCCACGTAGTAGCGCTCGGCGCGGCCGTCGCAGTAGCGGCAGCCGTGGGCGCAGCCCCGGTAGGGGGCGATCTTGTAGAGGGAGCGGGTGAAGTTCTCGGGCAGGTCGGCGGGGCGGAGGAGCTTCGCGTTCGCTCCGGCGCGATGAGCCTCGCCGGCTTGGCCTGCCGTCGCCTCGCGCATCGTCGGCGCTAGATCTTCATGTTCATGGCGTCCCGCACCTCGTCGAGGGTCTGGACGCCAACCCGGCGCGCCTCGGCCACGCCGTCGAGGAGGACCTTGCGTATGTAGTCGGGGTTGGCCTCGAGCTCGGCCCGCCGGGCCCGGATGGGGCGCAGGTACTCGTTGAGGCTCTCGGTGAGGGTCCTCTTGAGGGCGCCGCCGCCGCCGTCGCCGATCTCCTCGGCTATGGCCTCGGGGGTACGGCCGGTGGCGAGGGAGATGAGCATGAGGAGGTTGGAGACTTCGGGCCGCTTCTCGGGGTCGTAGGTGATGACCCGGTCGGCGTCGGTCTTGGCTTTCTTGATGAGGGATGCGGTCTCGTCTGCGGTGGAGCTCAGCATGATGGCGTTGTTGCGGCTCTTGCTCATCTTCTGGCCTCCGTCGAGGCCGAGGATGACCGGCGCCTTGGAGAGGAGGGCCTGGGGCTCGGGGAAGACCGCCTTCTTGGCGGCGAAGCGCTCGTTGAAGCGTCGGGCGATGGTGCGGGTGATCTCCAGGTGGGGCAACTGGTCCTTGCCCACAGGCACCACGTTGCCCTTGCAGAAGAGGATGTCGGCGGCCTGGTGGACCGGGTAGACGTACATGCCGGCGTTGATCCGGGAGAGTCCGGAGGCCTGGATCTCCTCCTTGACCGTGGGGTTGCGGTCGAGCTCGGCGTTGGTGACGAGGGTGAGGAAGGGCACGAGGAGCTGGTTGAGCTCCGGGACGTGGCTGTGGGGGAAGATGAAGGTGCGGCCGTCTGCGGGGTCGAGGCCCACGGCGAGGTAGTCGATGGTGAGCTGCCTGATGTTCTCGGCGATCGCCTCGAAGGTGTCGTGGTCGGTGAGAACCTGGTAGTCGGCGATGACGATGAAGGTGGTGACCCCGAGCTTGTGGAGGCGCACACGGTTCTGCAGGGAGCCGAAGAGGTGGCCGATGTGGAGCCGCCCGGTGGGGCGATCCCCGGTGAGCACCCGGTACTTCCCCGGATTCTGAGTCAGGTCCTGCTCGAGTTTCTGGCTGCGCTCCTGGCTCGCTTCGAAGGAACCGGAGTAGATCTCGTCCATGCTTTCACTCCTTGAGAGTCCCAGACAGAGTACCGATTTTTTCCTTTCCATCCAATACGTCGAGGCCCAGGAAAAGGTAAAATGTATCTATTGACAGAATCCAAGGCTCGCTATAAGGTGTATTACTATAAATAGTAACAACGGAGGAAATGATGCAGACCAAGATACTTCTGGACGAAAGCGAGATCCCTCGCCGCTGGTACAACCTGGCGGCCGACCTGCCCACCCCGATGCTTCCGCCCCTGGGGCCCGACGGGAATCCCGTGAAGCCCGAGCAGCTCGCGGCGATCTTCCCCCCCGCCATCCTCGAGCAGGAGATGTCCACCGAGCGTTGGATCGATATTCCCCAGGAGGTCCTGTCGATCCTCTATCGCTGGAGGCCGAGTCCCCTACAGCGCGCCTATGGACTCGAGCGCGCCCTGGGCACTCCGGCCAAGATCTACTTCAAGAACGAGAGCGTGTCCCCCGCCGGGAGTCACAAGCCGAACACCGCCGTGGCCCAGGCCTACTACAACAAGATCGCCGGGGTTAAGAAGCTCACCACCGAGACAGGGGCGGGCCAGTGGGGCTCGGCCCTGGCTTTCGCCACGAGCCTCATGGGCCTCGAGTGCGAAGTGTACATGGTCAAGTCGAGCTACGAGCAGAAGCCCTACCGGAAGATGATGATGCAGACCTGGGGCGCCACCTGCACCCCGAGTCCGAGCAGCACGACCAAGGCCGGCCAGGCGGTCCTGGCCGAGGACCCGAGGTGCCCCGGCAGCCTCGGGATCGCGATCAGCGAGGCGGTGGAGGCGGCGGTCCGGGACCCCTCGGGCAAGACCAAGTACGCCCTGGGATCGGTCCTCAACCACGTCATGCTCCACCAAACCATCATCGGCCTCGAGGCCAAGAAGCAGCTCGAGAAGGCCGGGGAGCGGTCGCCGGACAAGATCATCGCCTGCGTCGGCGGCGGCTCCAACTTCGCGGGCCTGGCCTTTCCCTTCCTGGCCGACAAGATCGCCGGCGCCGATATCGACGTAATCCCCGTGGAACCTACCTCCTGCCCGAGCCTCACGAAGGGCAGCTTCCGCTACGACCTCGGGGACATGTCGGGGATGACGCCGCTGTTGCCCATGCACACCTTGGGCCACACCTACATCCCGCCGACGATCCACGCCGGCGGCCTGCGCTACCACGGCATGGCTCCCCTGGTGTCCCAGGCGGCCAACTGCGGCCTCCTCTCGCCGGTGGCTATACCCCAGGTGGAGTGCTACGAGGCGGCGGTGCTCTTCGCGAGGAGCGAGGGCATCATCGTCGCGCCGGAGACGAGCCACGCCATAGCCGAAGTCGTGCGGGAGGCCAAGCTCGCGAAGGAAGAAGGAAAAGAGCGGGTCATCCTCTTCGGCCTCTCGGGCCACGGGCTCCTGGACCTGGCGGGCTACCAGAGCTACTTCGCCGGGGACCTGGAGAATTACGCCCTGCCGCCTGAGCAGATCGCCCGGAGCCTGGCCTGCACCGCGGCCTACCCCGCGGTGCCCGCTGACTACGAGAAGGTGCCGGTGGAGGCCTGAGGCTCCGGGGGCCGCGAGCTGCCGGGCCGCGGTTGTGTCCGGCCACCGGCGTGGAATAAAAAGGGCCAGGCGGGGGGAATCCCCTGCCTGGCCCTTTCGGCTTCGTCGGCTTGGACGGCTTCCCCGAATCAGCCCACGGCCTTCTTCAGGGCCTCGATCTTGTCGGTCTTCTCCCAGGAGAAGCCTTCGCGGCCGAAGTGGCCGTAGGCGGCGGTCTTCTGGTAGATGGGCTTCTTGAGGTCGAGGGAGGCGATGATCCCCGCGGGGTCCAGGGCGAAGACCTTGGAGATCGCCGCGGCGATGCGCTCGTCGGGGGCTTTCCCGGTGCCGAAGGTGTCCACCATGACCGAGACCGGGTCGGGCACCCCGATGGCGTAGGCGAGCTGGACTTCGCAGCGCTCGGCGAGGCCGGCGGCCACCACGTTCTTGGCCACGTAGCGGGCCACGTAGGCCGCCGAGCGGTCCACCTTGGAGGGGTCCTTGCCCGAGAAGGCGCCGCCGCCGTGCCTGCCCATGCCGCCGTAGGTGTCCACGATGATCTTGCGGCCCGTGAGGCCAGTGTCCCCCGCGGGGCCGCCGATGACGAAGCGGCCGGTGGGATTCACGAAGTACTTGGTCTCCTTCGTGAGGAGCCCCGTCGGCTCGAGGACGGGCTTTATGATCTCGTCGATCACCGTCTCCTTGATGGTATCGTAGGAAATTTCGGGGTCGTGCTGGTGGGAGATGACCACGGTGTCGATCCGCACCGGCTTGCGGCCCTCGTACTCGAGGGTGACCTGGCTCTTGGCGTCGGGCCGGAGCCATGCGATCTCCTTGGCCTTGCGGAGCCGCGTCGCCCTGAGGAGGAGCTTGTGGGCGAAGGAGATGGGGGCGGGCATGAGCTCCGGGGTCTCGGTGCAGGCGAAGCCGAACATGAGGCCCTGGTCGCCGGCGCCCTGCCTGCCTTCGAACTCCTTGAGGCCCTTCCCCACGACGCCCTGGTTGATGTCCGGGGACTGGGCGTGGATGGTGTTGAGGACCGCCATGGACTCGTAGTCGATGCCGTACTCCGGCGTGGTGTAGCCGATATCCCTGACGACTCCCCGGGCGAGTTCCTGGATGTCCACGTAGGTGTTCGTGGTGATCTCGCCGCCGATGAGGATCATGCCGGTGGTGGCGTAGCACTCGCAGGCCACGTGGCTGTCGGGATCCTCCTTGATGCAGGCGTCGAGGACGGCGTCGGAAACCTGGTCGCAGAGCTTGTCCGGGTGGCCTTCGCCGACGGATTCGGAGGTGAAAAGGTACTTGTTCGCGTGCATGGATCGTTCTCCTGGATTTCAGTAGCGGTAGTTGTCGGCCTTGAAGGGGCCGTCGACGCCTACGCCGAGATAGTCGGCCTGGGCCTTGGAGAGCTTTGAGAGATGGACGCCGAGCTTGCCCAGGTGGAGCCGGGCCACTTCCTCGTCGAGGACCTTGGGGAGCACCCTGACGCCGGGCTTAGCCGAGGCGCGGCCCTTCCAGAGCTCGATCTGGGCGAGGACCTGGTTCGTGAAACTAGCGGACATGACGAAGGAGGGGTGGCCCTGGGCGCAGCCGAGGTTCACGAGCCGTCCCTCGGCCAGGAGGAGGATCTCGTGGCCGTCGGGGTAGAGCCAGCGGTCGACCTGGGGCTTCACGGTCTTGCGGACGATGCCCGGGGTGGCCTTGAGGCCCGCCACGTCGATCTCGTGGTCGAAGTGCCCGATGTTGCAGACGATGGCCCCGTCCTTCATCCTGGCGAGGTGGGAGGCGGTGATCACGTCCACGCAACCCGTGGCGGTGACGAAGATGTCCCCCTCGGCGAGGTGCTCCTCGATGGTGCCCACGGAGTAGCCCTCCATGGCCGCCTGGAGGGCGCAGATCGGGTCGACCTCTGTCACTACCACCCGGGCGCCCATGCCCCGGAGGCTCTGGGCGCAGCCCTTGCCCACGTCGCCGAAGCCGCAGACCACGGCGACCTTGCCGGCGACCATGACGCCGGTGGCGCGCTTGATCCCGTCCAGCAGGGATTCCCGGCAGCCGTAGAGGTTGTCGAACTTGGACTTGGTGACCGAGTCGTTGACGTTGATCGCCGGGATGAGGAGGGTCCCCTCCTTCTCCATCCGGTAGAGGCGGTGGACGCCAGTGGTGGTCTCCTCGGATACGCCGACCAAGGATTTCGCCGCCCTGGCCCAGCGGGTCGGGTCGGAAGCGTGGATCAGCTTGAGGCGCTTGAGGAGGGCGATCTCGTCCTCGCTGCCGGCCTTGTGCTCGAGGATGCTCGGGTCCCTCTCGGCCTGGATGCCCAGGTGGAACATGAGGGTGGCGTCGCCGCCGTCGTCGACGATGAGGTTCGGGCCCAGGCAGGGCGCCTCGCCACCGCCCTTCGGGTCGGGGAAGGCGAGGGCGTCGTCTAGGAGTTCCCAGTACTCGTCCAGGGTCTCGGCCTTCCAGGCGAAGACCGGGACGCCCGAGGGCGCCTCGGGGCTTCCGCCCCTGCCGACAGCTATGGCCGCGGCGGCGTGGTCCTGGGTGGAGAAGATGTTGCAACTGGACCAGCGGACATCGGCGCCGAGCTCCACGAGGGTTTCGATGAGTACGGCGGTCTGGAGGGTCATGTGCAGGCTGCCCGCGATGCGGGCGCCGGCCAGGGGCTTGGAGGGTCCGTACTCGGCCCTGAGGGCCATGAGTCCGGGCATCTCTCGCTCCGCGAGCTCGATTTCGCTGCGTCCCCAGGACGCCAAGGAAAGGTCTTTTACGCGCTGGTGTGGAAGGATAGGCACGGAATGCCTCCTTTTAGCGTGTATTTGTAAACCGCCCGCAAGTCGGACTTAAATCGGCGGTGCCGCCCCTCCGCGCGACGCGTTTCCGGGCTGCGAATCAACTATCGGATATTCGGGGGAATTGTTCAAGGCCGAGGGGTCCCCGCTTCTGCGGAGCGCTATCGGGCGACTGCCGCCGGGCGGCGGCGGGCGGAATCGGGCCTGGCGCCCCGTCTCGGCCGGGGAATATACTATCCGCCATGAAGGAAGGCTACATCCTCGCGCTGGACCAGGGCACCACCACGTCCCGCGCGATCATCTTCAACAAGTCGGGCATGATCATCGGCCTCAAGCAGCTACCGTTCAAGCAGATATTCCCCAGGCCGGGCTGGGTGGAGCACGATCCCGAGGAGATCTGGTCGACCCAGCTGGCGGCCGCGAGGGGGGCCATCGAGGCTGCCCAGGTGGAACCTGGCCAGATCGCCGCGATCGGTATCACCAACCAGCGGGAGACCACCGTGCTCTGGGAGCGGGCCACAGGCAAGCCGGTGTACAACGCCATCGTGTGGCAGTGCCGTCGCTCATCGGACATCTGCGACGAGCTCAGGGCCATCGGCCTGGCCGAGACGGTGCGGGAGAAGACGGGCCTCGTGATCGACCCCTATTTCTCCGGCACCAAGCTCATGTGGCTCTTCGACGAGGTCCCCGAGCTGCGGATGAGGGCCGAGCGGGGGGAGCTCATGTTCGGCACCGTCGATTCATGGCTCGTCTACAAGCTGACCGGGGAGCACCTGACCGATTCCACCAACGCCAGCCGCACCCTCCTCTTCAACATCAAGTCGGGGAAATGGGACGAGGACCTCCTCCGCATCTTTAGGATACCCAAGGCGATCCTGCCCCGGGTGGTCCCGAGCTCGGGCTCCTTCGGCGCAGCGAGGAAGGAGTTCCTCGGGGCCGAAATCCCGATCGCCGGCTGCGCTGGGGACCAGCAATCGGCCCTCTTCGGCCACGCCTGCTTCGAGCCCGGGTCGGTGAAGAACACCTACGGCACCGGCTGTTTCACCCTCATGAACACCGGCGCGAGCCCGGTGGCGTCCAAGCACGGCCTCCTCACGACGGTCGCCTGGGACCTGGGGAAGGGCTTCACCTACGCCCTCGAGGGCTCGGTCTTCATCGCCGGGGCGGTGATCCAGTGGATGCGCGACCAGATGGGCCTCCTCGCCGACTCGGCGGAGAGCGAGGCTCTGGCGCGCTCCGTCGAGGATTCCGGGGAGGTGTTCATGGTCCCCGCCTTCGTGGGCATGGGCGCGCCCTACTGGGACGCCGACGCCCGCGGGACGGTGGTGGGGATCACCCGCGGCACGACCAAGGCGCACTTCGTCCGGGCGGGCCTCGAGTCCATCGCCTACCAGGCCAGGGACCTCCTCGACGCCATGGAGAAGGATTCGGGCGACCGCATCACCTGCATCAAGGCCGACGGCGGCGCCTCGGCGAACTCCTTCCTCATGCAGTTCCAGGCGGACATCCTGAACAAGCGCGTCGTCCTCCCCGAGGTCGGGGAGATCACCGCCCTGGGCGCGGCGTACTTGGCAGGGCTCTCGATAGGCTATTGGGGCTCCCTGGCCGAGGTGGAGAGCAACTGGCGGAAAAAACGGGAGTTCACGGCGGATATGCCCGGGGAAAGGCGCGAGCGCCTGCTCGCGGCTTGGAACAAGGCGGTTGCGGCCGCGCGGAGCTACGCCTAGGACCCCGAGGGCGGGGGGAAATGCCCGACCCTCAGTATGACAATAAGGCGAACTGTGCTACCATCGTAGAAGGTGCCGGAGTAGGATCTGTGCCGGGCTATACGGCGCTTAAGGAGCAAAAATGAGACCGAACCAATACAGCAGCGAGAAGCGACGTAAAGAGCTCGAGAAGAAGAAAAAGAAAGAAGAGAAGAAGCTCCGCCACGCGGAGCTGCGCAACCGCGAGAAGGAAGGCGGCCCCGACGAGGCTCAGGGCGAGGCCGGCGAGGAAGGCGAAGCCGGCGAAAGCTCGGCGCAGCCCGACGGGACCGGCTCGGACTGATATAGCCGCCTACCAGGCAAGCAGCGGAGAGAAGCATCGTGTCCAATCTCGAACTCAGACTCCTGGCCGGCTCCACCTACGTGGCCGAGGGGCCGACGAACATCGGGGTTTACGCCTCGAATGGCGAAGCCGTTCTCATTGACTCGGGGAACGACGACGACGCCGGCCGCCGAATCCTCAGGGCTTGCGAGGCCGCGGGCCTGAAGGTGGCCTGCATAGCCAATACCCACTCGAACGCCGACCACTGCGGGGCCAACGCCCTCGTGCAGGCCCGGACCGGCTGCCGCGTATCCGCGCCGAGGATCGAGGCGAGCTTCATCGAGATGCCTTCCCTTGAGTCCGCCTTCCTGTGGGGCGGATTTCCCCTGCCCCCTCTGCGGAACAAGTTCCTGACGGCCAAGAGCTCCCGGGTGACCGATCTCCTGGAGCCTCCCTGCGAAGTCCCGGGCACCGGGATCCAGGTCCTGGCCCTGCCGGGTCACTACGTGGGCATGGTGGGGTTCCTCACCCCCGACGGGGTCTTCTTCGCCGCCGACTCTGCCGCGAGCCCCGCGATCCTCGAGAAGTACCACTACTACTATGTCTACGACGTGGCGGCCCACCTCGCGACCTTGGACGCCCTGGCCGGCATGGAGGTCGACTGGATCGTCCCGAGCCACGCCGAGCCCACCAAGGAAGGCAAGGCCCTGGCGGAAGCCAACAAGGCCAAGATCCTCGAAGTGGGCGACCGCATCCTCGAGCTCTGCGGCGCCCCCGGCTCCGGCACGACGACCCCCGAGACCCTGATAGTGGGCTTAGCGTCGTCGTACGGCATCGACCTCAACCACACGCAGTACGCGCTCCTCGGCTCGACCCTCAGGTCCTACGTCTCCTGGCTCGCCGACCGGGGAGTCGCGACCACCCGCGTCGAGGCCAATAGGCTCTTCGTCGAGAGGAAGTAGCTTAGCCGAGGTCGAGGCCGATCTCGAAAGTCTTCCCCGAGAGGGCCCTTATGTCGAGGTAGCGGGGCTTGCCGCTACCGTCGTACTGGTAGTTGACGTTGCCCTGGACCGGGTCGATCCAGACCTTCTCCCCGCCGCGCTCCTCGAGGAATTCCGGCGGGACCACGATCTGCCGCATCGAGTAACCGGCCTGGCCTTCCTTGGAGTAGATGAAAACCAAGAGATCCAGGGTGGAGTAATCGTCGTTGACGACCGCGAAGACCGAGCCGTCGTTCGAGAGGAAGCCCGAGAATCCCTCGTTCCAATCGATGGTCCGCCCCCAGAGCCTCTTGCCCGAGGACGTGAAGACCGAAAGCTCCATGACTCCGCTGGCGCGCTCGGTGATCTTGGCTGAGTACTTGGCGTTCGGGGAGGCGATCGCTTCGCTGCGCCCCCAGACTTGCTCTGCGCCGCAGACCGGGGCGAGGAGGCCGAGGCATATCGCCAGGGCCGCGGCGCGGCCTCGGCCGCGCAACCTAGAGATGGAATAGTTCGCTTTCACGATACCCTAAAGATACCGCGCGCCGAGGCGCGCGGATAGTTCGGACTTCCGTCTTCCGCCTTTTTTTGAGATTATTCCAGGCCGAAGGACCGCCGCAGGGTTTCGAGGTTGCGATCGTTGATCGTCTTGGAGCCCTCGGGGGTGTAGGAATATTCTATGAGGTCGGCATAGACCTCGCCGACCCGGCGCCTGACGATCTTCATCGTCGAGTTGACCGTGCCGTCAGCGTCGCTGAAGGCCCTGGGGACTATCTGGAAAACCGCGGGCATCCAGGCGGCCTGGACCTTCTTGGCCAGCGGATCCTCCCGGTAGCGGTTCAGCTCGGTCCTGAGCCGCTCGAGGAGGGCCAAGGCCGAGGCGATGCCCTCGGCCACGATGAGGCGACCGACCTTGTCGGCGTCCAGGGCGACGAGGGCCACGACGTACTTCCTCTCTTCGCACCAAGCCATGATTTGGTCTACGCAGTCCGTGGAGGAAGCGACCGCCTCCTCGATCTCCTCGGGGCTGTACTTCTCGCCGTCCTCGGCGATGAGGAGGGCCTTCTCCCTGCCCACCACCACCAGGAAGCCGTCCTCGTCCAGGTGCGCCAGGTCCCCGGTATGGAGCCAGCCGTCCCGCATGGCGGTGGCGGTGGCCTCGGGGTTCTTGAAGTAACCCTTCATGACGTTGCCGCCGCGGATGACGACCTCCCCGTTCTCTCCAGCCGCCGCCTCGGACCCGTCCTCCCGGAGGAGGCGGCACTCCACCGATGGGGCTATGCGCCCCGAGGTCCCGAGCTTGTGCTTGCCCCGGCCGGGGGCGTTGGAGGAGATGATCGGGGCAGCCTCGGTGAGGCCGTAGCCCTGGTAGATCGGGCAGCCGAGGGCGGCGAAAAATTCCTGTTGCTTCACGTCGAGGAGGGCGCCGCCGCCGACGCAGAATTTTATCTTCGAGCCGAAGACCATCTTCTTGACCTTGTCGAACACCAGGAGCTTCGCGAGCTCATAGGGCAGGAAGGCCGCGGCGCGCCGCGCCAGGGGAGGCCTGGTGAAGCCGTCCCCGTTGAAGGCCGCCCCCGCGGCGATGCCCGCCTTGAAGAGCCTTTCGGCGAAGCCTCCTCTTTCCTCCACTCCAGCGATGATCCTCTTCATGAAATTCCCCGATAGGGCCGGGACGGTGAGCACGAAGGTCGGCTCGGACTCCCGCAGGTTGACCGGGATATTGCGCAGCGCCGAGATCCCGCCGCCCCGTGAATCGACGAAGTAGAGGGAGATGCCGCAGACCAGGGCGGTGTAGAGCCCGACCGTGTGGGCGAAGGAGTGGTCGACCGGGAGTATGAGGAGGGTCTTGAAGTGGTAGGGCCCGTCGAAGAGTTCCACGGCGTCGTGGCAGTTCGTCCAGTAGTTCAGGTGGGTGAGGACGATGCCCTTGGGATCTCCCGTCGTGCCCGAGGTGTAGGAGATCGTGACGGGGTCGTCCTCCTCGATCCCCGCCGCTATGTCCTCCAGCCGGGCGGCGATTTCCGATCCGGCTTCGGCGAGGGCAGTTCGGCCCAAGCCGCAGGCTTCCTCGAAACCGACGACGCGGTCTCCCGAGACCCCGTGCCTAGCCGCGACCTCCCGGGCGTACGAGGGGTCGTCGTCCAGGTACACCAGCGCGACGGTCCGGTCCTCCAGGGACGAGAGGGAGCCGAGGACCTTCTGGAGCTGGTTTTTCGTAGTGCAGACCGCCCTAGCCTCGGAATGTTCGAGCCGGAAGGGAATCTCCTCGGCGAGGAGCTTGATCGAGAGGGGCACCGACACGCAGGCAGCGCAGAGCATGCCGCCTTCGGCCATGACCCACTCGGGGCCGCCTTCGGCTAGGAGGGCCAGGCGGTCGCCCTTGCAGTAGCCGTTCAGGAGGAGCCAGGCGGCGAACTCCCGGGACCGCTCCCTGGCCTGGGCGAAGCTGAAGGCGGTCCAGCCCGAATCGGCTTTCCTCAGGGCGTACGGATCCGAGGCCCAGGAGGAGGCGGCTTCGTCCATCATACGGAGGACCGTGCGCTTCATCGCCGAGCTCCTTTCGCGCCCCCATCGATGGTCCCGAGGGACGACTTTAGGTTGGACGAAGATAGCACGCCGGTTCGGCGCGGTAAAGCGCGGTCGCCCACGCCCTTCCTTGCCTCCCCGGTCCTCCGATCAGTACATTTATAACTCCACGTCGCAGGGACGCGAGGAGGAGTGAGGAGCTATGCCCCGCAGCTGGAAAAGCGCCTTGGCCCTGTTCTTGGGCGGGCAGACCCTCTCGCTCTTCGGCTCCATGCTGGTGCAGTACGCGATCAGCTGGCACATCACCATGACGACCCAGTCGGGCTCCCTCATGACGATCTCCATCGTCTGCGGAATCCTGCCTACCTTCTTCGTATCGCCTCTGGGCGGAGTGCTGGCGGACCGCTTCGACCGCAGGAAAATCATGGTCCTGGCCGACGCCTCGATAGCCCTGGTAACCCTGGCTTTGGCGATCTCCTTCTCCTTCGGCTATCGCGGCCTCTGGCTCCTCTTCCTAGCCCAGGCCCTGCGGGCCGTGGGCGCGGGCTTCCAGACCCCGGCGGTCTCGGCCTTCCTGCCCCAGATCGTGCCGAAGGAAGGGCTCATGAAGGCCAACGCGGCCTTCGCTTCGGCCCAGTCCCTCATCATGCTGGCCGCTCCGGCCGCGGCGGGGGCCCTCATGACCTTCGTCTCGGTGCAGGCCCTCTTCTACGTGGACGTCGTCACCGCGGCCATCGCGATCGCCATAGTCCTCGGGTTCCTCAAGGTGCCTCCCCACGAGCGGGCCCTCGGGAAGATCGAGGTGGGCTACTGGAAGGATCTCCGGGACGGCTTCGCCTATATCGCCGGCCACGCCTACGTGAAGCGCTTCTTCGCCTTCTGCGCGGCCTTCTTCTTCCTCGTTGCGCCGGTCGCTTTCCTGACCCCGCTCCAGGTGACCCGGAGCTTCGGCAACGAGGTCTGGAGGCTCACCGCCATCGAGATCGTCTTCTCGGCGGGCATGACCCTCGGCGGGGTCCTGATCGGCGCCTGGGGAGGCCTGTCCAACCGGGTGCGCACCATGGCCCTCTCGAGCCTCGTGATGGGGGCGACGACCTTCGCCCTCGGGCTCCTGCCCTGGTTCTATCCCTACTTGGCCGCCATGGCCTTCTGCGGCGTCTCCATGCCCTTCTTCAATACCCCGGCCACCGTGGTCCTCCAGGAGAAGGTGGAGCCCGAGTACCTGGGCCGGGTCTTCGGGGTGATGGGCATGATCTCCTCGGTCATGATGCCGGCGGGGATGCTCGTCTTCGGCCCCCTGGCGGACAAGGTCAAGATCGAGGGCATGCTCGTGGTCACGGGGATCGGCATCGCCGCCCTGGGCCTCTTCCTCGTGGGCAACCGCGTCCTCCTCGCGGCGGGGGAGCCGGGGCGCGGGGAGAACGCGGCCTAGGAGGGCTCGCCCTGGAATGGCGGCCGGGCATTGACAGAGGAGCCCCTCCAGGGTAGCCTCCCCCCAAGCCCCGTCGACAGAAGGTACTCTCTATGAGCTACTCCGATCCCACGAAGCTCGGAATCTTGGCTTGCCCCGGCGCCGAAGCCTTCGCGAATCAGGTGATTCGCAGGCTCGCAGGAATCTATAAGCGGAGGTTCGATCGCAAGACTTCCGCCCTCGCCGCCCGCTACCACCTTTCCCAGGAACTCGTGACGCGCAAGATCAATCTAGAAAATGATATCCAATCGAGCTTGCTGTATATTCCCGGACAAGTCGACCAGTACCGGCCTCCCCGCTTCAAGGTCAACGCGAGGCACACCTACTTCCCCAACGGCGAGGTGAAGACCGAGATCCTCGACTCGGTCCGAGGTATGGACCTGTACATTTTCCAGGACATAGAGAACCACCAGCCCATCCCCTTCAACGACGGAACGGCCTATAGGCATCTCTCGGTGAACGACCACATCTTCTCTCTCCTCGTAACCGTCGACGCGGCGGTGCAGGCCGGGGCCGAGCGGGTCAACCTAGTCCTTCCCTCCTACCCCTACGCCAGGCAGCACAAGCGCAAGGGCCGCGAGGGTCTCACGGCGGCGCGGATCGGCCAGATGCTCGAGCACCTCGGGGTGAACAGGATCATCACCCTCGACATCCACTCGAAGGAGATCGAGAACTGCTTCGACCGGCTCCACCTGGAGAACCTCCACGCATCCCTCCAGGTCATCGAGAAGCTGATCGGGATCATCGACATTTCCAAGGAGGACCTCGTCGTCCTCGCGCCGGACACCGGGGCGGTGGACCGCAACAAGTTCTACGCCAACGCCCTCCAGAAGCCCCTGGCCCTACTCTACAAGGAGCGGGATTACTCGAAAGTCACGAAGAGCGCGACGGAGTCTAACATCAGCGAGATGAGGCTCCTCGGCGAAGTGAAGGGCAAGACAGTCTTCATGGCGGACGACATGATCGGCACCGGCGGCACCCTCATCAAGGGCATGAAGCACTTGAAGGACCGGGGAGCGGCGAGGGTCATCTGCGCCGTGTCCCTACCCCTCTTCTCGGGCTCGGCCATCGACGACTTCGAGAACGCCTACCGGCAGGGACTCTTCTACCGCATCATCGGCACCAACGCCGTGTATCACAAGGAGCTGCTCCAGAAGGAGTGGTACATCCAGGCCGACGTCACCGGCCTCTTCGCCCAGATCATAAGCCTCGTGCATCACAACCGGTCGGTCTCCTCGATGCTGGACAACCGCGAGCTCGTGGCGAAGCGGATCAAGAAGGTCGAGCGCCTGGCCAAGGAAGGCATCGCTGGCCTTCCTCCTCGCGGGACCTCTGGCGGGGTCCAGTCCCCGCCGCCGGCCCCGGGCTCCGTTCCGCCGAAGAAAACCGGAGCCGACGAGGAACCTATCTCCTTCTGATCTCCCCGGGGCGCCATGAAGGTAGTAGCCGTTGTGGAGGCGCCCAGAGCCCTCGTATTCGACTTGGATAACACTCTCTACACGAATCCCGCCTACGCAGCTTTCCAGGAAGAAGCCCTCGTGGAGCGCCTCGGCCGAGAGCTCGGCTTGGGCACCGCCGGCGCCGAGGCTAGGATCGCGGACCTCCGGGCCGAGCGGGCGCGGGCGGGCCTGGGCGCGACGAGCCTGGGGCGGCTCTTCGCGGCCCTGGGCATCGACATCGCGACGAGCGTCCGGTGGCGGGAGGAGTGCTTCGAGCCTTCGGAATGGCTCGCGAGGGACGGGAGGCTCGACCGGGCCCTCGCGGAGCTCTCGGAGGGCTTCACCCTCGCCCTGGTGACGAACAATCCCCGGCTCGTGGGGGAGAAGAGCCTCGCCGCCCTCGGCGTGCGCCCCCGCTTCGCGGTCCTCGTGGGCCTCGACGACACCTTCGCGGGGAAGCCGGCGGCGGAGCCCTTCGCCCTCGCGGCGGAGCGCCTCGGCATGCCGAGCTCGTCGTGCGTCTCCATCGGCGACCGCTTCGACGTGGACCTCGCTCCGGCCATGGAGCTCGGCATGGGGGGAATCCTCGTGGACGGGGTCGAGGACGTGTACCGCCTGCCCGAGGTCCTCTACTCCCCGGGCCCGGCCTAGAGTGATGCGGGGCTCGTCATTGACCAGCCGGCTCCGGGATTGCTACTATCTGCCATGGAGCCCTGCGCGATAGAAGACGATTGCGAGCTGCCGGGCGCCGGCGCCCCCGGGGCCCGGAGCCTCGGCCACTACTGCGGAGTCGCCGGCGTCCGTTCGACCGAAGCCCTGGACATCCCCAAGACCCTCTTCTACATGCTCTTCTCCCTCCAGCACCGGGGTCAGGAGTCCTGCGGCCTCGCCTGGGAGGAAGAGGGGGCCTGGCGCTCCAAACGCGACCTCGGCATGGTCTCCTCGGTCCTCGGCCGCTACGTTCAGGAGAGCCACCCCTCCCATCTGGGCATCGGCCACGTGCGCTACTCCACCGCCGGAGGCTCCGGGGTGCAGAACGCCCAGCCTATCGTGGTGGACTGCAACAAGGGGCGCATCGCCCTGGCGCACAACGGCAACATCTCCAACGGCGGCGAACTCCGGGCCAAGCTCACGGCCGAGGGCTCGATCTTCCAGGGCACGGCGGACTCCGAGCTCCTCCTCCATTCGTTCTCCCGCTCCCGCAAGTCCGACCGGGAGTCCTTCCTCCGGGAAGCCCTCGAGCCCCTGGAGGGGGCCTTCAGCCTGGCTATCATGCACGAGGACGCCCTCATCGCGGTCCGGGATCCTTCTGGCTTCCGGCCCCTCTACCTCGGGCACTCCGGGTCGAAGACCTACGTGGCCTCCGAGACCTGCGCCCTCCACGCCCTCATGCCCATGGATTACCGCGAGGTGATGCCCGGGGAGGTCGTGATAATCGACGATTCGGGGGAGAAATCCTTCTTCCTGGAGCCCCGGCGCCCGCCCAAGAGGTGCGTCTTCGAGCTCATCTACTTCGCCCGGCCCGACTCCGAAGTCTTCGGCCGCTCGGTCCACGCGGCGCGGGTCCTCCTGGGAGAGGCCCTGGCGGACCAGGACTCCGGCGAGGTCCGAGCCGACTTGGTCATCCCCGTCCCCGACTCGGGCAACATCTCGGCCATCGGCTACGCCCGGAGATCGGGCCTCCCCTTCGACTTCGGCCTGGCGAGGAGCCACTACGCCGGCCGGAGCTTCATCATGCCGACGAAGGACCAGCGGGAGCTCATGGTCAGGCTCAAGCTCCACGCCGTGCCCGAGGTCGTCTCGGGAAAGCGGGTGGTCATGATCGACGACTCCCTGGTGCGGGGCACGACGAGCCGCATCATCGTGGGGCTCCTCAGGGAGGCCGGAGCCAAGGAAGTGCACCTCCGCCTCGCCTCCCCGGAGCTCAAGTGGCCCTGCTACTACGGCATCGACATCCCCGACCGCGGGCAGCTCATCTCGAACCGTCTCTCCGCCGAGGGCATAGCCCAGGAAATCGGCGCCGATTCGGTGCGCTTCCTGCCGGTCGAGAAGATGCTCGAGACCTTGAACGGCGACCGGGGCTTCTGCTCCGCCTGCTTCGACGGGAGCCACCCCTTCCCCCTCAAGCCGGGATCGGCGAGGCGGCCGTGAGCCGCCTCGCGGTCCTGGCGAGCGGCAACGGCTCCAACTTCGAGGCTATAGTCGCGGCCCTGGAAGCCGAGTCCGCCGCGGGAGGCCCCGGCCGCCACGAATGCGTCCTCCTGGTCCACGACCGGAAGGCCGCCTACGCGGCCGAGCGGGCCGAGCGGCTCGGCGTCCCTTCCAGGTACGTGAGGTACTACGGGCGCGAGAGCTCCGAGGCGGAAGCCGAGCTGTCCGCCGAGCTCGGAGAGGCCGGGGTCGAAGTGGTCGCTCTGGCGGGGTTCATGCGCCTCCTGTCGCCGCACTTCGTCGCAGCCTGGAGGGGCGTCCTCCTGAACGTGCACCCATCCCTCCTGCCCGAGTGGCCGGGGGCCCACGCCATCCAGCGGGCGTACGAGGCTGGGGAGAGACGCTTCGGCGCGACGGTGCACTACGTGGACGAAGGCATGGACACCGGGCCGATCATCGTCCAGGAAGGCTTCTCGGCCGAGCCGGGCGAGAGCCTCGATTCGGTGGAGTCGAAGATCCACGGGATCGAGCATCGGATCTATCCGCGGGCGGTCTTGGACGTCCTCGACGGCCGCGCGACCGGGGAGGCGAAGCGATGAAGGTCATGATCGTCGGATCGGGGGCTCGGGAACACGCCCTGGCCTGGGCATCGGCCCGGGAGGGCGACGAAGTCTTCTGCGCCCCGGGGAACGCGGGCACCGAGGCCCTGGCAGTCAACGTCCGCGTCGATCCCGAGGACCCGAAGGCCTTGGTCGAGGCGGCGCGGGAGCTCGGGATAGACCTCGCCGTCGTGGGGCCCGAGGCGCCCCTCGTCGCCGGGGCCGCGGACGCTTTCGCGGAGGCGGGCATCCCCTCCTTCGGCCCGCCCCGCAAGGCGGCAGCCCTCGAGGCGAGCAAGGCTTTCGCCCGCAGCTTCTCGGAGCGCTGGGGCGTGCCCTGCGCCCGCACCGAGCGCTTCGCCGACAAGGCCGCACTCCGCAGGTTCGTGGCCGAGGCCGAGGGCGCGCGCCTCGTGCTCAAGAAGAGCGGCCTCGCCGCCGGGAAGGGCGTCCTCGAATCCGACGATCCGGCGGAGCTCTTAGCCTTCGGCGAGGAGGTCCTCGAGGCCGACGAGCTTCTGGCCGAAGAATTCCTCGTGGGCCGGGAGCTCTCGGTCTTCGCCCTCTGCGACGGCTCCGACCACCTCCTCCTCCCCGCCTGCGCGGATCACAAAAAGGCCGGCGAGGGGGATTCGGGGCCCAACACCGGCGGCATGGGCGCCGTGTGCCCCGTGCCCTACGCCGATCGGGCGACCATGGATAGGATCGAGCGATCGATCGTCGTCCCCACCTTCGAGGGGATGGCGGCCGAGGGTCTCTCGTATAGAGGCGTCCTCTTCTTCGGGATCATGCTGACCGAGGGGGGGCCAAAGCTCCTCGAGTACAACGTCCGTTTCGGGGACCCCGAGGCCCAATCCCTGGTTCCCCTCATCGAGTCGAGTCTTACCGAGCTGGCCCTCGCCGTGGCGCGGGGGAGGCTGTGCTCCCAGCGGCCGCGCATCTCGGACCGGGTGGCCTGCGGCGTGGTGGTGGCGGCGCCGGGGTATCCCGACAAGTGCCCCAAGGGTCTGATCGCGGAGCTGCCGACCCCGGGCTCTTCCGACGCCCTCCTCTTCCACGCCTCGACGACCCGGGGGGCCGACGGCCGGGTCCGCACCGGCGGCGGCCGCTGCTTCACCGCCGTAGGTCTCGGCGACGAATGGGAGACCGCCCGGGCCCGGGCCTACGAACTGGCCGGGCAGGTCGCCTTCGAGGGCGCCTGGTTCAGGCCCGACATCGGCGACAGGATGTACTCCCAGCGCTAGGCCGCCCAGGGTTCTCGGAGCCTGTGCCCGAGCTTGCTCCAGCCCGGCGCCGCTACTTAGCGCCCCGCGGCGCGCTGTTCTCGCCGCCCGCGGGTTTAGCCGGGTCCGCCGATCCCTGGGCTGCGGCCGCCGGGGGTTCCGAGGCGCCGGCCTGAGCCGCGGCCTGGGCCGCCGCCTGGGCGGCATTCCGCGATTCTTGCCCCGGCGCGCCGGCCTCGGGTTCATCCGTCGGGGACGGCTTCACGTAGGTGAAGTTGCGCATGATCTTGACGAGGATCGCGATGCGGTCTTTCCCCGTCTGGATCTGGGACATGATTTCCCGGTTTCGCCCTCCCCCGAGGGTCCGTATGTTGGTGATGAGGTCGGGGCTGGACCGCTTGAAATCGATCATCAGCGCGGCTAGGGACTCCTCGAGCAGGGAGAACAGTCCCGCCTCGTCCTCCACGATGCTCTTGGCCTTGGCGTTTATCCCGTCGACGAAGCGATTGAGGAAGGTCCCGATGTCCTTCCCGCGCCGCATCTCCTCGATGTAGCGCCGCATCGCGACGAGGGATTCCCTCCCGGTGCCGCGGAGCTGGGCCTCGAAGTCGTTTATGCGGCCCATCGAGCGCTCGCATTGGTAGAGGATGTTGGCCAGGTTGTTCTGGAAGCTCTTGTTTTCGAAGTAGCCCTCCACGAGGACCCGCTTCACCGCTTCCTTGAGCTGTGGCTCGAACTGGGTGGCGATGAAGGTCTTGATGATGCGCATGGGCTTGATCCACGCGAAGCCGTTGGGGCTCTCCTGGCGAAGGATGGAGTCGTGTTCGTCGTCGTAGCCGTCGACTTCGAGGATCTCCACGTCCTCGAAGAGGTTTTCGATGTCCGCGGCGATGGCGCTCTCGTGCTGCTCCCTGAGGATGCGCTCCCGATCCTTCCCGAACTGGGTCGCGAGGCGCCGGCGGTAGGATCCCAGGAAGTCCCGCTTCTCCCGCGGGGTGGAGGGCGTGAAGGCGGGGTCGTTCCTGATCACCCGCATGAGGGCCAGGAGCGCCTCCTTGCCGAGCCGGTCGGAGAGCATCTTGTCCAGCTGGGAGAAGAGTTTCTCTGCCTTGGCCCGCTGGATGGCCCCGAAGCCGTCGGGCCGGCGCTTCTCGAAGAGCCTGTAGACGTTCGCCCTCACTTGGGCCGAGAAGGAGAAGGATTCGGCGAGGTAGTAGAAGTCGACGATCTCCGGGAGGATCTGTTCGCCGGCTATCGGGGCGAAGTCGGGCTTGTACTTCGGGTCGTCCAGGCTGGCGCTAGGATCGAAGAGGCCGATGATGCGCTCGTAGTCGTAGCGCGAGAGGTCGATGAAGCGGTCGACCACGACGAGGTCCTCGTCCACCGACTGCTCCCCCAGGGTGTCCAGGGCATCCAGGAAGGCGTCGAATTCCCCCTTTACGAGCTCCAGCTCCGCTTCGGGATCCATGGCCGAGCGGATGCGCTCAGCCATGCCCTCGTACGAGAAGAAGCGCTTGCGGTCCTGCTCGGCCGGGGGAAGGCGGCAATCGATGAGGTAATCGAAGTACCTCTGGGATACCTTCACGTCGGGGTTGGCCACCGTGGCGCGGGCGAGCTCGGCGAAGGGCCGCAGGAGGGAGTAGAACCGGAACACGACGAGGCCGAAGCCCGGGAGGACCAGGCCCTGCTTGGCCCGGTAGTACGGCGGCTTCATCTCGGCCAAGGCCTCCTGCATCCTCCGGAGCTCCGCCCGCCGGCGGCCGTCCTCGGGGTCTCGGGAGAAGATGCGGGCGAACCACGCTTTTATTTTTTCAAATAATGCCATAGGCCGATTGTAGGTACGCTTCCTCCTCGGATCAAGACGCGGCCGATCAGGCCCTGGCCTTCCAATCTTCGAAGGGAATTATCCTTGGGCCCTCCCAGGCGGGACTATCCCTGCCTGCGCGGCGCAGCAGGGAGCTCTCGGCCGCCACCGGGGCGGCGAGCCTCAGGGCCAGGACGAGGGCGTCGGCGGGACGAACCTCCTTCTCGTAACGGCGTAGGCCCCGGCGGTATTCGATCTTGGCCCGGGAGCCTGGGCCGGGCTCCCCGAAGAGCTCCACTTCCTCGAGGCTGAACCCGCCCTCGGTGAAGAAGAAGGCCAGGAGGTCGTAGGACAGGGGCCTCGGCGAAGGCACGCCCTCCAGCTCGAGCAGTAGGGCGCCCGCCTCGTAGGGGCTGACGGGCAAGGTCATTCCGCGGCCCCGGTCCCGCTCCTCGAGGACGACGATAGGCTCGCCGCCCCTCACCGAGACGCCCTTTATCCGCAGCCTGGAGTAGCCTTTCTTCATGTCGTTACCAGTCTATCCCGAGGCGCCAGGATAAACACGGCGCGCTGCATATAGGGCGCTATTGACACCCCCCGGGTGGCCGCCTATGCTTTTTTTACGCGGTCCCGTTCAAGAGGCGGGGAAACTGGAGACGAGGGCATGTCCGACTTCTTGGGCGACGTCGATTTCGAGCTCTATAGGAAGCTCATATACGACGAAAGCGGGATAACCTTCTCTACGACCAATCGCTCCATCCTGGAGAGTCGCCTCAAGGAGCGCCTGAGGGAGAAGAAGCTCGAGAGCCTCAAGGATTATTACGCCCTTATAACCCGGGACAAGGACGAGCTGAAGACCCTCCTGGACTCGGTCACCACGAATTTGACCCGTTTCTTCCGGAACCAGGCCCACTTCGACGCTATCGAGAAATTCGTCGTCCCGGAGCTCATGAAGATGCGCGGAAACTCGGGAGACCGGAAGCTGCGCTTCTGGAGCGCCGGCTGCTCCACCGGGGAGGAGCCCTATACCCTCGCCATGCTCCTCAAGGAGATACTCCCGCCGCCTTGGACTTTCGAGATCGTGGCGAGCGATATATCCCTCAAGTGCCTCATGGTGGGCAAGGAGGGCTTCTACGCCGACTCGAGGATCCAGGGAGTCCCGGAGAACTACCTGGGCAAGTACTTCGATCGCAAGCCCGGCGGGTACCAGGTCAAGGACGACCTGAAAAAACTCACCCGATTCGACTACCACAACCTGAAGAACGATTCCGGTCTGCGCAATCTCGATGTTGTATTCTGCCGCAATGTCCTGATATATTTCGACGAGGCGGCCCAGAAAGCCACGATCGAGCGGTTCTGGGAGGCCATGGCGCCTAAGTCCTTCCTGTTCATCGGCCACTCCGAATCGCTCTTCGGGATGAACACGAAGTTCGAGTTCGTGAAAACCGACTGGGCGACCTTCTACCGAAAGAACACCTGAGGGGAGAGCTCGTCGTGCCTGATCCCGTCTCGGTCCTCGTCGTCGACGATTCCGCCCTGATGCGGAACCTCATCTCCAAGATCATCGAGGCTACGCCCGGCCTGCGCGTGGCCGACAAGGCCATGAACGGCCTGTTCGCCCTGCAGAAGATCCCCCGGTGCGATCCGGACGCCATCGTCCTGGACATCGAGATGCCCGAGATGAACGGCATCGAGTTCCTCAAGGAGCGCAAGCGCCTCGGCCTCGAGATCCCGGTCATAATCCTCTCGTCTCTCGCGACCGAAGGGGCGGAAGTGACCGTGGAGGCCCTCTCCCTCGGAGCCTCGGACTTCATCACCAAGCCCTCGGGCTCCGTATCGTCGGACATCCACACGGTGGCTGGCCAGCTTTCCCGCCTCCTCCTGGCCTTCGGCTCGTCCTACCAGAGGCGCAAGGGGAAGACCCCCCCGCACTACGAGTTCGAGGCGCCGGAGCGCATGTTCGAGCCCGCGCCCCTCGTAGAGGAGCTGGCGGCCGAGCGCGCCGCTCGGCGGCAAAAGACCGAGGCCCCCAAGCCCCTCAGGCAGCCGGGGCCCATCGAGGTCATAGCCATCGGCATATCCACCGGAGGACCCAACGCCCTCCGGGAGGTCTTCGCCAAGATCGACGCGGACCTCCCCCAGCCCGTCCTCGTGGTCCAGCACATGCCTCCGGGCTTCACCGAGGAGTTCGCCAAGAGCCTGGACAGGATCTGTCCCCTTGAGGTGAAAGAGGCCGCCGACGGCGACATCCTCAAGCGCGGGCGAGTCCTCGTGGCGCCTGGGGACAAGCACATCGTGGTCGAGAAGCGGCCCCTCGGCGTCGTGGTGCGGCTGTCCGACGCGCCGCTGGAGAACGGGCACCGGCCGAGCGCCGATGTCCTCTTCGCCAGCGTGGCGAAGCTGTACGGCAACAGGGCCATGGGGGTCATCATGACCGGCATGGGCCGCGACGGGGCCAGGGAGCTGGGATCGATCTTCCGCGAGGGAGGCATAACCCTGGGGCAGGACGAGGCTTCCTGCGTGGTGTACGGCATGCCCAAGGTGGCCTTCGAGCTCGGACACGTTACCCAGCAGGTCTCCCTCTCCGACATGGCGGCCACTATATCCCGCCTCGCCAAGCAGTACGCCGGCTAGCGCTCTTTTCCCAGGGAGGATTCCTCAGTATGTTCTCGGGTGGAGGACAAAATGAAGAAAAACGATGTCGATAAGAAAACTCCGGCTGCCGGGCAGAGCGTCGACCAGGCTATGAAGAATAAGAAGAACTTAGGGCCCTGCGACAAGGCCTTCCACCCCGAGACAGCTCGCCTGGAAGACAAGGACGACGCCTGCGACGACGGGGTCCGCTGAGCCTTTGTGTCAGAGCCGGTGCGGAAAAAAGCACCGGCCGGCACAAAATGTCATCAGACCGAAACGACTTCCTTGACTTCCGGGATAGTTTTCTTTAAGTAGTTTTCGACGCCCATCTTGAGGGTCATGGTCGACATGGGGCAGGAACCGCAGGCGCCGGTGAGCTTGACGCTGACCACGCCGTCTTCGCTCACCGAGACCAGCTCGATGTCGCCGCCGTCGGCCTGCAGGGATGGGCGCACGTCCTGGATGGCGCGCTGGACTTTCTCGTTGAGCATCTGCCTTCTCCTTGTATGTCCCACAATGTAGCCAGGCGCAGCCCGCGGGGTCAAGGGCGAGAGTTTTGCTTGGCTGTTTCACTTGGGGAGCATATACTAATCCCCAGTAATGCACCATCTTTGGAGACACAAGCACCTTAAGACTACCTACCTCGTTTCCGGTCTAGCGATCTGCCTCGTCTCTATCCTCTTGGCTTCTGCCACGAGCTACGCGGTCTCCAGCGACATAACGGCTCGACAATCCAACGAACGCATGCGCCAGACCGCCATGAAGCACGCTTCCGCGATCGACTCGTGGTTCGTGAGCTACGGCTGCGTGGTGGAGGGGCTGGCCCAGGACATCGAGGCTATCGGCCCAGGGAATCGGGGAGTCGTCGAGACCCTCGTGCGGCACAAGGTGAACGCCTACATCCCCGAGGTGCTCGATTTCTACGTCGGCTTCAAGGATGGAACCATCGCGAGCGGGATCGGCTGGATTCCCGGCTCCAACTATGATTGCCGCTCCCGGGAGTGGTATCTGCGAGCCGTCGCGGCTGACAAAGTCGTGTTCACCGAACCGTACATCGACGCCCAGACCGGCAGGATGGTGATCACGATCGCGAAGAGAGTCAGCTCGGATTCGACGCTGGGCGACGTGGTCGCGGCGGACATTTTCCTGACGAAGATCGTGGACGTCGTGGACCGCTACGACATGGCGGGGGCCAAGTACGCTTTCCTCCTCAACGCCGCCGGGGACGTCCTCGCCCATCCTG
>Ga0268360_1001290_pt1 | contig 27887 bp, 21 predicted proteins | sample BioMet11_FD_192465 | JGI IMG/M metagenome (GOLD analysis project Ga0268360, IMG submission 192465) | Sewage microbial communities from Oakland, California, United States - Biofuel 11 (Illumina Assembly) | ecosystem: Engineered > Wastewater > Sewage > Unclassified | place: USA: California... | reverse complement strand
CATTGGCCTTTTTTGCTTCCTCGATCTTCCCTTCCATAAACAGATCGTAAATGGAAGCCATGGTGTGAGGATATACATTTGCGCAGCCGGCAATTCCGCCCTGTCCGCCTGCAAGCAGGGTCCAGATGATCAGCTGGTCGTTTCCGGAGAGCATGGCAAAGTCCGGATCGGACTTTTTGGCGGAGTCGATGTAGCCGAGGATGTTGGTGAAATTGCCGCTGGAGTCCTTGGCGCCGACAATGTTTTCGATCGCGGCAAGGCGTCCTACTGTTGCGGGAGAAAGCGCATTGCCGGTTCTGGCGGGAATGTTATAGAGAACAATGGGCATATCCACCGCTTCCGCAACGGCTTTATAGTGAACATAGAGTTCTTCCTGGCTTGCCGCCGCAAAACTGGGTGTGATAATGGAGAGGACATCGGCACCGATATCCAGAGCCATCTTACTCTGCAGAATGGTTTCCTTGGTGGAAATGCATCCGGTTCCGGCATATACCGGGACACGGCCGCTGCATTCATCCACAACGGTTTCGAGTACGAGCTTCTTTTCTTCTCCGGAGAGAATATAGCCCTCGCCGTTGGTGCCGAAACAGAACAGTCCGTGGATGCCGTTATCGATCATGCGGTTCACCTGATGCCGGAGTTCTGCAACATTGATGGTCTCATCATCGTTCATGGGTGTGAGAATGGGAGTGATAATACCTTTGATCTGTACATTTTTCATAGTGGGTTTCCTTTCTTAAAATGGGTTGAGTTGGGTGGGACATTTTACAGGCGGGAATCTTTTTGAAGCGGCACCGCCTGCAGGATTACATGATCCGGAGATAGATTTCCCTTGCATCTTCCGGGTGGACTTCCCGCATATTGTTGACCAGGAGCCGCTGCTGCTGCATGCCTGCAGCCACAAGTCCGTCCAGATCTTCGGCAGGGACATGAAACTCCTTCAGGCTTGTCGGGATCTCCAGATTTTTTACGATTTCTTCCATGCGCCGGATGACCCATGCGGATTTTTCTTCTTCCGTTTGAACGGATGCTTCTTTATTCCGGCAGGCACGGTCATAAACTTTTGCCAGACGGCCGCGGATCACAGGCTCATTGAAATGCATGACGGGAACAAGGAGCATGGCGTTTGAAACACCGTGGGCAATGTGATATTTGCCGCCCAGAGGATAACTCAGCGCGTGCACCGCGGTGGTTCCGGAAGCGGTGATGGCAAGTCCCCCGTAGAAGGCAGCGACCTGCATGCAGTTTTTGGCATCCATGGCTTCCGGACTGCTGCAGGCTTCCTCGATATTGTTGAGGATCAGGTCCGCCGCATGAAGCGCAAAGGTGTCCGAGAGCGGGTTCGCTTTATTGGAGGTGTAGCATTCTATTGCATGGCAAAGAGCATCCACACCGGTGGAAGCGGCGATCTTTCCGGGAAGATTTTTGATCATGCGGGCATCCAGAATGACATAGTCGGCGATCATATTGTCATTGACGATGCCGATTTTCACTTCTTTTTCGGGGACTGCGACGATTGCGTTGGGCGTGACCTCCGCACCGGTTCCCGCCGTGGTGGGAATCAGGACGATCGGAACACATTTCTTTGCCATCGCGGGCTTATCCAGAAGTTCCTTCACGCCGTATTCATCCGTTACCAGAATGCCGGCAAGCTTTGCGGTATCCATGACGCTGCCGCCGCCGCAGGCAACAATGAGATCGGCGCCGGTCGATTTGAACTGATCCACCAGTTTTTGAACTGCCATATAGCTGGGTTCTGCCGGGAGATCGTCGAGTACATAATATTCGGCGCCCGAAGCTTCAACGGCCGCCTTCGGAAGTTCAAACAGGCCGCTTTTCTCAATTCCCTTATCCGTGAACATGGCAACTTTCTTCACATTGTTTTTCTGGATGATGGCTGTGATGTTATCCATTGCATTTTCGCCGCCGTAAACCGCATGCGGCATTTTAAGATTGTAAGACGTAAGCATTTTTCCGGATCCTCCGTTTTGGGACGCCCTCATGGATGAGCTTCCGATTATATTGTTTTTGTTCTGCTGCCTGAAAGTTTTTCTGTTACCTGAAAGCAGGCGGTATTTCCGATCATTTTACGGAAATCCTTTCGGCAATGCGGCTCATCAGGTCTGCATTGCCGAAACCGCCGGACTTTGTGAGAATATAATGCGTGCTGTCTCCGGAACTGAATTTCGACAGTACCACGCCGGGCTCAAATTCACAGACCGGCTCCAGCGTATTTACTCCCATGCAGTTCATACACTGAAGCAGCGTGTCGCCTCCGGTGATCAGAAGCGTGCCGAGGCCGGCACTTGAAAAAAGACTTTTTACGATATACCCGAGAGAATGGGAAATGGCGAGCCGCATGCCGTTCAGATCCATATGATGTTCGGCTGCATATTTCCGTGTCGGATCATTACCCTCTTTGTCATTGGAATCGATCATGCAGAGCGGATTTTCGGCAAGGAAACGGGAAAGCTGTCCGATATCTCTTATCCCCTCTTCGGTATCCCAGTAACCGGATCCCATTTTTTGAGCGGGGGTGAGACGGATCCTGGCAAAGCCGCTGTTTTCCGCATCATCCAGCTGTGCAAGGGTGATCGGATTGACGCTCCCGCAAATGATGAGAAGCCGCGGATCGAGGACAGGGATTTCGGGCGTTCTGGGACTACCCAGATCCAGCAGTTCCGGAAGGACTGCGCCAAAACCCGCGCATCCGGCCAGAATATGAGTATGACCGGTTCTTTTCAGGGTTCGGGCAATCGCATGGAGATCTGCTTCCGTGCGGCTGTCAAAAACAAGGATTCCGGGATCGGACGGAAAAAGCGTCCCCTCATCGGGAACGGGACAGTTTTTAACCGGAACATTATTTTGATCCGCGATGATCTGTGACACCCGGGAGTGCCTGACCGGTTCAAAAGGATCTGCGTGAAATACGCTGTTTTCCACTGCTACGCCGTTGATCAGGTGTACGCCGTTTTCCGTGGTGCGCCCGATCTGCGGAAAGGCCGGAATGAAAGGCAGCTGACTCTCTCCGCAGGCATGAAGCAGAGCGGTAAGCTCGGCGCCTATGTTGCCGCGCAGTGCCGAATCCGTTTTTTTAAAAATGTGCGGGATCCGGAGACTTCCAGCTTTTGCGGCGATTTCCGAAATCGCGGCATATGCCTTCTCGGGCGGAAGATGCCTGGTTTCGGCATCCAGCACCAGAACATCGGGATCAGAGTCCTGTCCGGTAAGGGACATGTTTCCTGTGGTGATCAGTGTGGCGGCACCGCATGCTGCCAGCTGAACCCCGGTATCCAGCGCACCCGTAAAATCATCCGCGATAATAAGCAGTTTGACCATATCGGTTCCGGTTCTGCCTCCTGTTCCAAGTGATGTCTGTATTATACTGTTCCGGAACAGAATATTCAGGGGAAAAGACAGAAAAAATGTAATAATATGGAACATCACAGAAAAAAACAGGAAATAATCCTGCAATATGTTTCAATAATGGACAGAATAGAGTTTTTGAGATGATTTTAAGTTTTTTTCCCCACATAGCGCCAGAGAGTTGTCCGGCTGATCCCGAGCTGGGATGCCGTTTTGCTCTGATTTCCGTTGTTGTCCTTCAGGACTTTTTCCACAATGCTTTTTGTGATCTCGTCCAGAGTAAGACCGGGCAATTTGCGGTCTGCCGCGGAATCATAAAACATATGGTAGGCGCCGGCCGCCTGTTCCCCGGCAATCAGCCCGGCAACCGTATCCGAACGGATATAGGCGGAATCGGTCATGGAAGCAGCCTCCGTCAGCACACGCCGGAACTGGCTGTAATTGAGCGGCCAGTCATAATCCTCCAGAATCTGTATGGCCTGGGGTTCAAATCCGAGCAGCTGTTTCCCGAGCTCCACATTGAGGCGTGAGAGATAAAGGTTGGCAAGCGGCGCAATTTCATCGCGGCGGGTCCGAAGCGGAGAAAGGCTTACGGTCACGCAGGCAAGACGCTTTTCGTATTCCATCAGATAGTCCGATATTTCTTTATCCCGGCTTCCGACCGTAGAGAAGATCAGCCGGTTTCTTTTGTGAAGATGTGTATCCAGGATGGCATTCAGCAGTACTTTGTGTTGGGCAGGGGTAAGCGTCTCCAGATTCTGAAAGTAGAGAGTATTGTCATTGTCATTGAACGGGGAGTTGTAGTGATTCAGCAGAAATTCCCAGTTCCGGTCATTCAGCATGCTGCAGTCTATGGAGATAAAAGGATTGGTGCTCAGTTCGCTTTTGCGGTAAATCATGCCGGCGATCGGTTCTTTTCCGGTGCTCTCTTCGGAGGTGATCATTACGGGATAAGAACCGGCCGCAATGCTTTCGATCTTGTCGCTCAGATTTCCCATTGCGCCGGTAATGCTGAAAAAGCTGTTAAAGTATTCTTCCTCCACCTCTTCCTTATTGCAGTAATGGATCCCGTATTTCCCCGCATTCAGCGGGATTTTTGAGGCGGTAAAATAGAAGATCACGTATTTTTTCTCTTTATAGGAAGAAATCCTGCTGCTGACCGAGTAGAGCGTACGGTCTATGGTATGGAAGAATTTGCGGTCATCGGAGGTAAGGATGTGGCTGAGCCGGCCGCGCAGCACCTCATATACTTCGTCTTCATTTCCCTGATCCCAGGTGGATAAAAAGATCGATCCGTCCTCGGACATGACAATGGTATAGGAACTGCTGTCCTGCAGGATGCTGTGCAGAAAGTTGTTTTCCTCGCGGATGGAATAGTAACTCCGGCATATTTTTACAGCCTGATTAAAGGCGGAGAGGATGCTTTCCGCTCCGGAAGTGATCAGAATGGCATTCATATTGCGCTGCCTTGCGGTGCTCTGCGTGACCATATCACAGATCACCATGCTGCAGCCCTGTTCCTGAAGAGAAGTCAGAGCAGAGGAGGCTTCCCCTTCATTATGAATGGTGACGATCTGCAACCGGTACTGGAGCAGGTCGCACAGAAGATGCGCGGCCTCCGTAATATTCGGGAAACCGACAACGGCATAAGGCTCCTTATAATTTTCCGCCAGACGGATGGAGCGGAGAATATCATAAACGGACAGGGAGATATCGACCACCGGGACAGAGGAAACCCGGCTGATCGCTTCGGCCGTTCCGCCGCGGGAGATGATGGCGTCATAAGCTTCGCCTGCATGATCCTGCATGATCCGCACGCCTGTGTCAAGGTCCCCGACGTACGCATCCAGATCCATATCATTTCGTGCTTCCGCAAGACGGAGCATATTATTTTTCAGCGCTTCGTAGGGCGCGATCCCGAGAATTCGAAATTTCATGGCAAAGGTCACCTCCGACAATGTTTTTTGGACGATACCGAGTATAAATGTAACATAAATAAACATATCAGGCAATATATGGCAGCGTTTATTTAGAAATGAACAGATATGAGAGGGAATTTCAGCTTTTTCATTTTGAGAATGTTAAAAAAGTGAACATTGACCGCATCGTACGGCGGGTACAATTTGAAATCGTTCAGACAGACAGGATAAAACACACAAAAAACAGGTAAAAAAATAAGAATAATTGCGCAAAGTGCACCTTGACAGAGCAGAAAAATATATCTATATTTTAGATATTCTAATATTAGAATATTAGAATATCAGTGTCAAAAGTCCGTTTCCCGCGCAGGCATGCCTGCAGGCGGGAAAAAGGACTTGGGACACGCCAAGCATGAGGAAGGAGTGGGGCAGGGGCCCCATGAATTCCGAATGTTTGGCAGGATTGCGGGAGCACGAAGTGCGGAGCAATCCGTGATATTACATATATGTCGGCTATCAAAAGTCCGTTTCCCGCGCAGGCATGCCTGCAGGCGGGAAAAAGGACTTGGGACACGCCAAGCATGAGGAAGGAGTGGGGCAGGGGCCCCATGAATTCCGAAGGGCTGGCAGGATTGCGGGAGCAATCCGTGATATTACATATATGTCGGCTATATCAAAAGTCCGTTTCCCGCGCAGGCATGCCTGCAGGCGGGAAAAAGGACTTGGGACACGCCAAGCATGAGTTGCAGGACATCCGGTGGATGTCTGCTCTGCAACGACCGCAGCGAAGCGCAGACAGGAGTGGGGCAGGGGCCCCATGAATTCCGAAGGGCTGGCAGGATTGCGGGAGCAATCCGTGAGAGTACTCTTGGCGGACACATCTTTAGAAAAAACAGGATTGAAAAAGCGGTGCCTTCTGTTTCAGGGTGATGCAGGCGCCGGGATCAAAAAGGAGGACTGTACAATGCCGCACGGTCAGCTGCTGATGTTGATTTCCAAATCAAAACATATTTACAAGGGATGCTGTCTTCCGGTGTGCCGGAAATACGGGCTCAGCCAGACAGGCCTGGATGTGCTGCTTTTTCTTGCGAATAATCCGGAATACAACAGTGCAAGGGATATATGCAGGATACGGGGGATCGAGAGCGGGATCGTCTCGGTGACGGTGGAAAGCCTGATCCGGACAGGGCGTCTTATCCGCCTGCAGGATCCGGATGACAGGCGCATCCAGCGGCTTGGACTGATGCCGCAGGCCTCCTGCATCGTCGAAGAAGGTCAGAACGCACAGAAAACCTTCTGGGAAGAGATCACCCGCGGATTTACGGGGGAGGAGCTGGGAACTTTTGCGGGTATTATGGACAGGATGATGGATAATATCGATCGAATCGATGCAGGGGTAAAACAAAATGATTAAACTTCTGAAAAAAATGAAAATGCGGGAATGGATCATGACGATCCTTTGCGCGGTGTTTGTCCTTGCACAGATATTTTTTGATCTCTCGCTTCCGGATTATATGAGCGATCTGACGATGATGGTAGAAACAAAAGGCAGTCAGGGCGCGGAAATCATGAAAACGGGCATGAGCATGATGGGCTGTGCATTGGCAAGCGCGGTGCTCTGTGTACTGGCGGGTTACCTGGCGGCCAAAGTGGCGGCGGGGCTGTGCTACACCGTGCGGGATGATCTTTTTAATAAGGTAGCCGGTTTGGGTCAGCAGGAAATGAATCAGTTTTCCGTGCCGAGCCTCATCAACCGTACGACCAACGATATTACGCAGGTGCAGATGCTGGTCGCCCTGGGGCTTCAGGTCCTGATCAAGTCCCCCGTGACAGCAATATGGGCGATCATAAAAATTGTCAGCAAGAGTCTGGTGCTCTCTGAAATTACGGCAGGCTTCGTGGTGAGTCTGATGACGCTCATGATCGTCATCATGGTGATCGTGGTGCCGCGTTTTAAACGGGTGCAGAAATTGACGGATAACATCAACCGCATTGCCCGTGAAAACCTGACCGGCATCAATGTGGTGCATGCCTTCAATGCCGAAGATTTCCAGAATAAGAAGTTTGACGGCGCAAACAATATCCTGATGAACACGCAGCTTTTCAACCAGCGTGCGTTTGCGGTACTGATGCCTGCCATGACGCTTGCGCTGAACGGCCTGGCGCTGGTGATCTTCTGGGTCGGTGCGGCGCTGTTGAATAATATCCCGGCGGCGCAGCAGGCGGCAAGGGTCGCCATGTTCAGCAATATCGTAGTGTTCTGTACTTATGCGACCTATGTGGTCACATCGCTGGCCATGCTGGTCGTTATCTTCATGTTTCTGCCGGCGGCGCAGGTCTCCGCAGACCGTATCAACGAAGTGCTCTCTGCCGGATCCTCGATCCACGAAGGAAAGACCGGCAGTGCACCGGAAACCGGTACAGTGGAATTTCGAAATGTTTCCTTCCGGTATCCGGATTCCGGAATCAATGAACTGAGCGGGATCAGTTTCCGCGCGGAAAAGGGACAGACGGTCGCGATCATCGGTGCGACAGGCAGCGGAAAGACCACGCTGATCAGTCTGATCGCAAGGTTTTATGATGCAGCGGAGGGCGAAGTTCTGGTGGACGGTGTCAATGTGAAGGACTACACCTTTGAAGCTCTTTATAACAGACTGGGTTATATCATGCAGAAAGCGGTACTGTTTTCCGGCGATATCCGCGGGAACGTATGCTTCGGACAAAAGGCGGGGATGTTTACGGATCAGGATGTGAACGATGCCATTGAAGCTGCGCAGGCATCTGAATTTGTTCAGTCACAGCCGAAGGGAACCGGGGCGGAAGTCGACCAGGCCGGTGTCAATTTCTCGGGCGGTCAGAAACAGCGTCTTTCCATTGCCCGGGCATTGGCCAGAAATCCGGAAATTCTGGTTTTTGATGATTCTTTTTCCGCGCTGGACTATAAGACGGATGCAAAACTCCGCGCGGCGCTTAACGAGAAAGAACATGATACCACGAAGATCATCGTGGCCCAAAGGATCAGCACCATCCGTCATGCCGATAAGATCATTGTACTGGATAACGGAATGATCGCGGGAACCGGCACCCATGAGGAACTGCTGAATACCTGCGCGGTCTATCGCGAAATCGCCATGTCCCAGATGTCTGCGGAAGAACTTACCGCATAAGTCCGGAACTTGCCGTGTAAGATGATGCGGGTGTCCCAAATCCTTATTCCCGCCTGCAGGCAAGCCTGCGCGGGAAACGGACTTTTGACACGGATATTAACATATCACGGATTGCTCCGCACTTTGTGCTCCCGCAATCCTGCCAACCATTCGGAATTCATGGGGCCCCTGCCCCACTTCTTCCTCATGTTTGGGCGTGTCCCAAATCCTTATTCCCGCCTGCAGGCAAGCCTGCGCGGGAAACGGACTTTTGACACTGATATTAACATATCACGGATTGCTCCGCACTTTGTGCTCCCGCAATCCTGCCAACCATTCGGAATTCATGGGGCCCCTGCCCCACTTCTTCCTCATGTTTGGGCGTGTCCCAAATCCTTATTCCCGCCTGCAGGCAAGCCTGCGCGGGAAACGGACTTTTGACACTGATATTAACATATGTATGATATGAAGGAGGAAAAAATATGCCGGGTATGGGAAGTTTCGGCGGAGGGATGAAAGCCGCTCCGGTAAATGAAAAGGGAAGCATCGGAAAAATTTCCGGGAAGCTGATGAAATATTCAAAAGAACTCAGGTTCCCTGTTCTGATCGCTTCGCTGATGGCGGTAGGAGCCGCGATCTTTACCATTATCGGTCCCAATCAGCTGAGCCGGATAACAGACTGTATTTCTGCCGGGCTGACAGGAACCATTGACATGAAAACCGTTGCAAGGGTAGGTACCGGTTTGGTGATCATCTATGCGTCGGGTTCCTTTCTTACCTATGTGCAGCACTATATCATGGCGACCGTAACGCTGAAATTGTCCCGGGATCTGCGGGGAGGTCTTTCGCGGAAGATCAACAAAGTCCCGTTGAAATACTTCAACACCACGACACACGGGGATATCCTCAGCACCATGACGAACGATGTAAGCACGCTGCAGCAGGCGCTGGCAAACAGCCTGCCTTCCATGATCACGGCGTCGACCCAGTTTCTGGGCTGCATCGTCATGATGTTTGTGACGGAATGGCGCATGGCATCCGCGGCGATCTTTGTCACCATTTTGGGCTTTGCCGTCATGGTGCTCATCACCACGCATTCCCAGAAATACTTTCTGCAGAGGCAGGAAAGCCTTGGCAAACTGAACGGTTATGTGGAGGAAATCTATTCCGGTCATGATGTGGTAAGGATTTCCCGCGCGGAAAAGCAGGTGAAGAGCAGCTTTGCAGAAATGAATGCGGAAGTCTATGATGCCAGCTGGGAGTCTCAGTTTTTATCCGGCATCATGCAGCCGTTGATGAACGTGATCGGACATATCGGCTATGTGGTCGTCTGTGTCACGGGAGCTATACTGGTCATACGCGGTCAGATCTCATTCGGCGTGATCATTGCGTTCATCCTTTATGTGCGGCTGTTCACCATGCCCCTTACCATGCTGGCGCAGGGGATGACCAACATTCAGTCTGCGGTAGCGGCCGGCGTGCGGATCTTTGATTTTCTGGATCAGGAAGAGCTGGAGCCGGAGGAGCAAAAAGTACTGCATCCCGGAAAAATCCGCGGAGAAGTTGAATTCAGGCATGTGCATTTCAGCTACCCGGACCAGCCGGAGAGGACCATCATCAGTGACTTTTCGGCAAAGGTGGAACCGGGACAGAAGACCGCGATCGTAGGTCCGACCGGGGCCGGGAAAACGACTATGGTGAATCTGCTGATGCGTTTCTTTGAAACGACCGGCGGGGATATCCTGATCGACGGGATTTCCACGAAAGACCGCAGACGGGAGGAAGTGCATGCCATGTTCGGCATGGTGCTGCAGGATACCTGGATGTTTGAAGGCACCGTGCGTGAGAATCTGGTGTACAACAAACAGGGAGTTACGGACGAAGAGCTCGCAGATGCCTGCCGTGCCTGCGGGATCTACCGGTTTATCCGGTCGCTGCCGAAAGGTTTTGATACAGTGCTCAATGAGAACACCACGATCTCGGCAGGGCAGAAACAGCTTTTCACCATCGCACGTGCCATGATCCAGAACAGCCCCATGCTGATCCTGGATGAGGCGACATCTTCCGTGGATACCCGTACCGAGCTGACCACGCAGGAGGCCATGGATAAACTGACACATAAGCGTACCAGCTTCGTGATCGCGCACCGTCTCTCTACCATCAAAAATGCGGATCTGATCCTGGTGATGCGGGACGGCAACATCATCGAACAGGGGACCCATGAAGAACTGCTTACGCGGGGCGGCTTCTATTCCGAGCTGTACCGGTCACAGTTCGACCGGGCCTCATAGAAGAACAGGAAAATATCTGCAGAAACAAAACAGAGCCGCAGCAGGGACTCTGTTTTTTCATGGGGGGTACCGGAGGCTGAGCGCCGCCTTCTGTCCGGTTTTAAACGTCGGCTGCGAAACTGCGAAAGCAGCAGGAAACTGCTTTTGAAACATACAGGCAAAATTGATAAAAAATAAACGAAATACAAAGACAAATTCATCTTTTTTATACCTTTTTCCTTCTCCTTTTGACACGGATTATACAGAATGCTATAATTATCCGCATGGAGTAAAAATAAATTAAGCAGGTTATCCAGTCGCTTTGGAAAGGAGCAATATTCATGAAGGAATATAAGCTGTACATCAATGGAAAGTTTATACCGAACGGAAAACGTGAAATGATCAGTGTCATCAACCCGGCAACGGAAGAGGTTATTTCCAAAGTTCCGAAAGCAACGGAAGAGGATGTAAAACAGGCAGTGGATGCGGCTTACGAGGCGCAGAAAAGCTGGGCAAAGGTCCCTCCGATCAAAAGAGCGGAATATCTGATGGAGCTTGCGGAGCTGGTTGCGAAGAATGTAAATCTGTTTGCGAAAACAAATTCGGAAGAAGTAGGAAAGACCATGGCACAGTCAACGGACGAGGCCGGCTGGCTTTCCGCTTACATCCGTTATTTTGCGGCAATGGCCCGTCACATCAAAGGCGAGATCATTCCGAGCGACAGGCCGAATGAGAATATTTATCTTTATAAGATGCCGATCGGCGTTGTGGCCGGGATCATGCCGTGGAATTTCCCGCTTTTCCTGATCGGAAGAAAAGTCGCTCCCGCCCTGATAGCCGGGGATACCGTCATCCTGAAACCGTCCAGCGATACCCCGAACGGGTGTTATGAATTTGCAAAACTGGTGGACAAGAGTTCCCTTCCGAAGGGCGTGATCAACGTCATTACCGGTTCCGGAGCAGTTGTGGGACAGGCGCTGGCAGCCAATCCGAAGGTAAGCCTTGTCAGCATGACAGGCAGTGTGGAAGCCGGTGAAAAGATCATGGCAACGGCGGCCAGGAACATTACAAAGGTTTCTCTGGAACTCGGCGGCAAGGCTCCGGTCATTGTGATGGATGACTGCGATCTGGATAAGACCGTGGAATGGGTATGGGCGTCCCGTATCGTGAACGGCGGACAGGCCTGCAACTGTGCGGAGAGAGTTTATGTACAGGAAGGCATTGCAAAGAAATTTACGGACAAGATGATTGCCCGGATCAAAGCGACCAAATTCGGGAATCCCGCAAAGGATCCGAAGAAGCAGCTGGATATGGGACCGATGATCAATCAAAACCAGGTGGATCATATTGATGCACTTGTGAAGGAAGCGGTCAAAGAAGGCGGAAAGATCGCATGCGGCGGAAAGCCGACAAAGATAGACGGCAAGGGATATTACTATGAACCGACCGTGATCACGAACTGCACGCATAAAATGCAGATTTTCCATGAGGAGATTTTCGGGCCGGTGCTTCCGATCACAACTTTTAAGACGCTCGATGAAGCAATTGAAAATGCGAATGACTGCGAGTACGGACTTACTTCTTCCATCTATACGACCAATACGGACACCATGATGAAAGCAATGAATGAGATCAAATTCGGCGAGACCTATGTGAACCGTGAGCACTTTGAAGCATTCCAGGGCTTCCATCAGGGCGTGAGGAAATCCGGTATCGGCGGCGATGACGGCGAGCATTGTCTGGATGAATTCCTTTCGACCCATGTCTGCTATGTGGATTATGACGAAAAAAAGAACTGAGGATTCCTGAATTCTGTAAAAAGCAGGTTGCTTTATCATAAAGAACGCGAGGCAGAAACCCGTTCGCGGGTTTCTGCCGATTTTTTTACCGGAGGTAAAATCTTGGAAATCATTGTATGTGTAAAACAGGTCCCGGGGACCAACAAAGTGGAAATAGATCCTGTAACGGGTACGCTGAAACGCGAAGGCGTGGAAAGCAAAATGAACCCCTATGACCTTTTTGCAGTGGAGACTGCACTGCGTCTTACGGAAAAATACGGAGGGCATGTCCATGCGCTGAGCATGGGACCGAATCAGGCGAAGGCCGTCCTCCTGGAAACGGTATATATGGGAGCGGAAGACGGGACGCTGATCAGCGACCGCGCTTTTGCCGGAGCGGATGTGCTTTCCACATCCCGGACGATCTCCCAGGCGATCGGAAAACTTGCACCCTGTGATCTCATCCTCTGCGGGAAACAGACAACGGACGGGGATACCGCGCAGGTGGGTGCGGAGATCGCGGAGTGGCTCGGGATCCCGCATGCGAACAACGTGACGGAAATAACGGATGTGACAGGAGACGGTTTCACGGCGACCGTAAATCTGGATGCCTATGTTACCGCACAGCACATGCCGCTTCCTTCGCTTGTCTGTATGGACGCAGATGTGAATACTCCGCGGCTTCCTTCCTATAAAGTTAAAAAAGAGACAAAAGAAGATGTGATCAGAACGCTGACGCTTGCGGATTTTGAAGATGCCGATAAATCCCATTACGGACTTTCCGGATCGCCGACGCAGGTGGAGAGGATTTTTGAACCGGAGAAGAACGCCGAAAAGGAAACCATCACCGGGACCGGAAAAGAGCAGGCACAAAAATTATATGATCTCTTGAAGAAGAGAAAATTTGTCTGACGGGAGAAAGCAAACATGGATGTATTGAAGATTCATCAGGAAAAAGTCACAAAGGAAACAGGGGAAGCCCTGGAGAAGATATGTCCGTTCGGTGCCATTACCTGTCAGAACGGAAAACTGGATATCAGCGCCGCCTGCAGGATGTGCAGGATGTGCGTAAAAAAAGGACCTGCCGGCATCATCACGCTGGAGCAGGCAGAGGATGATAAGCCGAAGGTCAATAAGGATGAATGGAGAGGCATTGCCGTTTTTGTGGAGCATAGGGACGGGGAAATCCACAACGTGACAAAGGAGCTGATCGGAAAAGCCAGAGAGCTTGCCGCTGTTACGGGGCATCCCGTTTATGCGCTGATGATCGGAAGCGGTATTGAAAAATCTGCGGAATCCCTTTTAAAGTATGGCGTGGATAAGGTATTCATCTATGATCATCCGGAACTTAAGGAATATCTGATGGAGCCGTATGCCAATGCGTTCGAGGATTTCATCAGGCGCGTGAAGCCTTCCGCCATCCTGGTCGGTGCGACCAATATCGGACGATCCCTTGCGCCCCGGGTAGCCGCGCGCATGCGCACGGGGCTTACGGCCGACTGCACAAAACTGGAAATGAAGCCGAACACGGATCTGGTGCAGATCCGGCCGGCATTCGGCGGCAACATCATGGCACAGATCATTACGACCAATAACCGTCCGCAGTTCTGCACGGTCCGTTATAAGATTTTCGAAGCTGCGAAAACCGTGGAGGAACCGGCCGGAGAAGTGGTAAAGATGAATCTGCCGGAAGAAAAGCGGAAGAGCCGTATCAGGCTCCTCCGGACAAAAGAGAAGCCGAAGGAAGTGGATATCTCCGAAGCAAGCGTGATCGTGGCGGTGGGGAGAGGACTGAAAAGCCAGGCGGATATCGCGCTGGCAAAAGAGCTCGCGGATGTTCTGGGCGCACAGCTTGCCTGTACAAGACCCATGGTGGAAAACGGATGGTTCGATCCGAAAAAGCAGATCGGCCTAAGCGGCCGGACGGTAAATGCAAAATTGATCATTACCCTGGGCGTATCCGGTTCCGTACAGTTTGCGGCGGGCATGCGGAATTCCGAATGCATTGTTTCCGTCAACAGTGACCCGGAAGCGCCGATTTTTGATATCGCCCATTACGGTATCTGCGGGGATCTGTATGAAATCGTTCCGGAGCTGATCCGGCATATCAAGGAGGGCGCGGCAGATGTCGTATAACAAAGTAAGCGGGGAAGACCTGGCGGCATTGGAAAAACTGGTCGATAAGGAAAGATTTTTCAGCGGGAAAGGGATAGGCGAGGATTACGCCCATGATGAACTGGGCGGTGTGGAAAACATGCCGGAGGTACTGATCAAAGTAAAAAGCACCGAAGAAGTATCTCACATCATGAAGTATGCTTATGACCATACCATTCCGGTCGTGGTAAGAGGATCCGGAACAGGTCTGGTCGGAGGAGCGGTTGCGCTCTGCGGCGGGATCATGATTGAAACAACACTGATGAATCAGATCCTGGAACTGGATGAGGACAACCTTACGGTGACCCTTCAGCCGGGATATCTTTTAATGGACCTTGCGGAGTATGTTCAGAAACAGGGCTTTCTGTATCCGCCGGATCCCGGAGAGAAATCCGCAACGATAGGCGGAAATGTCAGCACGAATGCCGGCGGGATGCGTGCCGTAAAATACGGTGTGACAAGAGATTATGTCCGCGGAATGACTGTCGTGCTGCCGGACGGAACCGTGATGAAACTCGGCGGAAAAGTGGTGAAGAACAGTTCCGGATACAGCTTAAAGGATCTGATGATCGGTTCCGAAGGGACGCTCGGGATCATAACGGAACTGATCATGAAGCTGGTACCGCTTCCGGCCTGCAGCATCAGCCTCCTTGTCCCGTTCAGGACCATGGAGGAAGCGATTGCCGTGGTACCGAAGATCATCCGGTCCCCTGTTACGCCGACGGCTGTCGAATACATGACCAGAGATACCATCCTGTATTCGGAGGAATATCTTGGAAAGAAATTCCCCGATACAAAGAACAATGCCTATATCCTGCTGACATTCGACGGAATGAGCAGGCAGCATGTCGAAGACGAATACAAACAGGTCGCGGAGGACTGTCTGTCAAACGGAGCACTGGATGTTTATCTGGTGGATACGGATGAACGGAAGGATTCCGTGTGGAAATCCAGAGGTGCATTTCTGGAAGCGATCAAGGCATCCTGTAAGGAAATGGATGAATGCGATGTGGTCGTGCCGCGGAACAGAGTGGACGACTTTATCAATTACACGCATGAAGCCGCGAAGAAATACGGCATGAGGATCCCGAGCTTCGGACATGCCGGAGACGGGAACCTGCATATTTATCTCTGCAGGGATGAAGACAGCCATGAAGAATGGCTGAAAAAGACAAAGGACATATTTGAAGATCTGTACGGGAAAGCAAAGGAAATGGGCGGTCTGGTTTCCGGGGAACACGGGATCGGCTATGCAAAGAAAGAATATCTGCACGAGATGTACGGAGATGCGGAGATCGAACTGATGAAACGGATCAAGGAAGCTTTCGATCCGAAAATGATCTTAAATCCCGGAAAAATCTGCTGTTAAAATGAAAAGCGCTTGTCGGAGGCAAAGATGAAGATAACACTTCCTTACGGAAAAACATCACAGACACTTACAATAGACAATGCAGAGGATGTGGAGATCCTGGAGAGATCATCCCCGGATCCGAAGCTGCCGAAGGAGCAGCCGGATGAGGATGAGATTGTGCGGAAAGCAATGGCTGACCCGATCGATTCTCCGCGTCTTTCCGAACTTGCCGCGGGAAAAAAGACGGCAGTCATTATCTGCAGTGATCATACGCGCCCCGTGCCGAGTAAGAAAATCATTCCGCATATGCTGAAGGAACTCCGGGAAGGAAATCCCGATATCCGGATCACGCTCCTCATTGCGACCGGATTTCACCGGCTTACCACGAAAGAGGAACTTGTAAATAAGTTCGGGGAAGAGATCACCGAAACGGAAAAAATAATTGTGCATGACAGCCGGGATGACAATATGCTGGTTAAAATCGGGATACTTCCTTCCGGTGCGGAGCTGATCATCAACAGGGCTGCAGCAGAGGCGGACCTCCTGGTATCGGAAGGCTTTATAGAGCCGCATTTCTTTGCCGGTTTTTCCGGCGGCAGAAAAAGCATCCTGCCGGGGATCTGCTCCCAAAAGACCGTTCTCGGGAACCACTGTTCTTCCTTTATTGCGGATGAACATTGCCGCACAGGGATCCTGGAGGGGAATCCCATTCACAGGGATATGGAGGCTGCCGCAAAAATGGCCCGCCTTGAATTTATTGTGAACGTGATCATTGATTCCGAAAAAAAGGTGATCGCGGCGGTGGCCGGGGATCCGGTTACGGCACACCGGGAAGGATGTAAAGAACTGGAAAAAATCTGCACGCTTCGGAAAAAAAGAGCGGCGGATATTGTGGTGACTACAAACGGAGGCGCCCCGCTGGACCAGAATATCTACCAGAGCGTGAAAGGCCTTACGGCAGCGGAAGCGGCGGCAAAGGACGGAGCAATCCTGATCGCGTGTTCTGCCTGCTCGGACGGGACCGGCGGGGAAGGTTTTTACCGCGCCATAAAAGAATGCAGAGATCCGGCGGACCTCCTGCGGGAAATTGAAAAAATCCCGGCGGCCGGGACCAGGCCGGATCAGTGGGAATATCAGATCATGGCAAGGATTTTGAACCGCCACCGTGTGATCCTTGTCTGTGACCCGAAGACGCAGCAGGCGGCCGGGGAAATGAAACTCGAAACTGCGGACACGGTCCAGGAAGCATTTGAAAAAGCCCTGAAAGAAAAACCGGGCGGAAAGATCACGGTCATTCCGGACGGCGTTTCCGTGATCATCAAATAACGGGAAGAGAGCGTTAATCTTTCAGGTTGTATTTCTCTGAAATTTTTTTGGAAAGAATATACAGGACTACCAGAACGGCCGCAGCCAGGATCAGAAACAGAGGATTCTTTACGGCATTCACAAGACTGTGACCGAAAAAAGCCAGAGCGGCGATCATGATTATTTTTGCCGTGTAAATGGTAAGCAGGTATTTTTTGGGATCATATTCGGAAATCCCGAATGCAATATTCAGAAAAGAAGAAGGAGTAAAGGGAAAAAGCACGATCAGAAACAGGGTGGACGGACGGATCCCGCTGACCCATTGCTGTGCCGTACGAAATTTTTCGTGCGTCAGGAAAAGATGCGTGAAAAAACGTTTTATAACATAGCGGAAGAAACAGAAAACAATGGTGCATCCGATGCAGGTACCTATCCAGGAGTAGAGGAAACCCAGAAACGTACCGTAGGCGGCAATATTCAGCGTGATGATCGCAAAGAGCGGGAGCGGCGGAATAATGGATTCCAGGGCAGCAAGAATAATCGGAAACGCAGGCCCCAGCGAATGAAAGGAATCAAGGGCCTTTTCCCAGAATTCAAGGGATGTAATTGTATTCAGCCATTCCGGCATATTGAACGCGAGCATGGGTATCCTTACTGCATATATTTATGGACAGTGGCTTTTACAGCACCCGGTCCCGCGATCATTTCACGGAACATGTCCTCAATCTTTTTGCCGATGCCGGCACTGTAAAGATCGGTAAAGAAAACCTTTTCATTGGATAGGATAGGCTTCAGCTGGTCTTTCAGACTGGAGGGATCTCCGATCACGATATCCTGAAAGGCTTCCTGAATTTCCGGCGCCATCGGGTCCGGCGCAAGCTCATATTTTTTGCCTGCATCGTCCACCCCGAGCATATAACGGAGCCATCCCGCAATGCCGAGGGGAATGGCCGTCAGTCTTTCAGCGGTTCCGTATCTGGCCGCATAGGCCCTGACGGTCACGCCGAAACGGACGCCGACTCCCTGGGAAGTATCGGTTGCAAGTCTTAAATCGGTATCGCCGAGATATTTATTGGTGAAACGGTCTTCAAAAAGTTCATCCGCAAATGCCTTCGGGGAAATGATTTTCGGATCCGCAATGACCGGCATACCCTCGTCATACGCGATCATGCGCGCCATCTTCATCATATCGGGATCCGTATTCAGCATATCCGCATAAAGATCCCATCCGAGAACCACGCCGATCGGTCCGGTACCGGAGTGGACCGGGTTCAGGCATGCGGTCACCTTCATGCGCTCGGAAAGATTCACGGTATTGCGGTCCGCCATGTACACGCCGTTTCCTTTTTCCAGTGCGGGACGGCCGTTCGGGAAGCTGTCTTCGATGACCAGATACTGCGGTCCTTCCGCATTGACAAACGGGGCGATGTAGGTACGCTTGGAAGTGATGACCGGCTGCATGGCCTCTACGCCCATTGCCTCGAGATCATCGGCAATGCTTTCGCTCGGACGCGGTGTAATTTTATCGATCATTGTCCAGGGGAAGGAAACCTGTTTTTCATCACCGACATAGGCAAGGAACCCGTCATCGACGAAGTCCTTCTTCTTCCATTCATTGGCCATGGCAAGGACGGATTCTCTTAAAAGGGAACCGTTCTGGGAACAGTTGTCCATGGAAACAAGAGCAACCGGCATCCCGCCGCTCTGATACCGCACGTACAGCATGGCGGTAAGAATGGCCATGGCACTCACCGCTTTTTCAGGGCCGTTATCAATATCAGCCTGAATGAACGGGAAATAGGAGCCGTCGGATTTTGAAAGGGCATACCCTTTTTCGGTGATGGTGAAGGAAACAAGCTGCAGATCGCTGCTCTTAAAAATTTCCTTCAGACGCGCCCATTTTTCCGGATCGGAAGACTCTGCCTTTACAGCCTCCGCCATGGAACCGAGTACCCTGTAATCTCTGGTCCCGTCGGCCCGGAGTATGACACTGAGCCCGAGATTATCATACGGTGTATAGATCTTATCGACCACATCGTAATCAAAAGTTTCCACGCAGGTAATGCCTCTGTCCAGTGCGCCCTGTTCGATCAGGCCGTCGGCTATGCCGCCGATAAAAACACGAAAAATATTTCCGATTCCGAAATGTACCCAGCGCGGGGAAATTTTTGCCTTCCGGGAAACTTCCTCCGTGTTATATCCCGGAAGATGGATCCCTGCCTTTTCCCATGCAGATTTTTCTCTGATTCCGTCCATTGTCAGTTTCATATTTTTTCTCCTTCCGGACAAGCGAGAGGAAGCTTTTTCCGATTTGTCATCATTTTACCATTCCGGGAGAAAAAATACCACACAAGTTAAACATACTGCAGCCGCATCAGAGGAAGAAAAAAGAGACATTCCGGTAAACGTATGAAGGGAAATCGGGCGAAATCAGGTAAAAATCGGATGAAATCCCCGCGGCTTGTTGCCAAAAGCATAAATATTAGGTATTCTGATTATATCAGTGTCAAAAGTCCGTTTCCCACGCAGGCTTGCCTGCGGGTGGGAAAAAGGACTTGGGACACGCCCAAACATGAGGAAGAAGTGGGGCAGGGGCCCCATGAATTCCGAATGGTTGGCAGGATTGCGGGAGCACGAAGTGCGAAGCAATCCGTGATATGATAACAGGAGTGCGAAGCAATCCGTGATATTACATATGTCGGCTATATCAAAAGTCCGTTTCCCACGCAGGCTTGCCTGCGGGTGGGAAAAAGGACTTGGGACACGCCCAAACATGAGTTGCAAGACATCCAGTGGATGTCTGCTCTGCAACGACCGCAGCGAAGCGCAGACAGAAGTGGGGCAGGGGCCCCATGAATTCCGAATGGTTGGCAGGATTGCGGGAGCAATCCGAGATATTACTTTTGGCGACCACATCTTCTGATTAATAGACAAGGGAAAAGGGAAAAAGAAAAAACCATCGGATATCGGGAAGTAAAAAGAACGGACAGGGACCCATGAGCAGAGAGGACAGAAAAGATATTTTGCCAACGGAATATGGTTCATCCGGTCTGAAAATTTCGGATTTTTGCGATATGGACCTTTTTGAGAAAATGATGAGTGACTGGGCCAAGTGCACCGGCCTGGCAACGGCTGCCATAGACAATGACGGCAACTATATCAGCGGCAACTATAACTTTACCGAATTCTGCCGGGATTTTAACAGAAAGAGTCCGGAAGGCTCCCGCAGATGCTGCGAGAGCGACAAGAAGGACACCGGGTTTTATCTCTGTCATGCGGGACTGATCGATTTTGCGGAGCACATTACCCTGGATGACGGGACCGTTCTCGGCAGCATTGTCGGAGGACAGGTACTGCCGGAGAACCCGGACGAAGAATGCTTCCGCAGAACCGCGCGGGAAATCGGTGTGGATGAAGACAAATATATAGAAGCGCTGCATAAGGTCAATATCCGTTCCAGGGAACAGGTGGAAGCATCGGCAGCTCTGCTTTTCAATGTGATCAACCTGTTTGTCCGAAAAAGCTATGCTGCCAATAAGGATGCATTGATCCTTTCGGAGAGGCATGACATCATATTATCGCTCGGTAAGATCTATTTCTGTGACTACTTTGTTGATCTGACGGAAGACAGATATATGGAACTGAATGCCCCTCCCGGGCTGCATGCACTTTTCGGAAACAGCGGTACGGCAATCCGGTTTCTCCCGGAATTTATCCGGAATTTTGTCCGTCCGGAGTATGTTGCGGATTTTACTGAGTTTGCCAATCTTTCCACGGTCGGTAAAAGAATGGGAAAACGGGATGATATCTCACTTGAATTTGTCTCGCGGGATTCCGGCTGGTGCAGAGCCTATTTTATTGCCGTGAATCGTAATAGGTCCGATGCGGTCAAAAATGTGATCTTTGCCCTGCAGCATATCCAGGAAGAAAAGAAAAAAAATATTTCCGTGGAACAGGCATTGAAAGATGCCGCGGACCGGGCCAACCGGGCCAACCAGGCCAAATCTGAATTTCTCTCCCGTATGAGTCATGACATCCGTACGCCCATGAACGGGATCATCGGCATGACAAGGATTGCGCAGGAACAGGACAATCCGGAAAAAACGGCAGACTGTCTGAAGAAAATAGATGTTTCCTCCACGTATCTTTTGGGCCTGATCAATGACATCCTGGACATGTCCCGCATTGAAAGCGGGGAGATCAAACTTCATCCGGAACCGTATCCCGCAGAGAAATTCGGACAGTATCTGGAATCCGTGGTGCGTCCGCTGGCAGAAGCAAGGAAGCAGAAGTTTTTAATCCGTGCAGATATCAGCCCGGACCGTGTCCCTGTGATCGATAAGCTGCATGCCAATCAGGTGGTTTTTAATCTCCTGTCCAATGCCATCAAATACACGCAGGAAGGCGGGACGGTGAAATTTCGCGTAACGGAAACTGTGAAAGAAGACAGAATGCTGATGAATTTTTCCGTGACCGATAATGGAAGAGGGATGAGCAGGGAATTCCAGAAGATACTGTTTGAACCCTTTTCGCAGGAAGACCGCGTGCGCAGCATGGCAGGGAAAAGCGGCGGCACTGGGCTGGGACTTGCCATTGTAAAAAAGATTGTCACACTGATGGGCGGGACTATTACGGTGAAGAGCAAACTGAATGTCGGAAGCATTTTTTCCGTGGACCTTCCGCTGAATTTCATCAGTGCGGAGGATTATCATGAGGCGGCCCGGAAAAAACTTCATATAGGAAATACGGAAATGTTTGCCGGGAAAGATGTGCTGCTCTGCGAAGATAACCGCATCAACCAGGAGATTGCACAGACCATGCTGGAAAAATACGGAATGATCGTTGAACTTGCGGAAAACGGCCGCGCCGGAAAACGGGCTTTTGAATCTTCTCCCATCGGACATTTCCAGGCCATCCTGATGGATATCCGGATGCCGCTCATGGACGGATATGAAGCTACACGGGCCATCCGGGAACTTCCCCGGGAAGATGCGGGAACCGTTCCCATTATCGCCATGACGGCAGATGCGTTTGAAGAGGACATCAGCAATTGCCTGAAAGCCGGCATGAATGACCATATTGCAAAGCCGCTCGATCCGGCCAGGGTTACGGAGATCCTGCTTTCACTGATCAAATGAGGAAAAACTGAAAACACGATATTGTCCGAGGGAAGCAATATGCCATTGGAAACGGTAGAATATCTTGAAATCAATCTGATCGGGATAGCAATATTGACAGTGATGTATATTTATTCGCAGAAAAGATTTGCGGTTGAACAGAAGCAGAAATCTTTTCTGCGCATGCTGATTTTAAATATTGTCATCCTTGCGGCAGACTGCGGAGTCCGTCTTTTCAGAGAGTATCATTCAGAGGAACTGGTGTGGATTCGCCACGGGTTCTGCATGGTATATTTTTTCCTGCAGGGCTGGTTCTGTTATGAATGGACAGAATATGTCTGTATATGCCTTTTCCCCAGATGCAGGATAGCCTGGAGGGAACGGCTTATTTTGCTGCTTCCCATGATCATTAACAGTGTTTTTGTCTTCAGCAGTCCCAAAACGGGGTGGGTCTACCGTCTGTCCGAAAACGGGATATATTCCCGCGGCCCGTTTGTTCTGGTCCCCTATCTGACAGCTGTTCTTTACTGGATTTTTTCAATAAAAACCACATGGGATGAATATCAGCATCCCAGCAGACAGCGAAGGGAATCGGAATATATCACACTGCTGATCTTCCCTGTTTTTACGGTAATCGGCAATGTATTTCAGTATATGTTTTTCGGATTGCCCATTACCTGGCTCTGTTCAACGGTTTCCCTGTTCATATTGCTGAGCGATATGCAGAAGGATATGCTTACGAGGGACAGCATGACGGGACTGTATAACCGGGGGCAGGCAAATGCACAGCTCTTATGGGAAACGGATCACCTTTCTTCTTCCAAGGATTTCCTGCTGATAGCCATGTTCGATCTGGATAATTTTAAGCTGATCAATGACCGCTTTGGACATCTGGAAGGTGACAGGGCGTTGATATTTGCGGCGAGAACGCTGAAGAAAAGCTGCAGAAAGAGCGATTATGTCTGCCGGTTCGGGGGAGATGAGTTTCTTTTGATCGGACATGTGAAAGCACCGGAAAATGCGTTCAGGATCCTGCGTAAAGTGGAAAGCACCCTGCAGGATGCGAACGCGGCAAGGCAGTTCCCGTATACGATCACAATGAGCTTCGGGTACGAGGTTTTTGGTCCGGAGGATCATATCAACATGGATACTGCTCTGAATGAAGTGGATCAAAAAATGTACAGAGCAAAACGCCGGAAAAAGGAGAAAGGGACGGTAAATCCGTAAATGAACGGCAGCAGTCAGGAAAAAAACAGCGAATTGAAAATCTTTATTTCTTATTTTAAACCGCACAAAAAATTATTCTTTCTGGATATGTTCTGCGCTCTCATGATTTCCTTAATTGACCTCGGCTTTCCCTTTGTTTCGAGATGGTGCATGTACACACTTCTTCCCGAGGGCGCCTGGAAAACTTTCTGGGCCGTCATGCTCATTGTGGTTGGGGCCTATATTTTGAGATCGTTTTTCACCTATATTATCTGTTACTGGGGACATACATTCGGAATTCTTGTGGAAGCGGATATCCGGCGGGACCTGTTCCGTCATATGCAGAAACTCAGCTTCAGCTATTTCGATAATAACCGGACGGGCCAGCTCATGAGCCGCCTTACCGCAGACCTGTTTGATATCACGGAACTTGCGCATCACGGGCCGGAGGACCTATTTATTTCTGCGGTCACCATCATCGGCTCCCTTATTATCATGTTTTCCATCCAGTGGCGTCTGGCTCTTGTCATAGCAGTCATGATCCCGATTTTTCTGGTCGTTGTATGGAGGTGCCGCCGGTCGATGAATGAGGCGGCAGGCAAAGTGAAACAGACTACAGCCGCGATCAATGCGGACATTGAATCCGGGTTGTCCGGGATCAGGACTGCAAAGGCCTTTGCCAATGAATCCGCCGAGCTGGAAAAATTTGATTTTTCAAACGATTCCTTTAAAACCTCCAAACGCAGATTCCATAAGGCCATGGGACGGTTCAATGCGGTCATGGAATTTTTCATGTGCATCCTCTCCGTGGTCGTCATTGCCGCAGGCGGTGCACTTGTGATGAACGGGGAACTGAATACGATAGACCTTATCACCTTCAGCCTGTATGTCACTGCTTTTGTAAACCCCATCCGGAAGCTTTCCAATTTTGCGGAACTCTTTTCAAACGGGACGGCAGGACTGCACCGCTTTGCCGAGCTGATGCAGACAAAACCGGGACTGACCGATGATCCGCATGCGGTTGAACTGAAGCATGTAAAAGGCGCCATCGACATCGAACATGTAAGCTTTTCCTATCAGGGCAATCCGGATGTCCTGCATGATATTACCCTGCACATGGAACCGGGAGAAGTTCTTGCGCTGGTCGGACCTTCCGGCGGCGGGAAAACTACTTTAAGCCAGCTCATTCCGAGATTTTATGATGTTACGGACGGTGCAATTTTACTGGACAAAACGGACATCCGTAAAATCACCCAGGAATCCCTGCATCAGAATATAGGAGTTGTTTCTCAGGATGTCTTCCTGTTTGCGGACAGCATTGCGGAAAACATACGCTACGGAAAACCGGACGCATCCATGGACGAAGTTGTTCTTGCTTCCAAAATGGCGGAAATCTATGATGATATTTCTTCCATGCCGGAAGGATTTGATACCAATGCCGGAGAACGCGGCGTGCTTCTTTCCGGCGGACAAAAGCAGAGGATATCCATTGCGCGCATCTTCCTGAAAAATCCGCCTATCCTTATTCTGGATGAGGCCACCTCCGCACTTGACAGTGTAACGGAAGCAAAAATCCAGAAGACCTTTGAAAAGCTTTCCGTAGGAAGGACCACGGTCGTCATTGCCCATCGTCTTTCAACGGTCAGAAACGCCCACCGCATTGCCGTAATTGAAAACGGTCGGATTGCGGAGCTGGGGACTCACGGGGAACTGATGGAAAAAAACGGCGCTTATGCAGAGCTGGTCCGTTCCCAGGAACTGCGGCCTTAGGACTTTCCTTCTCTTATCAGTTCATTAACCAGAGTGGATCCCAGAATGAGGACAGAACCGATAATCTGGACGGTGCTGATCGGCTGGGAAAGGATCAGGGCGGAAAGCAGAATGGCGGTTACGGGATCTATATAGCTTAAGACTGCGGCTTCCTGCGCCTTCATGCTTGTCATACTTCCAAAAAAGAGATAGTAGGCAAAACCGGTATGTACAATGCCGAGGATCAGCGCGATGACAAGGTCCTGACCGCTGAGGAAAAAGGAATGCATCCCCTGCGTAATGAGAGCATAGGGGAACATAATGAGTCCCGCTACAAAAAGCTGGGAAACTGTGATCTCCATCGCAGTAAGACCGGCTGTTTTTTTGTTCATCAGGACAATGCTGCAGTAAAAAGATGCTGCGCACAATCCGAAAAGAATCCCGCGGATATCCTGACCGTTTCCTGCGGCGGCACCGGAAATCAGAACAGCGCCGAAAACGGCAGCTGCAGCGCAGAGGACACCTTTTCCTGTAAGCTTTTCTTTCAGCACAAAAGGAGACAGGAGAACGATGAAGACGGGTGCCATGTAATAGCAGAGAGTAGCAACGGCGACCGTGGTATAGCGGTAGGCCTCGAACAGAAAAATCCAGTTAAAACCGATGGCGGCTCCGGATGCGATCAGGAGAAGAGCGTTTTTCCGGATGATTTCCCAACGGATTTTTTGTTTTCGGATCAGTATGATAAAGAGAAGAAATAATGTTCCGGCAGCCGCCCGATAAAAAGCAAGAACGGCCGTCGGGACGGACGTTCTTTCAACAAAAATTCCCAAAGTACCAAAGATCAGCATTGCGGCAATGAGCTGCAGTTTCTTTCCCATAATGGATGGGATTTTAGCATAAAATCGAAAGAAAGGGAATAAAAATAAACGGGTGGCTTTTATCCGGGAAATTGGTATAATGGGAAACAGTCTGAAAAAATCGGGGTAATCTCTTGAACGGTAATGCAAAAAAATATCAGATCAATATGGTCGAAGGGCCTGTTTTCGGTAAAATTCTGGCTTTTTCCCTACCGCTTATCTGCACGGATGTCCTGCAGCTTTTTTTTAATGCCGCAGATATTATTGTGGTAGGGCGTTTTTCCGGAGCCAACGGAGCCAATGCGCTCGCCGCCGTAGGGTCTACCAGCGTGGTGATCAATCTGCTGACAAACCTTCTTATCGGTTTGTCCATAGGCGCAAATGTTCTTTTCGCACAGTATTTGGGTGCAAAGGATAACAAAAGCGCCGAGGAGACGCTTCATACCTCTCTTTCCCTGGGCCTGTTAGGCGGCATCATTCTTACCGTACTCGGAATCCTGTTTATACGTCCTGTTCTGGAGGGGATGGGGTCTCCGGCAGAAATCATTGATCTTTCCGAGATATATCTGAAGATCTATTTCCTGGGAATGCCGGCCATGATGCTTTATAATTTCGGAAGTGCCATTCTGAGAGCCAAGGGAGATACGAAAAGACCTCTGTTTATCTTATCGGCAGCCGGGGTCATCAATATTTTTCTGAACCTTTTCTTTGTGATCGTCATGAAGATGAGTGTGGCGGGGGTTGCGATTGCCACCGTGATTTCCCAGACGGTATCCGCATTGCTTCTGGTCTGTTGTCTTGTAAAGGAAGAAGAACCGTGCCGTCTGATTTTTGACAGAACGGAGTTCAGTACGGATAAATTAAAAAAAATATTGAAGATCGGAGTTCCCGCAGGACTGCAGGGTGTGGTCTTTTCTCTTTCAAATGTCTTTATCCAGTCATCCGTCAATTCCTTCGGTGCCGTTGCCATGGCCGGAAGCGCCGCGGCGCAGAACCTGGAAAATTTTGTGGATGCCGCAGTGAACTCCTTTTATCAGGCCAACGTTTCCTTTACGGGCCAGTGCTACGGAGCCCGTCAATATCACAGGATCCCGAAAATCCTGATCTCCTGTCTGATCTGCACTTCCATAGTAGGACTTGTTATTGGCAATGCATTTTTTCTTAACGGCAGAGCACTGATCGGAATTTATAACGGGAATCCGGAAGTATATTCCTACGGAATCATCCGAATGCAGTACCTCTGCATTTTCTATTTTCTCTGCGGCTGTATGAATGTGCTTTCGGGATCTGTCCGCGGCATGGGATATTCTGTCCTGCCCATGGTCGTCACACTGGTCGGCGCCTGTCTTTTCCGGGTGCTGTGGATATTGCTGTTCTTTCCGCAGAATCATACGCTGGATGCACTGTTTGCCTTATACCCGGTTACCTGGATCATGACCGCGGTGGCGCATCTGGTTTGTTTTTTGATAATTTACCGGAAATTGAAAAAAGCAGGGCAAAGAAAAGATGCTGTGCTATAATGTAAACATACGGCGGTGGAACCGCCGTATGTTTAACGAGCAACGAGCGGAGCGAGTCGCGAGTCTCAACGAGCAACGAGCGGAGCGAGTCGCGAGTCTCAACGAGCAACGAGCGAAGCGAGTCGCGAGTCTAAACGAGCAGCGAGCGG
>Ga0268360_1001287_pt1 | contig 27912 bp, 18 predicted proteins | sample BioMet11_FD_192465 | JGI IMG/M metagenome (GOLD analysis project Ga0268360, IMG submission 192465) | Sewage microbial communities from Oakland, California, United States - Biofuel 11 (Illumina Assembly) | ecosystem: Engineered > Wastewater > Sewage > Unclassified | place: USA: California... | reverse complement strand
GCCGGTTCGGGTTGGGCACCGTTTTCTTGAGCGTGGTGCCATAATCCATGAGCGCCCAGTACCATTCCCGTGAATTTTTCCTGTCAAGCGCACGCGCCACGAGCGGGAGGATTGCGCGGTCGTCAACGCTGATTTCACCCGGGAAAAACGAGTGGATAAAGACCCGGCGGATGTTGGTCTCGATAAAAACAACCGGGGCGTTGAACGCAAATGCACAGATTGATGATGCGGTGGCCGGGCCGATACCGGGGAATGTTGCGAGCACGGTCGGATCGCGGGGGAGCCTGCCGCCATATTCACTGACAACTTCTTCCGCGCATTTTTTCAGCGCAATGGCCCGCCGGTTGTATCCCATCCCCTGCCATGCAGCAACAACTTTGCTCTGCGGAGCCCGGGCGAGTGCGGCAAAGTCCGGAAATGCGGCAATGAACTCCGGATACTTTTCAGTAACGCGCCCGACCTGCGTCTGCTGGAGCATGATCTCGGAGACAAGGATCCGGTAGGGATCGTCCGTGTGGCGCCAGGGCATATCGTGACGGCCGTGTTTCTCGTAGAACGCGAGCACCTGTTTCTTAAACGCGGCGATTGCTGCATCTGACGGGGGTTTGGATTGTTCCGGCTCTGCCGGGACAAGGGGCTGCTGGACGGATTTTTTCATGGGAGATCGGGACTATGCATACCGGTTTTTTCCGGATGCGTGATAAGAATGAGGTTTGCTGCAGGAGTTTGGGGTAGTACACGGCCGGGCCGCCCGCAAGGGTATCGCGTGAACGGCTCCAGATCCGGCAGTTCTGGTTGCCGGTTTGATCGCAGGGAAAGGGGTCGCCCCGACCATTTTTGAAAATGATCGACCCGACCAGCTTTTTTGTTGCGTGCATGGCAGGGGGGTAGGGGCGATCGTAAATCCGCGTGGATCAATGGTCGCCCCGGCCAATATCTGAGATCGGTCACCCCGACCTCTGATCGAGTGTGGTCAGGGTGACCACCCCCTCTCGTCTGAAGCTCCAGGGGAAACGCAGGTCGCGGTACTGGAAAGAGAGAGGTCACCCTGACCGATCAATGAGATCGATCGACCCGACCAATTTTTTGATTGTGTGCAAGGCAGGGGGTAGGGGGTGCCCGGTTTTTTTAAAGGTCAGGGTGGGCGATCTAATGAAAGGGGCGGGCCGGTGTACGCGCGTGATGGCATGAAAGACTCCCTGAGCCGATCGTTCCTGTTGATGGTTTGATCTCCGGACCGGAAAAAGATCCTGTACTACCGGGAATGAAAACGGCAGGGTTCCCGGGCACCTCCCGGAACCCCCCATACCGGCCGGTTTTGCCCCACATTTCACCCTCGGACCCGACTTCACGCCGGAGAATTACCGGATCCGGACCGGCGTCTTTAGCGCGTTTCTTTTGGCCGATCTTGTGGTCGCAAAGGTGACTGGATATGGCAATATTCCCCTCGGTTACAGGAGCATGGTGGCCCGATATCGGGCATCGAAACTGGGCGTATTTCGACAAACCGGGCCTGATTTGAGCGCGTTTTCCACGCGAAATCAAACGGGGCGGTTTGCAGGCTTTTTATGGAGGGGGCGGAATCGGGAAAAAGTGAATCCGGGGCCGTATCGGGCTTGTCTGGGATACGGTTTTTTCTAACAGCTGCAGGATCAGGATGTATCCAGCGATAAGATCATGCAGGGTTTTCCCAGAGGGATTCTCCGACGGAAGGCCCTGGTGAAGGAGTGCCCGATCGGGCCCAAACACGCACTAATTCCTGCAAAACACGCACGAATTTACGGCCCGGAAGGCTTTTTACGTCGGAGAAAAACGCAGTTAATAGCAGCATTTGGAGGGCCGATCATCTCCCGGACGGGCTCCTGCACGCGGAAAATGAAAAGAAGGCCTGTTTTCGCGACCGGGTTTTAGGGCCCCCTCATACGGGTCATCTGACCCGGGACAGGTCAGATACCTGTGACGGGTCGGCGACCTGTGACAGGTATTTTGCGAGAAAAATGAGGAGGAAAATGCACTAATATATAGGGGGGATTTGGGGGGGGGGCGACCGGGTAAAGGAGTGTTGAAACGGGGTCGGGGAAAAACCGTCACGAGACAGGAATATTTCAAGGGCGGGTTGCCGCAGAAAGTGCAACCGCCGGAGTATCAGTAAATATCCTTTTTTTCGAGATACCCCAAGACTTGAAATGAAAAAAATTATTCTTTCTGCATCTTTAGCAATCCCAAATTGCTCTCACATCTGGCAATGATCGCCCGGAGACTCTGCCCCTCCATTTCCTTGTAGATATTCTGAGGTAGCAGGATGTATTTCCAGATCTTGGGTTGCTGTATTGGAGGGATTGTTTTAATCTTATAGAACTCAAGACAACGATTTTCTGCTGCGATCGCTTTCTTTTTCACTTCTGTATCATTCATGGCGTCTTTTTCGGATTTTGTTTCAACAATCAACATGTATTCTTTTGTTCTTACAAGAAAATCGGGGTAATAGGGGACAAGATGACCGAGATTATTGATGTAGGGAATGGAAAATCCGTGGACATATTGATTTAATTTAACATAGGATTCTACAAACGAATCATTTTCCAACTGATCCACTGTGAATTGTTTTTCAAATCCACCTTTGGGAGGGAAATCAATGTTTGGATAGATGCATTTGCGTGTTGTTATTGATCGTTCCATCCTGACTTTCAAATTGGGATAATTGGATAATTGAGTCCAGTCTGCTTTAATTACGTCCTGAGATTTTACGGTCTGGAAAAATTTTGTCAGCTGGGTTCTGACATTAACTTTGATGAAATCAAAAAGCTGCTGATTCCGCAATCTTCTTACAAGTGTTTCATCATTAAAATCCATAATCCGATTGAAAAGACGTTCTGATATATAAGTGTCAAGAATTCCTACAATATCGGTTGAGTACCTGGAGATCCATTGGTTCCCCTTTCTTGTTCCAATAATTTCTTTTGTAAGATTTCGCAGGAATGTCTGATATGAAAAGTTTGTCTCTGTGAGTTTCCAATCTTGTTTAAATTTTGTATCCGGGTGATAATCTGTAATTATAATCTCAGTGGGTTCGATCTGATCGAGTGGGATTGCATATGCCGGCAATGCAGCCATATCGAAATATTTGAAATCAATTCTCTCTTCTGTCCGGTATGATATGTTCACCGGCCAGGCTATGTCATGTTGAGGAATCCGTGATGGATCAATTGAGACGAGAACACTTTTTGCATCAAGACTGAGTTCGATGGAACTTCCGCTTGCAATTAATGCTCCTGCTTCCGTCAGCTGGGAATATATCTCGTTATATTTCGGATGCTCAACGACAAAGAGGAGATCGTAGGAGTTTATGAGCTCCTGGCGATTCTGCAACCGGTGAAGATTCTCCACTTTGTCGTGATAGTATTCCATTTCAGGGAACATCTGGCGGATACCTCTGCCGATGATCTGTTCAGTTAACAGATCGGAGTCCGAGCGGCGAAGCACAACAAGGACGCAGACATTTCTTACATCGAAACCTTCACGGAGCATCAGAACGGAAACAATGACCCGCGTCGGATTATCCAGATCATCGCTAGTGAAGACCTGAGTCCGCAGTTTCTCGTAACTTTCTTCTGAAAGGTTGCTTTTTCGATCTTCATGGATCGTGACTACCTGTTCCCCCCGGGAGTCGTCGCCATAGGATCTCCCGTCGCAGTCTGTTTTTTGCTTGATATATTCTGCTATAAGATTCGCTTCTTCATTCTGATCCCCGATAACAAACATTACCGGTTTTTTCCTGATATTTAGCCGGACAAATTCCTTTTTGAGATTGTCGAGTTTGGCCAGTCCGACGTCCAGCATATGTTTCTGGGTTTCGGATAATTCGATCGGCTTTCCTGCTTCGTCCCGATGCCCGATTATATCCAACTCAGAAGGAGGAAGGTTTTCAATTTTTGCGGAAAGAAGACTGCTCTTCTCTATGAAAATCTGTTTGACAAGCATTTTCCGCATGGCTTCGACAAGACCGAAGTCATAGATGATATGCGGGAAATATTCCTTCTTCTTTCCTTTGATAACAAATGGCGTGGCGGTAAAATCATACTGTACAAAAACACTCCCGGGTTTTTTCCGGATCTCTTTTCCGAGAAGTTCAATGGATTCCTGCCAGCGTTTCTGTTCGGCATCGGTTGCATTATGGACATGATGGGCTTCATCGTTGATGATAACCAGATCGTCATTGAACGTCAGGAAGCTCATGAAACGCTCGACACGGAGGGAGACCGTATCGGACTTCATATCCAGACCGAGGTTTTGCGCGAGAGTTTCCTCCCGCTGTTTTGAGGTATCCATCAGCTGATGCCAGTTTGTGATCAGGAGGAATGGGCTCTCTGTCAGCGGAGCGCTCTCCTGAAGATCCTCTTTTGAAAAAATCTTGAGATTAAAATCATCCCGCCACGCATCCGGCATGAACAGGGGATTTCTGATATCGGCAGTAAGAGGCTGCCTTTTTCCCTCGGTTGTTTTTCTCCCGAGGAAAGAATCGAGAAGGCGCTCGTAGACAATGTTTCCCGGGGCACACAGCAGGAAGTGGGATGCAAACCGGGTGTCATTGTTCTTTACCCGGTTCCAGTACTGCCAGACAATGACTGCGGTAAGCACCCAGGTTTTACCGGTACCGGTTGCCATTTTTATTCCGAACCGGGGGTGTTCGATCTTTTCGATCCCTTTTTTCAGGTTTTCTTTTTCAAGGAGATCGGACGAGAAGGTTTCAAACAGTGTTTCAACAAGCGGGACTCCCAGTATCTCATAACAGTAGACAATGGTTTCCAGTGCATTTCTCTGGCACTCATAAATCTGGTTGGATTCATGTACCTGTTCGGAGAACCACCAGTTGAATAATTCCCGCGTGACGTCCGAAATTTCTTTTCCGTTGACCGCAGGGAAATTATTTTTCTCCCATTCTTTGATGACGGGTTCTATAGCACTGGCAAGCGGGTGTTTGCCAAAGAGTTCTGTCTTGGTCTTCTTTGCGGCCATAATTTACCTCAGGTCAATCTCTTTTGTTCCTGAAGCATCGTTACCAAAAACATCGACAACCCGGACTGCTATGGTGTACAGTTTTCCCCGTTCAAGTGTTGTCTCAGCGAGAACCGGGACCGGGTCATCGCCCCTCCGATCCCTGATTGCCTGCCACTGGCTCCGGAAGACATCCCCGTTATAATTCCAGTCTACCGTCCAATAATCAATGAGGTAGGCAAAATTTTTCGCAAGGCATTTTTCGATATCAGGACGTTTGCTCTCGTCCTTGACCGGTATATCCATGATGACATACTGATCGATCCTGATCTTCACCCCAACTGATTTTCCGTCACGGGAAATTATCTCCGGTTCTCCGATACGGATATAGGGTTTCTGGTAGAATGTAATTTTATTCGCGAGGTCGGGATCACCTACTTTTGTATTCCGGAGATATTTGTACACATCCGAAGGAATAATTTTGCAATCCACATCGCTCATGACTTTTCCGAGATTCTTTTTCATACGGGCAAAAGCATCATCAAATTCGTAATCGTAATCCCAAGCAAGAATAACAAGTTTTTTGTAACCTTTTCCATCTACAGTATTGGCCAATTTTGCCAAATCAATCGCTTTTTTCGCCGTCATTGCGCGATCCGGCTCACAGACAAAGACCAGTGTATTTTTATCCTCTTTTGAGATGCCGAAACCCTGCATATCTGAGCGTGATACAGCGCCGTACAGGTTGAGGATGATTGAATACATCTGACGTAGATTTACTTCTTTGGCATAGATGAGCTGGCGCTGATAATTGCCCAGATTCTCTATAATAAATGGTTTTGAGTTTTGATTTACTAACCTGCTTCGGGTAACCTGAATTGCTGTTTTAGAGACATCGGACAATATCCAATGTCTACCCAGATTTTCTGCAACACTCCCTGTTGTTCCAGATCCACAAAAAAAATCTGCGACAAGGCTGTCCTCATTCGATGAAGCTTTAAAGATACGTTCAAGGAGGGCTTCAGGTTTTTGTGTTGGATATTCTTCATTCTCCAAAGAACTCCCCATTACTGGTGGAATATCCACCCAAGTATCCTGGACAGCTACTCCTTTCATCGTATCTAAAAAGGCTTTATATTGCGGAGTTCCTGTGGAAGAATAAACTAAAAGGCCTTGTTTGTCCATTTCTTCCATTCGTTCACGAGAATACTTCCAGACCTTTTTCACTCCCTTCCATTCGTATGTCAGATTTGGTCTATTTTTATTTGGATTAATACAGGAAATTAAACGATAACGACGATCATTCTCGACAAATCTATAAAATTGTTCTAAATACTCTTTTCTATGGGGAATAAATTGTTGATTATAAATTGGATTCTTACCTTTAGTGTAGAATAATATTATGTCATGATTTCTCCCATAGCCCATTGTGATATTCCCATGTGGCAACGATCTAATCCAAGAGATTTCATTTTGAAAATTTTCCTTCCCAAAAATTTCATCCATTAATATTCGAATATAACTGTTCATCCGGTAATCACAATGAACATAGATACTTCCCCTATCAGATAGCATTCTTTGCATCAATTGAAGCCTAGGATATATCATATCAAGAAAACTATCGATGCCCCGTGACCATGTATCCGTGTAAGCAAGTCTTTCATTTAAAGGCAATTCTTTTTCGTACATGGAGTTTCCAATTTTCACAGCATTATCAAAATTAAAATTTTCCCCGGTATTGAACGGTGGATCGATGTAGATGAGATCAATCTGCCCCTCGTAACCCTGCGCAAGCAGTGCCTGCATTACCAGAAGATTATCTCCCCAGATCAGCCGGTTCGGCTGTTCAGAAATTTTTCTGCCGTTTGTTGTATATGCGGACAGCGTCCGGTCGCGTGCATCGGCGACATTTGGGTAGACCTCTTCAGCGGTCTGGAATTCAAGATCCTTTGGGTTAGGCTCTTTTCTCGGCTTGGAGGCCCAGATAAGCCGGGCGGTGTCTTTGGCCCGGGGTTTTTCTTCACCGTATTTTGCACGCTCTTCCTGGACGGAGGGGATATTTACCGGATCGGGTTGTTCGGTTGGGGACATTGATTCACCTGATAAAAATAATATCTGCCTGATGAGGAGATTGCTAGTATAACCGTTAAAAGATTATGATTCTGTTGAGTTAATGTTAGTACTCCATGCATCGGCAAACTTTCCCAATCACTTCCCGTCTCCAATCATTAGTGCAATCAAATCAATTCTTGGCTAAATCTCGCTTTGCTCCGGAAATTTTCCTACACTCCGCCTTATCTACCAAATTTTTTTATTTCGTTGCAGTTTTCGCTCCGTTTTTTTTTAATTTCGCGCCAAGAAAATTCTGGCCGAAAAAATTTCCCGGCAAAAAAAATCCAATCGATCGAAATTTTTAGTCGGGGCCAGTTGGCTTGCCCCATCCGGACCGGAAACATCACGTCCGCAAAAACATCTCATCGAGTTTTGCCCGGGAAAACCGGATCATCGTGGGCCGGCCGTGCGGACAGGTGAACGGACACTCCGCTGCCCGGAGCTGGGCGACAAGACGCTGGCACTGTTCGAGCGTGCAGACCGTGCCGGCCTTTATCGCGCTCCGGCAGGCAACGATCCGGGTGATCCGCTCGCGGTCGGTCACCGGCCGGGTGGGATCGCTCTCCACCAGATCGGTTACAAGGTCGTCGATCTGTTCTGTCCCCTCGATCTTTCCCATGATTGCGGGCACGGCCCGCACGAGAAACGACCCGGTCCCGAACTCCTCGATAACAACTCCCTCTTTGGAAAGAACCGGGATGAGGTCCTTAAGGATTGCAGAGTCCTTGGGCGAACGGTGGATCACCGCGGGGACGATGAGTTCCTGCGCATGGCGGGCCGCGGTACTCTTCTGCACCTGTTCGTAGAAAACCCGCTCGTGTGCTGCGTGCTGGTCGATGATGATGAGTTCGCCGTCCGGCGCTGCGGCAAGGATGTAGCACCCGCCGACCTGCCCGATCACTTCAAGGGGCGGCACGGCTGCGGTAACCGGGGGAACGCCGCTCGAAAGCTCGGTCTGCCGGAGCCGGTGGTCGGTTGCTTCTGTCCCGGTATGAGTCGGCTCGGTTAACGGCACGGTTACCGTTTCGGGGCCGGCAGCAAGCGTTCCCGTGCAGTACGCGGCAACCGGTTCGGCCACGGCAGGGGAAACATCACCCACTGGTGAAACGGCACTTTCAAGGACATGGTCGCGGGGCGCTTCGGCCTGGACATCGGGAATAAGGTCCTGGTTTTTGAGCGCACGGCGCACTGCTTCGCGTACGGCCTCTGCGATCTCCTTCTCTTTCGAGAGCCGCACCTCTTTTTTTGTCGGGTGGACGTTTACATCAACGAGCCGGGTGTCGATTGCAAGCGAGAGAAACGCAACCGGGTAACGGTCGCGGGGAAGAAGCGTACCGTATCCCTCCTTTGCCGCTGCCGTGATTGCGGGAGTCGAGACAAAGCGGTTATTGATCGAAATGAGAATCCGGTCGTGGCCCTTGCGGGAGAGGCCGGGCCGGGAAACGTACCCGCCGATCTTCACCAGTGGCATCTCACAGGCAACCGGCACGAGTTCGCGGGCGCAGTCACTCCCGAAGAGCCGGGCGATCGTATCGAGCGGGCTCTCCGCCCGGGCGGTTGTGAGCTGTTCGCGGTTGTTGTGCGAAAACCGGAAGGCAACCTGCGGGTAGGCAAGCACGATCCCTTCGAGGATTGCGTGGATCCGGGCGAGCTCTGTGTTGAGGTTCTTCTGGAATTTTTTTCGGGCCGGGGTGTTGAAGAAGAGTTCTTCGACAAGCACGCTCGTCCCCTCCGGCGCCCCGGTACTTCCATTTTCAATTATTTTCCCGCCGAGCACCACGAGCTTTGTCCCGGCAAGTGCCGCGCCCGAGCGCTCCCGGGTGACAAGCGTCACTTTTGCCACCGCGGCTATGCTTGCGAGCGCCTCGCCCCGGAACCCGAGGGTATGTATTGCCGTGATATCGTCGATTGTTGCAATCTTGCTCGTTGCATGCGGGGCAAAGGCAAGTTCCGTATCAGCCGGTGACATCCCGCAGCCGTCATCGGTCACGCGGATTGCCGATATCCCGCCCTGCACGGACGTGATATCGATTTTTACCGAACGGGCACCGGCATCGATCGCATTCTCCACGAGTTCTTTTACCACCGATGCCGGGCGCTCCACCACTTCGCCCGCTGCGATCTTGTTAACGGTCGCGGTATCGAGCATGCGGATCTTCGGGCCTGCCTCTCCGCTCATGGCTGTTTTTCCTCCCCGCCATTATCTTTTGCCAGTTGTTTAAGCTCGGCAAGTTTTGCAAGGGCCTGTATCGGTGTCATCTCATCCGGAGTAAGGCGGGCAAGTTCCACATGGACCGGGTCCGGTTCCTTTGGCGTAGTATGAGCCGGCATGTTGTCGTCTACGAGCAGGAGCTGGGTATAACGCTGCGCTTTTGTGCCTGGGCCGGTTGCCCGGTTTAAGAATTCTTCGAGCAGCACATCGGCCCGCTCGGTCACCTTCCTTGGAATCCCTGCGAGCCGGGCAACGTGGATACCGTAACTCTTGTCGGTTGCGCCGGGGATCAGCTTTCGCAGGAACACTACCTCTTTTTTTGTCTCCTGCACTGCGAAATGGTAGTTCTTTACCCTTTTCATCTCCCCTTCGGCCCCGATGATCTCGTGGAAATGGGTGGCAAAGAGCGTCTTTGGGCCGGCTGCCGATTTCCCGTGCAGGTATTCGAGCACGGCCTTTGCAATCGAGCAGCCGTCCGCCGTACTCGTCCCGCGCCCGATTTCGTCGAGAATCACAAGGCTCCGGTCGGTCATGTTGTTTAAGATGTTGGCGAGTTCGAGCATCTCGACAAAGAACGTGCTCTGGCCGCTTGCAAGGTCGTCGAACGCCCCGACCCGGGTAAAGATCCGGTCGATGATCCCGATCCGGGCCGCCCGGGCCGGAACAAAACTTCCCGCCTGGGCCATGATGCAGCAGAGTGCGACCGAGCGCATATACGTGGATTTCCCGGCCATGTTCGCGCCGGTGATGATCATAATCTGGGTTCCATGGCCCGAGAGGTCGCAGTCGTTTGGCACAAATCCCCCGGGAAGGGACTGCTCGACTACCGGGTGGCGCACGTCCCGACAGACAATCTCGTCGCCGTGGTCCAGCTGCGGGCGGCAGTAATCGTACGCCTGCGCAACATCCGCAAGGGCAGCGGTGACATCGAGTGCTGCGATCCCGGCAGCGGCCTGCTGGAGTTCCGGGATCTTTTCGCGGAGCTTATCGATAAGATCTGCATAGAGCGAGCGTTCGAGCGCAAGCACCCGCTCGTCAGCGTTCGTGATGAGCGCCTCTTTTTCCCGGAGCTCGGGGATCGTGTAGCGCTCCCCGTTTGCCGTGGTCTGCCGCCGCTCGTACCGCTCCGGGACAAGGGAGAGGTTTGTTTTGCTCACATCGATGTAATACCCGAAGACCCGGTTGTACCCGATCTTGAGCGACTTTATCCCGGTCTTCTCCCGCTCCTGCATCTGGAGCTCCGCGATCCAGCTTTTTCCGGAATGCAGGACACCGTTGATCTCATCGAGTTCCTTTGAGTAGCCCGGCCGGATGACGCCGCCGTTCTTTGCAAGTGCGGGCGGTTCGTCCACAATTGCCCGTTCGAGGAGCGCGATAATCTCCGGCTGCTCCTGTATCTGGTCCCGGGCCGTGGCGATGTTTGCCGGAAGCGTTCCGCCAGTCGGGGCAGACAGGAGTTTTTTTACTTCCGGGAATGTTGCAAGGGAATCGGCAAGCGCGACAAGATCCCGGGGCCCGGCGTTCCCGTACGCAATCCGGGCCGTGATCCTTTCAATGTCCGCGTGTTTTGAAAAGAGGCTTTTGAGCGAGAGGCGCAGGGTCGTGTCCTTTACGAAGAATTCAACGGCATCGAGCCGTGCATCGATCTGCGCGACATCCGTAAGGGGACGGGTGAGCTGGCGGCGCAGCAGCCGGCTTCCCATCGGGGTCTTTGTCCGGTCGAGCACGGAAAAAAGCGTGGCTCCTTTGCTCCCCGTACGGATGCATTCGTGCACTTCGAGGTTGCGCAGCGTCACCGCGTCGAGCATCATGCCCTGCGAAGACGTGCGGGTAGCAAGAGAACTCACCTGAGGGAGCGCGGACTGCTGGGTCTCCTCCGCGTATGCAAGTGCCGCACCCGCAGCGGCAACCGCAGCCGGTATGCCTCCACAGCCGTACCCCTCAAGAGACGAAACGCCGAAATGGTCCATGAGCGTGCGGGCTGCCCGGTCAAAAAGGAACCGGTCGTCCGCGTAGGGAGTTACAACCACGCTGTTTTTCGCGAGCATGTTACGGATCGTTTCGTCAACAAAAGAGGGGACGATGCATTCGGCTGGGCGGTAGCGGGCGATCTCGGAGCGGATATTATCGGTTACGCCCTCAGCCGGAAGCGCGAGCACGAAAAATTCCCCGGTTGAGATATCAAGAAGTGCGATTCCCCAGTCTCCTCCTTTTTCACCCGGGGAGAGGGCCATGAGGTAGGCTGCGGCAGCGGACGGGAGCATCACGGGATCGATCACGGTCCCGGGCGTGATGATGCGGACGACCCCGCGCTTCACGAGACCTTTGGCGGTCTTCGGGTCTTCCAGCTGCTCGCAGATTGCAACCTTGTAGCCTTTTGCCACGAGCCGGGCAATGTAGCCCTCGCCCGCATGGTGCGGCACGCCCGCGAGCGGGATCTTCTGGTCGCCGTTTTTCGAGCGTGAGGTCAGGACGAGATCGAGTTCGCGCGAGACAACGATCGCATCGTCTTCGAGCGTCTCGAAAAAGTCCCCGATATGGAAAAAGAGGATCGCATCCGGGTACTGCGCCTTGATCTCCCGGTACTGCCGCATCCCCGGGGTGAGATTCTTGTCGTTTTCTGCCGCTGTACCGGCATCGTGGCCGGGCGTCCCTTTCATCAGCATATTGTTGTCCGTAACGGGAGATTAACCGTGCTGATCGGCCGGGTCTTTTATGCCGGTTTCTTATAAAAGAGAAGGAACGGAAGGGTGACCACGAGCGCGACGCATTCGAAAGCAAGACCAATGGCAAGCCCGGTCCCGAGCAGGCCGATAAGTTCCAGGAACGCGCTGGTCAGGACCGGGATCCCGGCAAAGAGTATGAGGAACCCGGCAAGGATGAGAACAAAAAGGCCTGCAACCGCATTCTTAAGATCCTGAAGGCTCGGCGCGACTGATAGGACAAGACTGGTGACAAGGTACAGGTAGAGGAGGAACCAGATGTTGAATGACGCGACCAGATTATCATAAAGCGTCTGCCCGATGGCCGAAAAGAGCAGGACAAGCGAAGAGACGGATCCAAAAGAGAGAAGCCCTGAGGAGAACCGGCAGCCGGCATACGTGGCAAAGATCCATGAGAGACCGGCAAGCACGAGCGGGAGACAAAAGAGCGGCGCGGTGCTGATGATCACGTTTCCTATGACCGGGACCTTCGGTTTCGTGTACGAGACCATTCCCCCCTCTTTTGAGATCAAAACAACTTTTGTGATATGCGCACCGGTAACAATGCAGCCGAGGATGTGTGCGCACTCGTGGACGATGATACCCGGAGCGCTCACGGCAAGGTACAACCACGGGACCATGAGCACGTGCGCCCAGATATGATCGAGAAGCCGCGAGAGTGCCATCACAACGATCCCGGTAACGATAACGGCAAAAAATGTCGTGTTCCCGGGCATCGACAGGATATCCATCGAAAGATAGGTCTGGCTCAAGCAGGCAAAAAGCCTGCGGAGTGCTCCTTCCGGCAGGATTATAGGGAGAGCGCTCCATTCCTCACGTATATGCCTGGCGCACCGATACCGGATCAGAAAGCCCGGCCGGCAAACCGGCTCGCCCGCGAGAAGAGCCCGTACCTCCTCCAGCATGCACACAACCCGGTCGACTGGTACCCCTGGGGGGATGAGGCATTCTCCCGCGCAAATGATGAGGATAAACCGGTCTTCCTTTCTATCGGCTACTCCACATGCCACTGGTGCCACGTGATGGCGCACGAATGTTTTGAGGACGAGAGTGTTGCCGCGATCCTCAACCTGGATTACATCAGCATCAAAGTCGACCGGGAGGAACGGCCCGATATCGACAGCGTGTACATGGAGGTCTGCCAGCAGATGACCGGGCAGGGCGGCTGGCCGCTCACGATAATAATGACTCCGGACAAGCTGCCATTCTTTGCCGGGACGTATTTCCCCCGGGATTCTACGCCAGCGATGCCCGGGCTCATCACAATCCTCGAACGGATCGCGGATGTCTGGCGCGACAACCGCGAGGAGATCGCCCGTTCCGCTGAAGAGATCGGCAGGTTTGCCGGTGCCCCTCCGTTCCGGCCGGCAGCAGATACACCGGGCCGGGCGCTGCTGGAGAATGGGTATCGGGTCCTTGCAGCGCAGTTCGATACAAAAAACGCCGGGTTCGGGAACGCCCCGAAGTTTCCGGCGCCTCACGTTCTCATCTTTTTAATCAGGTACGGGAATTTTGCGAAGAACCCGGATGCCCTCTCCATAGCAGAGCGGACGCTCGAAGCGATCGTTGCCGGCGGGATCTGGGACCAGATTGGCGGGGGGCTCCACCGGTATGCAACCGATGCCGGCTGGCGCATCCCGCACTTCGAGAAGATGCTCTACGACCAGGCGCTTTTCGTACTCGCGTGCACTGAAGCATACGAGACGACAAAAAAAGAGCGCTTCCGCACGATTGCCGGGGAATGCATTGCGTATGTCCTCCATGACCTGAGCGACCCGGGCGGAGCGTTCTACACTGCTGAGGACGCGGACAGCCCCGGCGGCGAGGGCGCGTATTACACCTGGACAAAGGAAGAGCTTGCCGCTGCCGGGGCCGGGTCCCTCTTCACCCTTACGCCTCTTCCGGAAAACGGGCACGATAGGGGAGAGCCCCGCTTCATCCTCTCGCGGAGCACTCCGCCAGACCAGAACCTGCCCGGGCTGGTCCGGGAAAAACTCCGGGCGATCCGGGAAAACCGTGCCCGCCCCGCCCGTGACGACAAGATCCTCGCGGACACAAACGCACTCTTCTGCCAGGCGCTTGCCCGGGCCGGGAGAGCATTTAACGAACCGGAATACACCAAGGCAGCAGAATCAGCGATGGACTTTCTCCTGAACAATCTTGCTGACAAAGACGGGACGCTTTTCCACCGGTACCGCGACGGGGATCGTGCAGTCCGGGCCTTTGCCGACGATTACGCGCAGGTGATCGCAGCCCTTATCGCGCTCTACGAGGCAACCTTCAATCAGGCATATCTCACAAAGGCCCTGCAGTTTGCCCGTATCCTCAGGGAACAATATGAAGATCCGGATGAAGGGGGATTTTTCACGGTGGCACGGGATGCAGGAGAACTCTTCGCACGCAAAAAAGAGTGGTACGATGGCGCATATCCCTCGGCAAATGCCACTGCCTTTGGCGCCCTTTCCTGGCTGGCCCGGATAACCAAAGATCCGGATATGATAGCGTCGGCGAAAGCCTGCTCATTGTTTTTGGCCGGTGCAGCGCAGCGTGCTCCTGCAGCAACGGCCGCCTACCTTGCGGAGCTTGTACGGTTTTCTGACGATTCGGAGCGGATCGATCTCGTAATTGCCGGTGACCCGGCTGCGGAGGACACCCGGGCCCTGATCGCTGCGGCAGACAGCCGGTACCTGCCCGGGCTCATTACGATCCTCCGGCCACCGGGAAGCGCAGGGAACGCAATCGATGAACTTGTCCCGGCTGCGCGTGGCCGCACGATGCTTGCCGGTCGTGCCACCGCGTATCTCTGCGGCGGCCACACGTGCCGGCCACCGGTACAGGATCCGGGTGAATTACGGTGGATGCTGGAGAAGATTGGGGGATAATTAATCGATAATATTTCTCCGGGATTTCTGCAATCACGGATAAAAAATAAGCTTATGCAAAAAAAAGTCTGTAAATTATTCAGACACTCTCGGGGGCTGTCTCCCCTGCCGTTGTGGCAACCCCCGTTTGCGATGATAAGGTATTACCTGTTCCGGGACACTCATGAGAGGTCGAGTAGGAATTTTAAGGCATTCGGGTTTTTCCGGTAATGTCGTGCGGGCAGGCGGAGGCACGAGCACTGCCCGCCCCGCCATCAGGCGGATATCGCAAGAATAATGCATCCCACCAGTTCTTTTTCAGTGACCCCCCCCCAAAAATCAAACTGATGTAGCAATGCCGCCGTCAAGCGTGAGGGAGCCGGGGGGCGAGTGCTCGTTCTGATGATTGTAACCACGTTCAGAGGATACCATAATCATGCAGGCAATGCTGCCTCGCACTAAAATCTCACCAAAAAAAGTTACAGATTTTTGAGCGCCACAAGGTCGCGGACGCCTACCAGTTTCCAGACAACCGAGCGCTCCTCTTCGGCAATCTTTGCCGGGGGATCGGTTGGGGAATGCCCAAGCGCGGCAAGGATATTGCACGAGAGTTTGCGCTCCACAATCAGATCGACAAATTTGTCCCGGATGATCTTCTTCTCGATCGAATCGTCGACTTCTTCGAGATATCCCTGAAGCGTGACAAACGTATACGAGGAGAGATCTTTCGTGTACTTCTCGATTTCCACCGAAACATGCGGACTCTTCCGGAAATATTCCAGTTTCTTGCCGTACTTTGTCGAGAGGAAATACATGAATGAGCCATCGAAAACATAGAGGAACGGGGCGATGTAGGGATATTTTTCGCCCTGGAACGCGATCCGGCAGATGTAGCCCTTTTCGATGAGCCGGTCGTACTCTGCCTTTTCCATCCTGGGGATCTTCACAATCTCCATAAACTCACAACAATCTGCTTTCTGAAAAGAGAGATGATAAATCTTGTTAAATTCCCGCAGGGTTGTACCGACGTGCAGGTCAGGGATGTCCTGTCGGGAAACCGGCACGGATCCATGCCTGCATCCCGCCAAGGACATTGGTTACCTTATCGTACCCGCGCATGGCAAGCAGGCTTGCAGCCAGGCTTCCTTTATACCCGGCATCGCAATAAACATAGATCGGGCGGTCCTTCGGGATCTCGTTGATATGTTCCGGGAGCTCCCCGACATAGATATGGTGCGATCCCGGGATATGCCCCTGCGTCATGCGCTTTTTGATGTCCCGCACATCAAGCAGGAAGAGATCCTTCTTCCCCAGCTTCTGGAATAGTTCCTGCACCGTGCAGGCCCCGGTGGTCTCCACCGGCAGCGCGGCGCGGAACCATGCGGGAAATCCCCCGGCAAGCCAGCCGGTAACATTGTCATACCCGAGCCGGACAAAATGCGGGAGGGCTCGCGGGATCTCGCAGTTGAAGTCGTCAATGACGACAATCGGCCGGGAATAATCAAGCACCCAGCCGGCAAATGCGGGAAGCCCTTCGCGCCAGATCGAGATGCTGCCCGGAATATGGCCGCCGGCAAACGCGGTCGGGGAGCGGATGTCGACAAGCTGGCAGCCGGACCGGATCATCTCCTGCACTTCTGCGGGCTGGAGCGGACGGGGAGCGGGAACGCTGCCAAGGAGTGGCGGGCTGTCCCGATTGACCTGCTCCATCTGCCGGAAGTACGGGGGCAGGTATGGGGACTCCGTGATCCGCTTTGCGACAAACTCCTCTTTTGTGATCAATAACTGCGGGTTTGTCCGTTCCTCAAAGCCGATGGTCGAGATTGGCAGGTCTGCAATGTCGCCCCCGCAGACCGAGCCGGCACCGTGGGCGGGACAAAGGATCGCACCCTTCCCGAGGGGGAGGATCTTTCCGGTGATGCTATCATAGATTGCTGCCGCCATCTCCACTTTTCGTTCCTCCCCAAAAAAATCCGTCCGCGCAATGTCGCCGCTAAAGAGCGTGTCCCCGGAAAAGACAAGGTAGGGCTCATCCGAGACCCCGGTGTCAGCCACGACAATCGTGATGCTCTCCTCCGTGTGGCCCGGGGTTTCAAGAATGCGGACTGCAAGCGTCCCGAGCATGAACCGGTCGCCGTCCCGGACCGGTGTCCCGAAGTGAAACGCCATCCGGGCCCCGTGAAAGATCTGTGCGCCCGACCGTGCCGCAAGCTCCGGGCCGCCGCTCACGTAGTCCTCGTTCCGGTGCGTCTCGAAGATGTACGTGATCACAGCATCGTGCTCCCGCGCGAGATCGAGATATGCTTCGCAGTCCCGCCGGGGATCGACAACCGCTGCCACGCCCCCGGTCCCGAAGATCCATGAGTTGTGAGCGAGCCCCTCGGAGACAATGCGTTCGAACCACATGGTATCAGCCTTAGTGCTGATGATCTTGCGCCACGTAGTATATACTTTGGCGTGGGGGCAGGAGACATCTACTGCACGTAAGGATAGCGCAGCAGCAGGGGCGTGCCCTTTTCGCTTTCCGGCCTGTCGAGGATCCGGCTGATCTCCGCAAGGCCCACGGGAACACAGCCAACAACCTCGGTACACACGTTGATGCGCCGGTGTTTGAAATCCACAAACGGATACCGTGCCAGTTCGTTGTTGTGGTAATGCCCGTGAATGACCCAGCCGCCAAAGGCCGGGTCCGCATCGGCCGGGTCGTGGACGAGCAGGAACTCCCGTCCTCCGTACGTAATCCGGTATGATGGGACCGTGCCTTCCAGCCGGGCGTCATGGTTTCCCGCAACAAACGTGATATTGCCGTTCAGTTTCCCACGGTACGCGGAACCGGGGGTCCGGCCTTTCCAGTACGAGAGGTCGCCAAGGAAAAAGGCCCGGTCGTTCTTTCCCACACAGGCGTTCCAGTTGGCAATGAGCACTCGGTCCATCTCTTCAGGGTCGGTATCCACGAACGGGCGTGCGCAGTACCGGATGATGTTTGCGTGGCCGAAATGAAAGTCCGAGATGAGGAAGATATCGTCTTTGGCGTGTGGGAGCGGTACGACAGGCTCAAAGCCGGCCGCTCTCCGATAAGTTGCCATCGACTGCTGCCATGCGGTCGGGCTTGTGATCTCATCTTTCGAAAGCCAGCGCTGCTGCAGGAGATCGTATTCCCCGAGAATATCCTCGTTGTGCATCACCGTGATCCGGAGGCCGGCATCGTCAAGCAGGATCGGCCGGACCTGCACGGTGTAGTGGTGGTGCAAAAGGAGCGCCCGGTGCATAAGGGAAATAATGCGTTCTGCAGCGGTTGCACGCGGCGGCTGCCCGGAAGATCCCACTGCCTCCCGCTCCATCATCGCAAAGGTCTCTTCTGCTTTTCCGGGCGGCAGCCGGTTTGCTATCGTTGCATGGAACCATTTCTCGTCCGGCCGCCCGTCCCAGGCATTCAGGCTTTCCGTAAACTGCGCGAGCGTCCGGGCAAGCTCCCGCACAAGACCGGCAAGTTCCATTGAGGGGCGGATGGAGAATGCGACAACGCCGCCATGCATGCCCTCCCGACATTCCCAGCCGTCGATCATGAACGGGATAGCCCCGCAGTTTTTTGCCGCAGCGGCAACGGTCTCGAGCAGGCGCGTTTCATCGCCCGCACCGGGAAGCGTGAAGGGGCCGTACAGGGTGATGTGAGGGTGGCGTTCCCTGAACTCCCCGATGTCTGCTTTTTCTGCAATAATACGAGTCAGTTCCTTGATCTTCCACCGGGTCCGGGCAAGCCGGATCTCGACAAGATAGGTCTCTTCCATGACGCCCGCCCTTTTTAATAAGGAAAGTATTGGCACAGCGGCTAAAAATAGTGGCGGTACGGAAGCGGCCTGCCGCAAACGATCAGGATTTAGCGCCAAAAATCCAATATAAACCTGTGCCGCCGCGTCGTTATGTGCAGCAGAGACTGGAAAAAGATCCGGTCCGGGCTTTTTTCTTTGACATGGACAATACCCTCTTTGACCTTGTCGCTGCGCAGGTCGCAGCCTGCGGAGAGGTAGTAAACCACCTCGGGTACGATGACGGCAACGAACTTTTCCGGTATTTCCTCTCCGGTGTGCACGGCTTTGAGTCCACAGAGAATATCCGGCAGTACATGGCAGACCGCAATATCCCGGCAGACGGCCTGTTCGATGAGGCATGCCGGATCTATGCGGACGAGAAACTCCGGCATATCGTGCCCTACCCGGGCGTGGAGCGGACCATAAAAGCAGTGAGGGAGCTTGGCCTTCCCATGGTGATTGTAACCGATGCCGAGGCACCGGATGCCCGTGAGCGCCTTACCCGATGCGGCCTCCAGTCCTGTTTTGACCGGACGATCTCGTTCGATCTCGTGAAAGTGAAAAAGCCGGCGCCCGGCCCGTTCCTTGCAGCCCTCGATGCCACCGGGACCCGGCCGGAAGATGCGCTCTTTGTCGGGGACAGCCTGCGGCGCGACATTGCACCGTGCAGGAAACTCGGGATCCGCACGGTCTATGCGCGCTATGGGGACCGGTTCGCAGACACCCGGCAGGAGATCGAGGCCGATTACGTGATCGATTCTATATCGGATCTCCTCCCGATTATCAGGACTCCATAAGATCCGCTGCGCCATCTTATACCGGGATAATGGTCCTGCTTCCCGGTTTTTCGATTAAAAACACGGGTGAATCGTGTACCGGTTTTCGTAAATGTTCTCCCGGGCGTTTCCCGATACAATCCGATCGTGTTATATGCTAGCATGCTACAAATTAACAAGGTATCATGTTTGGATTGCCTGATATTACGATTCTTGTATTCGGTGGCGTGACCCTTGTGGCCTTTGTCGCGCTGCTGTACTGGGGCCTGACATTCAAGGGGCATGACTGACCATGGCTGATATTCTCACTGCTGTTGTCGTTGCCCTCTACTTCCTCCTGATGATCGGGATTGGCGTGTGGGCGTCAAGAAAGATCAAGACAACCGAGGATTACCTTGTTGCCGGCCGCTCGCTCGGATTCTGGGTCTTTGTCCTCTTAATGATCGGCGCGGTCTGTTCGGGCATGTCGCTTCTCGGCGTCTCGGGCCTCGGGTACCGTGCCGCGTGGCCCACCATGTGGGAGCAGATCTTTGTCCCGCTCTCAATCGGGTTCTGCGTGATCTTCTTTGGCGTCAAGCTCCACACCGTTGCAAAGAACGCGGGCTATGTCACCGTACAGGACTACCTCGCCCACCGGTACGAAAGCCCGAAAGCCCTCCGATCGCTTTCTGCGGTTGCCGGTATCCTCGTCTCGCTGATCTACCTTGTCGGCCAGTACACCGCAATCGCCATCGTGCTCATGTGGCTCTTTGCGATCCCGCTCTGGCTCGCGCTCGTGATCGCAACGCTGGTGACCATGATCTACACGACTATTGGCGGGCTCTATGCGGTTGCGTGGGCCGCGCTCATCCAGTCCATCATGCTCATTGTCGGCATCTTCGTGATGGCGCCGATCATCATCTTTTATGCCGGCGGGTTTTCACAGGTAAACACATTCCTTGCCGGTATCAACCCGAACCTGGTGATGCCCTGGATGCCTTCGGGCGCATTTGCTCCCGCGTACGTTGTCTCGTTTGCGATCATGCTTATGATCGGTCTTGCCTGCGCCCCGCACGTGATCAACAACGTGCTTGCAGTAAAAGATGTGAAATATTTCAAGTGGGCCCCGCTCGTGGCATTTTTGATCTACGGCGTTGCCATGTTCCTGTTAAAATTCACCGGGCTTGCAGGACTGGTGATGGTAAAAGAGGGGATATTCACCCTGCCGACCGTTTCGAACGCATCGGACTTTGTAATCCTCTACGGCATCCAGTACGCACTCCCGATCATGGCGCTCTGGGCGGTTTTTGCCGTGATTGTGCTTGCCGCGGTCATGTCTACGACAGACCGGCTGATGCTCACCATTGGTGCCATGTGTTCGTGGGATATCTACAAGAAAATCCTCAGACCCGATGCGGACGACAAGAAAGTCCTGCTCCTCTCGAAGGTAATTGTGGTTCTCTCCGCAATCGGCACGATGATCCTTGCAATCAACCCGCCCGAGGCGCTCGCAAGCCTCATCTGGATGGGCATCGGGATCATGCTCTCTACCTTTGCCGTCCCGCTCCTTGCCGGCCTGTACTGGCGGGGTGCAACAAAAGACGGGGCGCTTGCGAGCATGACCCTCGGCCTTGTTTCGGCGGTCGTCTTCGGGGCCCTGAATTACTTTAAGATCACGGTTCTCGGCTACAATTTTGCCGATCTCCCGGTCCACTTCTCGTTTATCCCGCTTATCATCTCGATTGTAGTCATGGTGGTCGTGAGCAGGTTCACCACAAAGACCCACGAGAAGATCCTTGACGAGACCCTGACCGGCTGGTATATCACAAAACCCTAAATTTTTTTCTAATACGTTTTTATTACGTCTCACGGCAAACATTTGTGACGTGAAGACGGCAATTCTTGGCGGCGGACTCTCGGGCCTTTCTCTTGCCCGGCTCCTGCACGAGCGGGGCGACGAGGTCGTGGTTCTCGAAGCGGAAGAACAGTACGGGGGCCTGTGCCGTTCACTGACCGAGAACGGTTTTACGTTCGATATCGGAGGCTCGCACATCATCTTCTCGCGGGACAAGGAAGTCCTTTCGTTCATGCGGCGGATGATCGAGGGAAACGAGCAGCAGAACAACCGGAACACGAAGATTTTTTACAAGGGCCGGTACGTGAAATACCCGTTCGAGAACGGCCTTTTCGATCTCCCTGCGGAAGACCGGTTCTTCTGCATCAGCGAGTTTGTCAAAAACCTGATCGCTGTCGAGAAAGGCGAGGTCCCGACCCCGGAAAACTTCCACGAATGGATCTGTTATACGTTCGGTAAAGGTATTGCCGAGTGCTACATGGTGCCGTATAACGAGAAGATCTGGAAATATCCGACCGAACAGATGTCCCTGCACTGGGTGGACGGCCGGATCCCCCGGCCACCGGTGGACGATGTGATCAAAGCCGCAGTCGGGATCCCGACCGAAGGCTATACCCACCAGGCTGTTTTCTCCTATCCGCTCGATGGGGGGATTGAAGCGCTTGTCCGTGCCATCGCAAAACCGGTCGAGCCGTTCATCCGGACGAACTTCCGGATAACAGATGTCAGAAAAAGCGGCAGCCGCTGGCAGATCGGTAACGGTGCGGAAACGATCGAAGCCGACAGGATCATCTCCACTATCCCGGTCCAGCACCTGCTGGCAGCACTTCCCGGTGTCCCGCAGGAGGTGAAAGCGGCCTGCGATGCACTTACCTACAATTCGCTGGTCTGCGTCAACATCGGTGTGAAGGGAAGTGTCCCGGACTACTCGTGGCTCTATATCCCCGACCCGGCACTCGGGAAGACCAACCGGATCTCGTTTCCCTCGCAGTACAGCCGGCACGTTGCACCGCAGGGCCATTCCGCAATCCTTGCCGAGATCACGCACCAGCCCGGGGATGCAGTTGCACACATGAGCGATGCCGAACTCGTCCGCGAGGTTACCGGGACGTTAGCCGCCATGGGCCTTGCCGCTCCCAAAAACATCACCTACACTTCGGTCGTACGCCAGCCGTACGCCTACGTGGTCTACGATATCCGGTACCAGGAAAATATCGCGAAAGTCAGGGAGTACTGTTCTGCGGCAGGCATTCCGCTCGTGGGCCGGTTCTCGCAGTTCGAGTACCTCAACATGGACGGCTGCCTACGGAGCGTGCTCGACTTTGTCCGGCAGTACCCGGCCTAATCACGTTTTTACAGCACGCTTATTATCAGAAAAACCCAAAAAAAGTACAAGGAGTCCTTTTTCCCCATGATATCGGTTATTGTCCCGTCTTTTAACGAAGAAGAAAATATCGCCCAGTGCCTTGTCTCGCTCGCTCACCAGACGCTTGCGAGGAGCGACTACGAGATTATTGTCGTTGACGGCGGCTCGACCGACAAGACCTGCGAGATTGCACGGAAATATGCCGACATGGTCTTTATCCAGAAGAGCAAAAAAGTCGGCGGGGCAAGAAACGACGGGGTCGAGGCGGCAAAAGGGGATATTGTCGCGACCACCGATGCGGACTGCATCCTCCCCCCGGACTGGCTCGAACAGATCCGCAATGCATTTGCAAAGGAGCCGGAACTTGCGCAGGTTTACGGCCCGGTGTACCCGATTGAGGACAGTATCGGGAACCGGTTCTCGCTTCTCCTCGCAAACACCTTCTCCCGGATCGGGTACTACAGCAGGACGTTCTATTACACGCTCGGCTGCAACACCGCTTTTCGGAAAGATTTGTTTGTCAAAGCCGGCATGTACCGCTGTATCGATGCCGGAGACGATCTCGAAATAGCGATGCGGATGAAGGATGTCGGCACGGTCCGGTTTCTGGGCGGCCTGAAAGTCGGGTTTTCCATGCGCCGTTACCAGCAGTTCGGGACAGTCCAGTCGCTGTACGAGTGGTTCTATATTGTTGCCCATGGCGGGGAGACCAAGAAGTATGCGTACTCAAAAAAAGAGTACAAATGAATGGTGCGCAGGTACCCGGAGAATCCTGTGAACCCGGCAACTGACGGGCCGGAAACTCCGGTATCCGATCCGATAGAGATTTTTGAGACAAACGATTTTGCCCGGCTGCTTGGCATGCACATCACCGACGCCCGCGACGGGTACGCCCGGGTGGAGATGGACTCTTGCGGGAAACTCAACCCCCACGGGGCCGCCCATGGGGGCGCAGTATTCTCGCTTGCCGACCACGCGTTCGGGATTGCATCGAATTTTGGCCCGGTACAGTATACCGCCATTTCCGTTCACATCCAGTACCTTCTTCCGGCCCGGGGCCGGCTTGCCGCGGTTGCGGAACGCATAGCAAAAAACGATACCTGCGATACGTTCCGCGTAACGGTATGCGACGAATCGGGCCGGACCGTTGCGCTTTTCTACGGCACCGCGTTCCGGGTCTCCCCGTAGGTCACGGACCGGCCGTTTTTCCCCCTTCCCCGTCCCCGTCCCTTCTTCCCATCCTTACTTTTCGGTAACCGTTCGTTTATTGTCCAGAGCTTTCCCATACCCTGTGTATGACAGCGGAAAAGGATGCCGTGGCAACGGTTGCCGGGCTCATGGCGCTTGCGGCCCGGACTGCCCCGAAGGGAAGAGGGCAGGACTCGATCGTTATTGCCGTGCTCACGAAAGCACAGACAAAGAAACTCGTTGCCGCGATGAAAACATACGGAGAAGCCAACGAGTCGTACAGGTTCTTCCTGCGCGATGCGGCAAATATCGCTGCCGGTGATGCCTGTGTAATTATCGGCGCCACCGGGCGGGACGCAGCGGGCATAAACTGCGGTGCGTGCGGGTACGCAACCTGTGCCGAGTTCCTCAAAGCCGCACAAAAGGCAAAAGCAAAGAAGGACAGCCACCCGTACCGGGGGCCCAACTGCGCGATCAAGATGGCCGATCTCGGGATTGCGGTCGGTTCCGCGGCAAAGACCGCCCAGATCCACAATGCGGACAACCGGATCATGTTCAGTGCCGGGTCTGTTGCAGTTGCGCTCGGACTACTCGGGAAGGACTGCACGGTTGCCTACGCGATCCCGCTCTCTGCGACCGGGAAAAATGTCTTCTTTGACCGGGTCTGGCCAAAGTGAGTGGGGACAGCGCCATCTCTTTTTACCCATAAAAAAAACTGCCCTTTTATGGTACGGCAGCACCAGTACTAACCGGGATTTTCCATGTACACAATTGTCCTGCTCCGCCACGGCGAGAGTACCTGGAATAAGGAGAACCGTTTTACCGGCTGGACCGATGTCGACCTCTCGGAAAAAGGAACCGCAGAAGCAGAACGGGCCGCCCGGCTCATCGCAGAGGCGGGCTTTTCGTTCGATCTCTGCTACACGTCCATGCTCCGCCGGGCAATCCGTACGCTCTGGATTGTGCTCGACAAGATGGACCTGATGTACCTTCCGGTCGAGCACTCGTGGCGTCTCAACGAGCGCCATTACGGCGCCCTCCAGGGGCTCGACAAGCGCGAGACTACCGAGAAGTTCGGCAAAGATCAGGTCCTGCTCTGGCGTCGGGGATATGCCGTACGCCCCCCCGCGCTTTCTGCCGATGATAAAAGGCACCCGCGTTTCGATCCGCGTTATGCCGGCATGGGCCCGGAGGCGCAGCCCGCAACTGAGTCGCTCGCAGACACGCTCGCCCGGGTGGTACCCTACTGGGAGGGAACCATAGCTCCGTCAGTTAAATCGGGAAAGAAGATCCTTGTCGCAGCTCACGGGAATAGTATCCGGGCGCTGGTCAAGTACCTCGATCACGTCCCTGACGATGAGATCACGGGACTTAACATTCCGACCGGTTTCCCGCTCGTGTACGAGCTGGACGATGACCTGCACCCGGTCCGGCATTATTACCTTGGCGATGCCAAAGAGATCGAGCAGGCAACGGCCTCGGTCGCAAACCAGGCCGGCACCGGGAAATAAGTTCTCATTTTTCCGTTCAGGCTTTTTTTAAGATGATCAGAACGAAACCTTTTCTAGTCGGGAGGAACGATAACCACTGACAGACCATGCCGGTCATGATGATACGCGGCGGTGACCTGGATCTCGTGGAATACGAGTTTCGGTCGTTTCTCCCGGGAGAGGTCCAGAAGACGCTCGGGTTTGAGAAGAAAAAGTTCAAACTGGCCCCGAAAAAAGGGAAGGTGCTGGTAAAGGCACCGGCCCGGATCCACCTCTCGGTCCTCGATATGAACAGGTTTGCGCCGGACCATGCAGGAGGCGGCGGGATCGGGTTTGCCATCCAGTGCTACTGCACCGCAGAGGTCGAGTGCACGAAGAAGGGCATTGAGATCGATTACAACCGGTCGGCTATCATCGAAAATTTTGTTGCCGTATTTTCAAAAGCCGTGGGGTATACCGGCGGTTTCAGGATCAAGGCTGCCGATCACCAGAAAAAACATGTCGGCCTCGGATCGACAAGCACCGTGATGATGGCGGTTGCAACTGCCATTAACGAGGCAGTTGGCGCACCGCTCACAAATGCCGAGCTGCGCAGGCTTATCGGCCATAACTATGTCGAAGAGACAGCGGACGGAAAAATAGCCTTTGGTTTTGAGACCGGTGTCGGTCCGGCCGCGAGCACGTATGGCGGCATGGCAGTGATGGGAGACGAGCTCGTGCTCGTGTACCACCATCCGTTTGCGGAAAGAAAAAACGTCTTTATCGTACTCCCTCCGTCAGACATCTCGTCTGCGGGAACAAAGGAATTCGATCTTTTGATGAACCGTGCGCGGACGCTCGATTACCGCGACCGGGAGCTCAAGGCATACTTTTTCATGATGGACCTTATCCCGGCGCTCGAACACGAAGACGTAAAAAAAGCCGGTGACATCATCTGGGAGATAGAGTTCCGTGGCTCGAAACGTGCCGAAGTCGAACACCACAGTTACCGGATCTACCAGTATATGAGCATGCTCCGCGAGGCCGGCCTCGAATTCGTAGGGATGAGTTCGGTCGGGCCCGCAATCGCAATCATCACCGACCGGGACAAAAAAGCCGTTCAGAAAATCCTCAAGCCCATCGGTCTTAAGATTGCCATCGAGACAAAGGTCGATAACAAGGGCATGACCGTCACGCACCGCAGATAAAAACCGGTCCTCCTGAAAAATCCCCAAAAGAGATGCACTCTGCGGATACGTCCGGCTGCAGGAGGTTGCCCCGATCGATCTCAGAGATCGATCGGTCCGATCGGTTTTTTTAGAGAACGACAAATGAAGGGAGGAGGCGACCTTCAACAAGTGAGGGGGAGGGGGTCGGTCCGGAGAGAGTATGAGATCGGCCGGACCGATCGATTGTAAAAACGATCGGTCCGATCACCCGGTACCGTCTGAACTTCCACGCGAAATGCCGGCCGGGAAACTGGAATAAAAGAGATCGCCCCGACCGATCTCAGGGATCGATCGGTCCGATCATTTTTTTTGCGGAGCTGCAATGAAGGGAACGGGGCCGATCGATTTTTTTAAGGCCGGGGCGATCAATCTTTTTTTTTAAACGATTCGTTTGTAACCGGAATTTTTCCCGAAATGTTACGGCAGATTCCGGGACTCTTTTTGTCACGGGTACGACAATCTTTCGTGGCCGGAATTATTTATAGAAAAACTGGCTCTGGAGAAATCGTTTCCCCGAAACCAAACCGTATTTGCCAGGGCGTCCCTCTCTCCCCGGGGGAGAAGTCCCCTCACAGGAACAAAGCCCCCTTGACCCCCCCGACCAAATAAAATTTTACAATTGTGCTTCCCGTGCCCGGGTTTGCTCCACGGGGCGAGCCCCGACGAGACGGCGAGCACCTGTGGTTCCCTCTCGAACAAAATTCAGGATGTCTCTTACGGTTTTCTACAGAACCCAAAAAAAATCTATATGGATATCCCGAACGGGATAGCTTTAGTCCCCTTCCGGCTTCTTTCTCCGGCACGAGGAGATGAGGCCGGCAATGATAGCGAGAATTGCAGCCCCGGTCAGGGCCATGACCCCAAGGAGCATCAGGCTCATGTTCTCTTTTACTATGGAAAGGGTGCCAAGGTAATACCCGCCGAGCACGAGAAGCAGCGTCCAGGCCACTGCGCCAAGGATATTATAGAACAGGAACCTGCGGTATTTCATGGAGCCGACACCGGCCAAAAACGGTGCAAAGGTCCGGACAAAGGGCACGAACCGGGCGACAAAAATGGTCGCTCCTCCCCACCGGTCGTAGAAACAATGCGTGCGTTCGATGTACTCTTTCTTGATAAGGCCCGGGAACTTTTCCATAAAGACCTTCAGGCCCAGGTAATTCCCCAGCCAGTAATTGACCGTATCCCCAATAACCGCCCCGAGAATGTAGACCGCGATAAGAAGTTCGAGGTTTAAGATCCCCGACGCTGCTGCGGCTCCCGAGACAAAGAGCAGGGAGTCCCCGGGCAAAAACGGCGTGATGACAAAGCCGGTCTCGCAGAAGATGATGACAAACA